>Ga0307380_10001256_pt1 | contig 37907 bp, 32 predicted proteins | sample UN3MG_FD_202239 | JGI IMG/M metagenome (GOLD analysis project Ga0307380, IMG submission 202239) | Soil microbial communities from Risofladan, Vaasa, Finland - UN-3 | ecosystem: Environmental > Terrestrial > Soil > Coastal area > Acid sulfate soil | place: Finland: Risofladan, Vaasa | collected...
AGCCCAAGTGACGGTTCATCCAGTAAAAGCAGTTTTGGTTTCAACATCAATGCCCTGCCAATAGCAAGCATCTGTTGTTCACCGCTACTTAATGTGCCAGCTCTTTGTCTTTGTCTTTCTTTAAGAATTGGGAATAAACTAAGCACTTTATCAATATCCTCCTGTAAAGTCTTTTTATCATTTCTAGTATATGCACCCATTTCCAGATTCTCTAAAACGGTCATTGAAGAAAAAACCCGCCTTCCTTCTGGCACCAGACACAGTCCTTTCTCAACTAACTGATACGGCTGATTTCCATTTATGTTTTCTCCTTGAAATAAGATCTTTCCCGAATTAGGTTTAACCAGACCACAAATTGCCTTTAAGGCTGTAGATTTACCAGCTCCATTTGGACCTATCATTACCACGATCTCGCCGTCACCAACAGTGAGAGAAATATTATCAAGAGCAAGAACACTTTCGTAATATACAGTCAAATCTCTTACATCAAGAAGCACTTTTACGCCTCCTGCCAAGATATGCTTCTATAACCTTATCATTTCTGGTAATCTCCTCTGGAGGTCCTTCAGCAATCTTTTTACCATAGTTTAATACAATTACATTATCAGAGATTCCCGTCACTACTCTCATATCATGTTCAATAAATAATATGGTCTTTCCATTATCTTTTAATTTATTTAACACATCCAGTATCTTAACTCTCATATTAGTAAAAACTCCTGCTGTTGGCTCATCCAACAAAAAAAGTTCAGCTTCCATTGCCAATGCTCGGGCTAATTCAAGCAATCGTCTCTGTCCATGAGATAAATTCTGTGCAAGTTCGTCTTTTTTGTCTGTAAGTTCTACCAATTCAAGATATTCTAGAGCTTTCTTTCTATTTCTCTGTTCTTCTTCCTTCATAACCCTGGATTGAAGAAGTGCAGATATAAGACTTTCACCTCTTTCGTATTTAGTTGAAAGCAGTATATTCTCTAATACTGTTATTTGAGGAAAAAGTCTTATATTTTGAAATGTTCTTGAGATTCCTAATCTGGCTATCTTGAAAGGTGACAGATTAATAATCCTTTTATTCCTGAAATATACATCTCCAGATTGAGCATTATAGAATCCCGATATTACGTTAAACACTGTTGTCTTGCCTGCACCATTAGGCCCTACCAAAGCATTTATTGTGGCTGGCCTAATGGAAAAGTTCAGGTTATCTACTGCAACAAGCCCATCAAATTCTTTAGAAAGATTTTTAACTTCTAATAACATCTCATCACTCACTTGAATCGATACCTTCCCATTATACCCTGTGGTCTCTTGATCATAAGCACAACCAGAAGCAGTCCGTAGATCATCTGTCTCATCGGAGCTGCAATCGATGAGGGCATTCCCAGAAACCTTAAAAGTTCAGGGAAAACCACCAGAATCACTGCTCCTACTATTGATCCTGATATGCTTCCCATTCCACCAAAAATAACCATAAGGAGGATGGTGATGGATTCCATAACGGTAAAACTCGAAGGGTCAATAAAGGTTATGTAATGGGCATATAGACTTCCAGCAATCCCGGCAAAGAATGCCCCGATCACAAAAACCAGTAATTTATATTTAACTGTATTTTTGCCTAAAGCCTCTGAGGCAATCTCATCCTCTCGTATAGACCTAAGAATTCTTCCAAAAGGGGAATTCACTATTCTTCTCATTACAAAGATAGTAATTACAACAAAAATTAATACCAGTAATAGATAGGACCATGTTTCTGACAACGGAAGCCCGAAAACTGAAAATCCAGGAATTCCAGGGAGTCCCATTGGACCTCTTGTAAGAGATATCCAGTTTTTTGCAATGGAGTAAATAATCACCCCTAATCCAAATGTTGCCAGAGCAAGATAATCTCCCTTCAGCCGCACTGCCGGATAACCTATTACAATACCTGAGAGTGCTGCAACACAAGCTCCTATCAACAGTCCTATCCAGGGAGATAAACCCATATTTAATGCAAGTAGACTTGAAGTATATGCACCAATACAAGAAAAGGCTGCATGACCCAATGCTGGTAGCCCTGTATATCCCACAATGATATTAAGACTCAGCGTAAGGATTATGTAAATCCCGGCAATAACAAGTATATGTAATAGATATTCCATATATTTAAATTGTCTCCTTTTCTTTTTTAGTGCCCAATAAGCCTCCGGGTCTTATCAATAGAAAAATTATAAGAATAACAAAGGCAATTGAATCTTTCCATCCAGCTGATATTTTCCAGATACCAAGATTCTCAGCTAATCCAAGAAAAAATCCACCCAGCACTGCACCTGGAATATTACCAATCCCACCAATAATACAAGCAATAATTCCCTTTAAGAGAGCACTGAATCCCATTGTAGGTTCAATATTGGTTTCAAAGGAAATAAGTATCCCGGCAGCGCCGGCTAATGCGGAGCCTATGGCAAATGATGCTAAAATTATCTTCTCTGGATTTATACCAACAACATTTGCCGCTATGGGATCATCAGACACTGCTCTCATTGCCTTGCCGAGCTTTGTTTTCCGGATAAAAAGCCAGAGTAATATCATAAGAATGATTGAGACTGCTAAAATCACAATCTGAATATCAGTAATCACAGCACCAAGGAAATAATGACCTTCTTTGACAGGACCGGTTCTTATCGTAAGAATCTGTGCTCCATAGATGAGCTGGATCAGATTTTGAATGAATATAACAACTCCAAATGATGCAAGGAGAAAAATCAGATTAGATGCATTCCGTTTGCGGAGAGGAAGGTAGACACATCTATCAATAACAATACCTAAAAGCCCAGCTAAAATTATCGCTAAAAAAAAAGAAAGGGCAAAATTGAGATGCAAGGAAATGATTAAAGTATAAGCAAAATATGCTCCGGCTGTATAAACCACACCATGAGCAAAGTGAAAAAACTTTACAGTTCTATAAATTACTGTAAATCCAATTGCGACCAGGGCGTAGATACTGCCAGCGATGATGCCATTAAATACCAATTGCTTGAGCATATGGTCAAATTCTTTCTGAGATTACAGCATATCTTGCGCTTAAAGATTTTGCTTTGAAATCCGGCATCCACGCATGAACGCTAAATTTGCCATTTGGGTCAAATCCCGCTAATAAATATGCAGAGCGATCATATTTGTTATTCAACAGCCATGTCCACCAACGCATATCAGGTAATCTACCTGTTAAACATCTTATCCTCGCAACAATTACCAAATAGCGTTGTAAACTGAATCCTAATTTACCTTCGTCTTCGAAAATTCTTCTAATTTGTTTAGCCTTTTTATTACAATATTCATCAGGTGGCTCAAAGGTTTTGGGCGTCCTAAACCAAAAGTCTTCTTTTTCAATGGAAGAAGTTACCATGGTATCTTCAAATACCCAAGAACTGAAGCGAAAAAGATAACCAAGCTGTTTGCTTGTCACACCCTTAGGGACACAGAGTATCATTTCATTTCTCTGGGAGGCTTCTTCAATCTCATTCCTATTAAAAGGACATCGAGAAAGCAAAATCTTTCTTCCAATAATTTCTTCAATACCAATATTAATATACCACTTTTCTATCTCTTCTCTTATAAATTCTGGGTCAAAGGGGTCAGTAACTGATGGCACAAATCGACTTAAATCCTGAGGCTTTAAGATACAATCAGCTATCATAGCTTGTATTAAGTTTAATATTTGTTCTTTTGAACTCACTCTTAATCCTCCTTCATTAGTTCTTCAATAATTTTTGTAATTCTACTTTCCACCTTTTCGAGAAAGAACGTGTCTGATGCGCTAATGTCATCAAGATTGACAAGACTTATGATTTTGCCATCTCTAATTGTAGACTCTATTAGCCAATCAAAGAAACGCTTGTACACCTGCCCTTCTATTTGGAGAAGATCCTTATCTGTAATCATTTCTGACTCCTCCTTTTTGCCCATTCCTATTATCATGGTATCACTTTCTGCCAATAAGAATTCCTCTCTTCTTATTAACCAATTTAGCCAATCATCTTTCATTCTCATTTTCTGTGGTAATGTAGTAAGATCAATACCTTTTCCTCCCAAATATCTTTCAAATTGATTCATCTTTCTCTCGATAAATTCTGAAGGTATTAAGTAAGTCTTAACCCCTGCATATGAATTCATCATTATTATCTGTTTGTTTCTACTATCATTATATACATCTCTTCGCCAAATAAGAATTCTATGAGCTTCGTAAGGATTCATCGCTGAAGATTCTTTTATTCGCCTTGCTTGGAGAGTTAGAAAAGTTAGGTAATTATCATTGAAAAACCAACTGTCAGGATCCATTCTGTCGATGGAGAAAACCTTTTGAGCACCATTATTTCTTTCTATAAATTTCCGTATTGTCTCAGATTTAAGTTCTTCATATTTTAGAGGAACTCTTCTTAATGTTTCGTATCGCTCTCTAATAATATCAATAAATTCTCTTCTTATTTGGTGGTTTTCACTCACTTGATATATTATAAAGGCAAAAAAGAAATTTAGTGCAGACTCCACAAAGCTTATTTCTGTGATCTTCCAATGATGTATCCCGAGGGTGATTATCAGAGCTATAATTAATGCGATAATAGCATGGACAATTGGCTGCTTTATTAACATTTTCAGGAATGTTATACCTTTCTTCCCCATAGCTTCTGTTCTCCTTTTCTTTTAAAATGGAACAAACTTGTCATTTCTAATCGTGAAAAGTGTTATTTCTTTTACGACATCTCCATATTCGTCAAAACTGGTAGTTCCTGTGACGCCAGGGAAATTTTTCACTGCAGCCATGGCCTTTTGTATTTTTTCTCCTCGTAATCCACCTTGTTCTATAGAGAGAAAAATAATATTCGCAACATCATAACACTGGGCCGCAGCAATGCCCGGTTCTTTTCCATATTTTTGCTTAAATGCTGATGAGAACTTCTTATATTCCTCATTTGGATGCTCTGGATCAAAAGAGGGGCGCGTGTAAATAACACCTTCAGCTGCATTTCCTGCTAGTTCTAGTAATTTGGGATTCTCAATTGGTGAAGTACTCAGAAACAAAGCATTAATCTGCATTTCCTTGGCTTGCCTCAAAATTTTGGCAATCTCCTGATAATAACCGGGAAGATACACTGCTTCTGGTTTCCGCCTCTTAATCTTTAAAAGTTGGGTTCTAAAGTCATTGTCTCCATGATCATATTTCTCTTCTATAAGTATTGTTCCCCCTGCTTCTTCAAATTTTTCTCTAAAGATGTTTTTCAGCCCTTGTCCAAAGTCGTTATTCACGTATAAGATAGCAATCATTTCTAATTTGAGTTTATTGTAGACAGCTTTAACCATCGTTCCTCCCTCAAAATTATCAGATGGCCAATTTCTGAAAATATAATCCCCTGCATATGTAAGTTTGGGATTCGATGCCGTTGGTGAAATGAAAACAACCTTTTTTCTCTCTGCTATTGGAGCAATTGCTAATGCAACAGAACTTCCAATTCCCCCCAAAACTACTTGAACTTGGTCTGTCGTAGTCAATTTTTCAAATACTGATACCCCTACTTGAGGTTGCATTCTGTCATCTTCATAGATGACCACTATCTTTTTACCCTTTATACCTCCAGCTTTATTCTTAATCTCTACTGCAAGTTCAATTCCTTCTTTTGCATCTTGTCCGTGCGAAGACATTTCTCCAGTCAAAGGTAATATAGCTCCAATTTTTATTTCCCCTTGCTCTTTCTTTGTCTGGGTGACAGTAAGCACGATGACTAAAGCCACAATCACGATGATACCGATTGCAATCCAAATGTTCCGTTTCATAATTCGCAACCTCCCTCTTTAAAAAATTCTATCTTCCGCATTTCAGAATCTATCAAATTTCAAGATTCTCATCAATTTTTTCCTTTCAAGACCACTATCACAGCAGCAATTTCATATAACGTTTCCAGCATAAAAGAGGCCCAACCCTCTAAACCTTTAACTCTAATCTCTTTAGGAAGCTTTTGCAAACTTCCCAAATGTCACTTTTTGTCCTCTAATAATGTATAGATGGCTGGGTTTGGGTATGTACCGTAAGGCACGAACCTTTTATGCTGTGATATATGAAGCCGCCTTATCATAAAATTTCTAATTCTAACATTAATTCAATGATCCTGGGCCATGATTCCGACTTCTCTCAACTGCTCCTTAAGATATTGCTCACCCCTGTTCAATACACCATTGAAATGTTTCCTTACCACAATATCAAATTTAGGACATAGTTGACTTTCCAAATCCTTCATCCGGTTAGGCCTTAAACTATCAATCAATATCTTTCCTGTTGGAATTTCATCCATCGGGACTTTCGCAAGAATCCAGTTCTCAAGAGGGACAAGACGTAAGACTGCTATAACAGGTTGGTACCCATCGTGAGTACGGTCGCGGAGTGCTTGCACATTATCAGGAGATAGAGGAATTGATAATTTCTCTGTGGTTTTTACCTCAACTGCAAACTTTCGATTAGATTCCGATGTTATATCAATATCAACTCCTTGTACGCCTCGTTCTACAATATTAGTAAAGCCCATTTCATGGAAGCTCAGAGCCAACAGCTTTTGTACAATTTTGCCAAAAGGTCCGGATGGAGTACCTTTGACTCCAAACTTTTTCTGCAACTTCTGTAATAGCTCAAGAGTTTCTACTTTCATAATTATATTTCCTTCGAAATTCTCGGGCCGGAATCCGGTGCCCAGTCCGAAAGATTATATATAGTTTTAACTTTGGTAATATTATCCTTTAAAAGCTGTTGCATATCAGTATCCATAGTAGAGACTATAATGTTTTTTATATTGCTGAGTTCATTAAGGATTTCTACAAGACGAGTTTTTTGCTGTGAATCTAAACTTTGCGATGAGTCATCCATTAAGACAAATCCGAGAGGATGAGAATCTCCAGATGTTTTAGCCAAACCTAAGAAAATAGACAAAGCAAGACTATTCAGGTCTCCTTGACTTAGAACAGGAACGGGTCTCTTGCCGTCTTGGTCTTCGAAAACATAAAAGTTTCCGCCAGTTCTTTTATCCTCCTCGACTTTAATATTGAATTTTTGAAAAGCCGGGTTGTTGGTTATTCTACGAAAGTAGTAGTCAATTGCACTCCTGGCTGAATTAATTTTTTCTTCTGCTTCCTTTAGCATACAAGATTTGATGATTTTACTAAGTTCTTCCACATCTCTTACTAGATTCGAGACATCGGTTCTGATTTTCTCTTGTGTCTCATATTCATCGGTTTTTTGAATTTGGTTTATTTCTTCGAGCTTATCCTTCAATAACAAAACATCGTAAAGTAAATTCATTATATTCGTTTTTTCTAAAATGGCGTCAATTTTAGATTGCTTGCTCTTAATAGCATCTTCAATCTCTTTTAGACGTGAATCAATGTTTTTTATTTCTATGGATAATATTGCAGCAGGGTCATCTCTAACACCCAATTCTTTATGTAGAAATTCTGAGATATTATTGATTGCCTCCTTTAATCTCTCTTTTTCTCTCTGAGTATCTTCATCTAAGCGAACATGTTCCCTCTTCAATCTTTCAAAATCAGTTTTCTTTTTGTCCAATTCCGCCTGTTGTTTCTTTAACTCCTGCACTTGGGCTTTAATTTTTTCTTCCCATTCCTTTCGTAAATGCTCAAGCAAGTTGGACACCTTTTCTCCGCATAAGGGACATATTTCAGCATCAGAGGGAGCAGCTGATTTCAAAATGGAAATGCCTTCTTCAATCAATTTTGCCTTGGGGCTTGTTCGCTTAATTTCTTTGTCTATAGCCTTAATCTCTTCAACCACTTTTTTTAGTTTATTATCGATTTCATCTTTGTTTCCATTTTCCCGTTCAAAATCTCGAAGTTTTTTCCTTTCTGATTCAAGATTTAGGTATTGAGTCTCATATTGAGTCTTAAATAAAACAATTTCGCTTCTTTTCTTTTGTTTCTCTGATTGTTCCTTCACCTCTGGAGATTCTGCCCAAAGACGACTGCACTCTTTTTTAATTTCATTAATGAATGATTCTGTATTTTCCCAATCAGAAGGAGGAGAGAATGCTAATGTTTTAAGCCCCAATAGTCGGGCAAAGTTATTGATGCTTTTTATGGCTGATCCTGCCAGTTCAAGCAGTTTATTTTCGTTTAATTCTTCTTCACTCAGCCCTTTCTCTTTGGCTTTCCTTCTTTTATCATCCAGGTCTTTTTGCCTAATATATATCGTTCTTTGTACACGGATCTGAAATTTATCAAATTCTTCAGTCAATGCTTTCTGACACTTTAAAACGTCAGACTTCTTAATACCATCAAGAATATTCCGATAATCTGATAAACCTAAGAGGCGGTCCATTACATCACTCTGATCGCTTGGTTTTTGCATCACAAAGTCGTGGATGTTCTCCTGGTGTTGATATACTGTAGTAGCAAAGTCTTTGAATGAAACCCGAATTAATCTCGCAATTTCTTGGTCAGTTTCGTCCTCTTCTTTTTCTGTTCCATCTTGTGAATATATTTTTATACTTTTCCCTTTTTTGCCTTTTCCTTTTACTTCGGTTCGGACAATAGAAAATTCCCCCTGTTCTCCCTCCATTACTAATTTTACTTGTGCCTTTTCAGAATTATCATTTACAACTCTCCAGGCCATATCACCTTTTCCAACACGTTCACGGATGCCAGATCTTTCACCAATGCACTTGTCGCCGTACAAGCACCATTCAATTGCATTTAACACACTGCTCTTACCCTGATGATTCCCCCCATATAGTAATATAACAGGATTATTGAAATCGATAGATTTCTTTTGAGTAAACCCTCTAAATCCTTCTATTTCTGCCTTTTTTATCTTTAACATCACATGCCTCTATTACAGCATTTTTTCAAGTTCTTCAATTACCTGCTTGTATTCCTTTTTGATTTTGTCTGTCCGTGAGTTAAGTTCTTTTTTTATCTTCTCAACTCCACCTTGTTCATAGGATTCGCAAATTTTTTCCCAGAGATTTTTTAATTTCTCTTCTTTTATTTCTTTTTGTAACTCTTCTTTATAGTTCATTGTTTCCCCCTCATCTATTTTATATCTTATTGAATTAATAATCTCAAGATTTAAAAACAAAGCAACAAATATAAGACCTTCTTGAGTCACAGATATAATGAATATATAATAGTCTAAAGGGCTAGAGATGAAATCAGATTGCCTCCCAGGTTTATATCCTAAAGAAGCAATCCCAGAATATTCTCCGGAATCAGAAAAAAAGGTCTACGATGCAATAAAAGAAGCACTCCCTTCTAACTGGTATGCATGGCATTCGCTGAAGATGCGTACAATGAATAATGAATTTGCCGAGGCCGATTTTGTAATAGTAGATCCAAATCAAGGCATTCTTATTCTTGAGGTCAAAGGAGGATTGATAAGCAAACAGGAAGGACTATGGCATCAAAATAATAAGCCACTTAAAACTGCCCCACTTACACAAGCCAAAAGCTGCTGTCATATCCTGCTCAACAAGTTTAAGGAAAAAGATATTATTCCTCCCAGAATTGGTGTAGCTGTTTGTCTACCCGACACATGGCTTAGTCAGCAGCCAACACAGGGCGATCTTGAGGGAATTGTCATCGGAGCGGAGCAACTCCCCTATTTTAATGAGATCCTTCCGGACTTGCTTGAAAAAACACTTCATACCATAAAGAAAAGAAAAACCTCAGGCGGTTGGATAAAAGAACTGCACAACATGTGGTGCGAATCCTGGGTGCCTGAAACAAGACTTTCTATCCGTATAAAGGCAGGCGAAGAGAAACTGCTAAGGCTGGATCGAGAACAATTCTCTGCTCTCAGCAGAATCATTGAAAATAACATTGTTATTGTAAAAGGACATGCCGGAACCGGCAAAACTGTGCTTGCCTGTGAGCTTGCAAGAAAAGAAGCCGCCCTCAACAGGAATGTTCTGTTGCTTTGCTTTACAGATGCTCTTGGGATAAACCTCTCAAAAGCATTTAAAGAACAAAATATCACAGCTGCACCTATTGGTAAGTTTGCCGTGAATTTGCTTCGCAATACAGGACATAAAATTACTGAATCATATACACATGAATTCTGGGACACCATCCCCCTCCAGGCTGCCGTAGATGGGCTCCCTCCTGAGGATAAGCGCTGGGATACCGTGATCGTTGATGAAGGCCAGGACATGGGAGACAATGAATGGGAATTGATCCGGGAATGTGCGATGGGGAAAAAGCGGATATGGATTTTTATGGATGACAGCCAGGCATTTTGGAAGGAGCGTAATATTCCTGACAATTTTCTGGATAAATGTTTCAAGTATGACCTCGGAAGACCCTACAGATGTCCTCCGGGCATCCAGGCACTGGTTGATGCATATTCAGGAAAAGAGTCAGAAACTGTATTAATACATTCGGCTATTAAGGATGGAACCATTAAAATAATAAAGTCTATACAGTCAAAAGTTCATGAAAATGTGGGCAAAGAAATAAACGATTTATTAAAAGAAGGGTTTGAACCCTCTGACATAGCTGTTATATCACTGCGGGGAATAATGTTTAAGGAAAACATTATGCACCTGAAGACACTAGAAGGTCATCTTACAGCAAAAGCAACCGCTCCCAATGCTATCGATCATATAATCTGCGATACTTTTATGCGGTTTAAAGGACTGGAAAGGCCGGCTGTTATTGTCACCGATTTACGGTATGTAGAAAATAATTATGATATACGGATGATAGTAGCATTGAGCCGGGCCATGAGTGTTCTGCGAGTGGTTGGAGAAAAAGAGGAAATTGAAAGCGATGTGGTTTTGAGGGAATTTGTTGGCTGAGCTAGCAATAGAGAAACTATAAATATATTAACTATGAATCCTGGATATACCTTTCTCTTTTCTAAGAGGATAAAAGTTTATCCTGAAATTATGAATTATTAAGAGTCAACTCTTTTTAATCACATAAACGGAATCCCAAAAATCAAGAGCACAAAACCCCAAAATATTATCCACTTAACCCACCATAGGATTGCTTTTACTTCTTCTTTATCTAAACTCATTGCTGCAGTTTTTGCTATTATAAGGCAGGTGGTACTTTTTTAATTACGTATAGTATCCCAATAGTGTCCCATCAAGCCTGAATTATAAAAATTTATGTTGAAATCATTGAAGTTACAGCGCCAAAAATCAGAATTTGCTTTCAAATCGATTAAAGTGATTAATTTCTCTAACGTACTGATATTAATGACTTTAGACTGAATCCAAAAATGGTCGTTGGGACAGCACTGATAGTATCCCAGGAATTATCATTTAGTTGCTTAACCATTATTTAAAACCTCCTTTATCAAAAGTAAGACTTAAATCATAGCAGGAAATTAGAAAATAAAGAGTGCACTTTTAATTTTTAAATGACAGAATTATTAGAAGTACTTGACAATATAAAGGATACGGCTTATATTTATCATTGATACAATATACAGTTGTATAAACTTGAGAGAGTACTTTATATTGTGTCGTTATGGTGGAGTAGTTAACTCTACTAAAATGTTCTTTGAAAAAAATTAGTGATCAAGGTTGATTGAAATCACCTCTATCTCCTTTCTCCAATTAGTTGAAAAAAAGCTAATTGACAAATCGAATCTTTGGGTAACAAGTTTCAGATGTGACTGCTTTGTAAATGAGATCAAGGAATACATTTAGTGAAAATGCCCCAATGGTAATATTGGATTCACTCAATTAAATTTTCTTGATTAAATGAATGCCTATCTTCTTGCTTATTATGTAATGGTCTATGGTTATGATTTAGGCGCTTAAAGATGAAAATACTCATAGAGTAAAATGGAAATGACATTTGTTGCCAAGTAAGGTCGTTATGCTGATATAAACTCCAGCATATTTAAAGAGAAATAAAGCCACTTCTCATTGAAGGTAACTTATTTTCTCTTTTTTAACCAATTTTAACAGGATTCTGTTAAATTGTGCCGTTTATTTTAAGAAAGAAGAATTTAAAATCTATATTAAAAGGAGGTGATTAAATTGAGGAAGAAGATATCTACCTTGGTCATTAAGCCTCGTTCAAGACTCATCATGGAAAGATTAATCCTAGTGAGAAAAAAGCGGGGACTTAAGGCACAAGGGGATGTCTTACTTCAAGCTGCACTTCATACTGTTAGTTGCAATGAATGTAGAGCTGCAATAAGTGATATTAAAACTTTCTTGCAAATTGTTCCTGATGTTACACTCGAAGAAAGAGCAATTCTAGAGAATTGTAAAACTCAATTCCATGTTCAATATCGTTTTAAAATTGTTGCACTGACATTCGATGCTCTCAGGTGGCTAGCTATGTTCCTACTCAACTTAAGAAGTAAGACTCCCATGGGTTACAAATTCTCCGGATTTTATACTTCGGTTTATATATAATGGCTCAAATCCTTGAAAATTTATCAGTCGATAGCTTAGCAGTCAAATTAGGATTATCCAAAACTGCTCTAATTGATTTAGTTAAAGACGTACCACGCCTATATTATGAAATATCAATACCAAAAAAAGATGGTAGTGAACGTAAACTAGAAATTCCACTTCCAATTTTCAAAAAACTTCAAAAGAGACTTCTTGATAGAATTTTACACAAAATTCCCACACATCCTAAATTGTATGGAAGACCTGGCACCTCTACTAAAAAGGCTGTAAAGGAACATGTGAAAAAGGAAGCCGTAATAACTATGGATATTACTAACTTTTTCCTAAGTACAAAATCAGCTTGCGTAAAAAACATGCTCATTGAAAATGGCTCAAGAGATGACGTCGCAAAGCTTTTAACGCGACTAGTTACACATAAAAAACATTTACCGCAAGGATCACCTACTAGCCCTTGCATCGCAAGATTAATGCTACAAGGATTTGCTGAAGGACTTGAAAAATTTCTTAAACAAATTCCTTACTCCGCTTTTTCTATCTACGTTGACGATATTACCATAAGTGGGCCAAAAGGGATAAAACATGCAAAAAGCATAGTAAAAAAAATACTCAAACGCTATGGTTATGATATCAATGAATCTAAAACTAAAATAATGAATCAAACAGAAGAGCAAATCAGTCTAAACATTCGTCTTAACGAAAGGATAGAAGCTACTACTCAATTTTTAAAGGAAATCGAGGAATTAGAAAAAGAGGTTCCTCCTTATGACGCACAACTACTTGGAAAAAAATCCTATATAAAATATTTAATGAAATAACATATCTTGATTTTCGTTATCAAAAGCATACTCAATTTTTTTAGAGAATAAATTTAATGAATAAGAAGTGAGAACAAGGTAATAAGAATAAGGGACGTGTAAACCTAACATTTTTATATTGTTAGAAATAGTTTTTTTTGAGGAATTTATCAGCAATTATTTTTTCGGAAGCCCATTTTACTTCTTAATCAGCTATTTTTGCCCATCAAAGACACATATTCTTCTTTTCTCATTTCAATCTTCGTCTATAATATTTCTATCCAGGCAGTTCACTCCTTAATTGCTCCAAAGATTTTCCCGATTTTTCATGTTTCCACCAACCTGTGGGAGTCCAGTAGCATGACGGATAAGGACCGCCAAAGGCGAAATAAAACAAAGCAGAAGCATGTGTAATAACCATGCCTTTCCCTTTTTTCAAATTATCGAATTCTTTATCCAGCCACTTCCGCTCATAATCTCCGGCTTTTTCCCGAATCTTCTCCTCTATATCAATCAGCCTCTTTGCCGAATCCTCATTAAAGATCAGATATTTCCAGGAATAATCCAAATATTTTGGATCTGGCTTTGCTATCAATTTGACATCCCCATGCGAAATACTGAATTCATCTGACTGTCCTATTAAGCCGGCGTCAACGAGCTCCTTCCAGCTCCAGAATCGCTTTATCATTACATCACCAATCTGGTCTTCGACTATTACATAGTATTCAGCCCTTGCTTCAGCTTTAAACCGTGCAATGCGAAGACCTCGAATACCAAGCTTGCTTGCCTTTGAAATCGATTCTGGAAGAAATTTTGACCCCACCAAAACTCCTACTGGATTGTTTATTAGGCTATCCAAAGAGTCTTCATCTACACCTTGTAATCTAAGTTTTAATACTTCGGCCCTGACGATTTTTCTTGCCTCGACATCTTTCTCCCAGGCTTTCAAGTACCAATTCAGTTGATTCACAGCATTTAAGTCGATATCACCTGGCTTCAACTCAAATATTCGTAGCTCAAAATCTCCTTCCCTGTTTCCAATGCCAATTAAATCAATCCTTCCAATATCTCCTTCTAATTTTAGATTTATTTGTTGTTTCAACAAAGTTGGCTTAGATATTTTCGATCGAGGATCCCAGCAACCCAAAACAGCGGGATTGCTCATAAGAAACGATTCCATGTCTCTCTCAGATCTAAAAGACTCAAGAGTGCCTATTCTTTCGGTTTGTATTCTCCAAATTTCCGATTCCATAATCTTCTCTCCTATTTATATGTGTTGATTATTTCATACGTCGAATCTCGAAACCTCTACATGTTCACTAACTACTGAAGGAGTCAGAAATCGACAGAATTCAATCTGAAGGTGACGATCTCTCTTTAGAGCATCATTCCTAAGGTCAAGAAACAGCGTAGGAACTTCCTCTCCACAAAAACCTAGTATCAGTTTCACTCGCTTTCTAGTGTTGATCCTTTTTCCCTTTGGGCCATCAAATGCAAATTTCACAGCCATTTTGTTTTCTTCAAGCCAATTTCTGTGCTCCAGCCCCTGAAAGAACAGATTTTCAAGCTCATCCCGCCCTGCATCTGGTCCCTTGATTTCAAACGCCACCAGTGAATGGTCGTCTATGTCATACCCTAAAATATCCAGTCTTTCAGGCCTATCCGTCCCGGCCACCGTAGGAACTTCATAGGAGATAAATCCAACTTGGATGTCTTTTCCTGTGGTGGAAGGAAGTTTTAGCCCCTCCTCTGAGCTCATCTGCTTACATAGAGACTTCTGAAAATAATTCTCATTGATTCGATCATACGGAAAAGCTGGTTCATGGCTTTTCTTCGGATCAGCGCCTTTCCGCAGATCTTCTGTCAAAACAATGACATGAGGAACAAGAGATTTCAAAAAGCTAAATTTTCTCAAGAACACATCATTAAAATGAGCGCCGATAAGATAGAGACAGGTCATCTTTCCTGGAGCCTCCTTCCTTATCCGCTTATGCAGTACTAGTATTGGATAAAGTATCTTACGCAGCCATGGCGTCCCGACATTTTTTGTCATCAGATCTTCTTTGGTGCCTGGAAATCCCACAACAAGTCCTTCCCAACTTCGGTTACCGCGACACATATACAATTCCAATTTGGGCCGATACCTCGTGATTTTCTTTTGTTCCAAAATCACAGCGGACGATTTTTCGATTGACATTCCCCTGGAAATCATAAAATCCGTGATTTTGTTTACGGCTGTTTTGCTGAGAGATCCCTCATTTAATAATTGTGCATACGATTTCTTGCTATTCATTTTGTTCTCTCCAAATCCAATATTATTTAGGGAGAGTTCCCATCTTTAATCGATACTCATAGGTGTTTTCTTTTGTGCATCTATTAATAATAGTTGTTTCTTCGATGGGTGCACTCATAGTCCAATAAACATATCCATCTTCTTCAAAGTAGATGAGTTTCATTTTATAGAACTGTCCTTCATACCCAAAGCGCCGAATATGCTCAACCATTTTTATAAAAAGATTCTCATCTACCCTTTCTTTCACAATATAATGATGCGGCCAAGTTGCAGCATAAGTCTTTGCAAAGATCCATTTTGAATTATTTATGAAGTCCTTCAATTCCTTAGAAAAGTTCTTCAATGGTCAGCTCCATTATGAATCTTCTAGTTCAATTTCCCTTCCTTCCCACTTTTATTCTTCAAGAGTTATGAAATCCTTAACCAAAATATCGGTTGCTTTCATTAAATCTGGAAGCTCCTCAGGAGGAATATCTCTCTCATAATAGAGATAACATCTCCGCTGATTGAACAGTCGATTGACAAAGGGAAGTGACTCAATATTTTCCCTGTAATCCCGAAAAGGTTTTTCAGGCAATTTTCTCCTTCGCATCATATCATCTGTCAATAAACTAATATTGTCTGGATATATATCTAGAATAGATAGAATCCTTCTTCTCCAAAAAAAGCGTATGCTGAAACCACTTTTGCCCCAGTAAATATTAAATCTATAAGATATAACTAAATTGGTTTTGGGATACTCTTTACATAGGCCATGATAATGTTGTCAATAATCTTAGGATATGATGTGTTAAATGAGCGGTCGTCTAATTCAAACGTATTCAGATCACAATCATCCAAAAGATTTTTCATTTCACAACAAATTCTTTTAAAAAGAAAGAACTGATTGTCCTTTCCTACAGGCAAATTAACAGTTCTATATTTTCCGTTTTTTCTGAAGAAATTTCTGTCCTCTTGTGTGAAAAATCGAATAGTATATTGTCTGTCAATTGGAGGAATCAAATCTGGGAGAAGATGAGCTAAGGTTTTGGAATTCGCTACGATACTAGCTTCTGATATAGAAACCTGCAGAGTGTTGTAAGGTAAATGAAGCTTATCAAGAATATGATTATATTCATCGAGAGAAATGCATTCCATTCGATGATCCCTTAATTCTTCAAACACATTTTGGCTTTGAAGGATTGATGCTATAAAGACGTCAAACTCAACTAATTTTGTTTTGGTAATTTCAGGATCACCCATTCTGTGCATACCCCAGGCAGTGAGAGTTGCATAGATCAATTCAATGTGTCGTTTAGATAGAAAGCTGTTTTTTTTCTCTTTTATACATTGAGTATGAAAATAAATGGAAGGTCCGCCGAATTCCTTTAAAACAGTTAGTGATTTCTGATAATAATCCCTTATATTCTCAATCAAATCATCCCGGTTCTTCAACATTGTTTTCCACTGATTATTCTATTTTTTGTTCATTAATCCAGCCAGCCTCTTTCGGGCATCTTGTACCTAAGCGGTACCAGCGTCAACGTCCTTCCAGAACTCAGCTATTTGTTATAGCCATGTATTTCAGCCCACTCGACGATGGCATCCCAAGCATTCAGAATAACGGCGGCTTCGCTTGCTGTGGGAATATATCCTTCATACTCAGCGACGTTCCTAAAGCCAAGTATTGTGTGCATAAGGTTGGCTATGTTTTTTGGCAGCTTTTCTTCGGAACGGAGCCGATTAACACGTTTAGCGGGGCCCTCATCCCTCATTCTAGAACCATCTATATTGTCTAGGATAGAGAAGAGGGATCGACGGAGTTCCCCAAGTTTTGAGGCAGAAAGCGTCGGTTTCTTTTCCGGCAAGGGGGACTGAGGTGCTTCCGTAGGATGGCCTTCTACTTGGAGGCTGCCATACAAACAAGAGATCTCGCTCCCATCCTCTGCAATCTCAAATACATTAGTCCGTTTCAACAATGACTGGTTGAGCCTCACAAAGTAAGTAGCAAGCGTTTCTTTGCGAATTGGATGAACATCCTTCTTGATAGCTAAATAAGCATTGACGGATTCAGGAAGGTTGTTAAGAAGAACTACTGCCTCCTTAAGATGGGTAATTTTAGCCGAGGGTGTGTTCCCACTTTTAGTCCAGGCATAGGCCTTGCATTCGACCACAATATCTCGCTCGGTAGTAACTAAATCGAAAATATGAGACTGCCCTTCTGATAAGGTGATTCTGACTTCATTTTCTAAGCTTCTACCAAACCTGGATTCCAATAGCGTCTTACAATGCTCTTGAAATCGCCTGCCCTTTTCAACATTCGATATCATTTAATACTCCCAAGTAAAACTAGCTCCTTATTACGCACCCTCTGTTTATTGCAGGTACAAGGTTCTTGATTTAACGAGCTTGTTCTCGACAATGACCAAGTGACCGCGGTTGCTCAAGTCTGAAACCTTTGGTTAATATAGTCCTGAAGCTGATTTGTGCTGAGCTCTTTCGTAGTATCTCCAGCGCGCACGAAGAAATGCTCGCCTCCATTATATTTGAGATAGATCGCATCGTCAGACGGCCAACACTCTATAGCAAGGACACGAGTACCCTGATACTCTTCAAACCGTGGGTGAATGAACTTTATATGATGTTCGCTTAACCTTGACTTCATCACCTCCATTGCATACGAGTAAATTTCATCTTCTGAATTGAAACCGTCCTTATCGAGACCTACCGGAGTGCCATCATCTTCGACTCCTATTACAAGAGTACCACCCTGTAAATTGAGAAAACCTGCTACAGTGCGCAGCCAACTACATACAATTTTCTCATCCTCTCGGCCAGTATGAAGATTAGTGCGCAAGGCACACTTAAACTCAACTGTGGTACTCTCTCCGCTAGCCACCATCTTGGCGATATCAAGCTCCTCAGCTTCAGGTTGTATCTCGTGAATTTTGTTAACCAGTTGACTATAACCGTGTGAGATCACTTGAGAAATTCGCTCTCTTCTCTGCTCCAGAAAGTCATTGTACTCCAATGTTTCCCAGTTTTCAGGTAGCGCATGCCAGTAATACATCTTTTCAAGTTCTTTGTCATTAAATCGTTCTCTTAAAACGGGTACGTATTCAACCGGGGACTGGTCTGATACTCTCGTGTTGTCCCCCCACTCCAATAAAGCAAAGTTAGCAATCTGGTTGGTTTCACGTAGCTCGGTAATATCTAAAGTTTGTAGGTAACCCTTGGGAAACAAATGATGTCTCTCTACAGCTTCACGATGTGCGTGTGTTGTAGGATCAAGCAACTCCGAAATCGGTAGTTTTGAATACAACGCCCGGGCATCCAACAACACAAGCGCAGCATGATAGGCGAAGAGAGAAGGGCTTCGCGGCGACGAAGTGGCCAAGTCGTTTGGCAAAGTTATACTCCAGAAATCGTCAGTGATGGCCAGATCACATGCCCGCTCCAGAATCTCTATGAATCCGTCTGCATCCTTCACTTCCCTGAAGCGTGCAAGGTCGAATTCCATTGCGGTCTCTGGTGATCCCGTGAACCGGCCGGTCAGGCTTGACATGAAAAACCAACGTGCGATAATTCTTCTCAGACGGAACTCGTCGATGCCATATTCAGTTCGCCCCATCAGATAAAGAATGTATGAGAAAAGCAAGTTATTCTGAGAACTAATCATCTTCATACTTCGGAAACCTGCCTGCTGGATGCATTTCATGAAGTCGTGCCAGTACTGAAGATTTAAAACCCGTTCTTGTGCCTTTCTCAAAATCTCGAACTGTTCATCTCTCAGCTCATTGCTGAATTCCTCTGTCTCTAAATCCTTTCCTCGCAGGATGGAGTAAACATACTGGAGTCTTGCGCGCTTGAAGCCAATCCCAACGCTGACGCGAAGCAGCTGGTCGGGATCGGGATGGATGAAATGGTTGAAGGATGAGGGTTTACTGATGGACGGCTTGCGTGCTTCATAGCAGAAATGTTCCAGTTCAGTTCGTCCTTCATCCCAAAAAACAGACATGAGGGTCAGTATAAAATCTGCCTGGTTCAAAGGAGTCCCTTTGCTGTTTATTCGGACGAAAACGTCCGCAACATTCTCCTCATTGACGTCCGACGACAATTCGAGCGCCGTGAGGGGGAAACTCAAAAGTCCCTGCAACTGTGCAATCGCTTTACGTACTCTTTTCTTCTCATCTTCATCAACCTCTCTCGTTGCTTCTAAGCCAGATAGGTAATTTTCTACTACCTCAAAAAGATCGGTTTCGTCGCTCCAGAGTAGGGAGATGTCTGGGATGTAGACTTTATCCTTGCGGATGGCCGCATCAGCCACTTCAAACTTCCCCAGAAGAGGATTGAATGCAATATGGATCGGTTCGCTCTCGTAGTTATCCCGTACAACGGGGATGTCCTTTATGACAGCATAAAGCGAGGTGAGTCGTTGTTGGCCGTCCACTATAAGAAGACGAGGAGGTTTCTGCTTTTCATCAGAACCTATAAGACGTGTGCCATCTGCGAGGCAGTTTTGCCAAAATAGAAGGTATCCGACCGGGTAACCCTTGTACAAGGAATCAAATAGATCGCGCACCTTGGCGTTCTTCCAGATGAAGGGCCGTTGGATGGTCGGGAGACCGATTTCTCCCATTTTTATATACTCAATCAAGTTGCCGAGAGTGTAATCCACTTTTTTAAATACGGTTTCGCTCATGCATATTCCTCCAGAGATTTAAAATTGACTTCACGAACATGGCCCATTGTAATGAGTGTCATTCCCTCCCCATTGCATTCTTTTTCTCTGCAATATCTCGATTGGCACCATTGCAGCAGAGCCGAGAGTTATTTGTGATGTCAAAGTGATTCTTTGGGCGTTTTATACACCGATCTCCCTCTGCTCTAAAGGAATAGGATATAGATATCCAGGCGGAGAGTCAATCAGAAAGGAACAGACTAATCCCCGTGTGACGCTCACGTGACAAATTCGGTTGAATTCCGCTGAAATAATGGTACTTGGATTGAAAGTCTAAAAAAAGGGTAAGTTACTGAAATTAGAGGTTTTTCCCTGGTACGCCCGGCAGGATTCGAACCTACGGCCTTCTGATTCGTAGTCAGATGTTCTATACTTGTAGAATTCCTATTTTTTATCCCGTTTTCGTTGATTTCCAGGGCCTTTTTTGTACTTTCATGCCTCACTTTTGCTTAAAATATGGGAGTTGTATCCCGTCAAATTGGGTAAAAATGGTAAATAAATGGGATGAAATTTAGATATATATAAGTTATTGATAATGAGGTAGATAGATTATTTAATGGTTTACATAATGTACAATGTGTAATATAAATTTTCATCTCTACACCCCTTCTTTAGTTAAAATATTTTTTAGATAAAATTCTAATCCTCAAAAAGCAGTCAATGTTTTTACCGCACTAAACCAGCATTATGAAACACTTTATTCAGCCTTTCTGTAATCGTTCATTTCCCTTACTAGCTTATCTGTTGCATTAATAAGAATACGGAACTCCTCTAATGGAAAATCTCTTTCATAATTTAGATACTGTCGTCCTTGAGTAAATAACTGCCTCACAAAAGGTATTGTATCAATGGTATTCCTATAATTATGATATGGTTCTTTAGGCAATCCTTTTTTTCTTACCAACTCTTCTGTCAATAAGCTTATCTGTCCGGGATAAAACTCTACAAGCGAACGCATACGCTTTTCCCAATAAAAGTACACACTTAAACCGGACCTACCCCATTTAATAGAGAATCCATCCTTAATCCATTGTTCTAGTATTGGCATAAATATATCTGCATATTCCTTAATCATAGATTTATCAAATGTTTTGATATCCATTACATTCGGAGCTCCCTCATCAATCGTTGTTACATCAATTTCGGGCCTTTTCTTTTCATACAGGATTTTAACAACAGCTCTCGTAACTTCATTTGTCTCACCGACAACCCTTGGAATAACCAAAACTGGCCATGACATATCCTTCTTTGCTTTGAACATATTTATTTCTATCAGGCCAATTTTAAATTCCAGATTAGGTGCCGATTGTATAGTATCTATTAACATGGCTACTTCTGGGTATATTTTATCCCCAACAATTAATAGCAAAAACCTGCCATGGCTTAAGCAATTTTGTATCTCATTCTGAAATTCTATCTTGTTAACATTACTAATCTTACTTGAAATTCTATGCCAAAAATCTGCTTTTCCCCCTTCTAAATTTGACTTCTCAATACAATCTTTAAATTCAGCAAACGACATATTTGAAAGATCTTTTGCATAATCCAGAATCTGTGCAACAACTGTTCTATGAGCCTCTGGATTTCTCCAGAGTTTAGTTTCCACAAGGCAAATCAAGCCATCTGACGTTACATAAAGATTATCTATTGAACCGGCTGTAACAGAAACTTCTCTGCCGAGAGGAATCAGATCATCCCAATTTGAATCCAACTCGCTACATGGAAGCAGCATCGGGTTTGCTATCAACAATTCTTGAAGCCACTGTTCATCAAATAACTTTTCTTTTGGTGACAATGCATATAGTTTATTTACAGTTTTTCCATTTGAGTCAACAAATATTAATTCTTCTTGCATTAAAATTCCCCGATATTAATAAAATTTTAAATTACTCGAATATTTTACCCTTTATACTTTTTCTTTTCTAGTTAGGCTGTGTCAATTTAAAGTTTTAAAATTGCTTGAGCACGCTGTTCTAGATCCATCAATCAACCGCCTGCTTTTCGAAATTTATCATAAGGAAGATATTAGGTCAATTGAATCAGGGAGTGATAAATATAGAAAAAGGTACCTTGTTCATTATTTATGACTAACTTCTTACAATTGGTTTTTTCATGCCAAAATACGTGGCTTAAACACAAATATTCTTGATTATTTCTTTTATAATCAATAAGCTGGCAGAGCCTAACTACAATTCACAGTCAATTTATAGCAATTCACAGACTTTAACTATCGACTTTTATTGACAAATAAATATTTTAAAATTAGACTCTTAAATAAATGAAGGGACCAAATGTCAGAAAAGCTAATACTTCTTATTGATGGAGTAAAATATAGTCTATGGACTCCTAAGAATGAAGAAGAACTCGAAAAAAGCGTAACGTTTCATTCAGAAAATATCTTTGAATCAGAAAGCATTTATTTTGCTGTTAAGAAAAAAATAAAAACAGTCACAGGTAAATCGACTATACCAGATGCATACTTGATAGATTTCAAATGCAAGGCTTTTTATAAGAAAGTTGAGTATTGAAGAGGTACATTGAAAAAATTAATCGTTAATCCAAAATTCTTACTCAAACTTGTAATTGCTATACGTCTTATATATTGGAAACTTTTCATACTTCAAGTTGTGACGAAATTAATTATAGAAAATATGATTAAATATCACGAAGATTGTTTGAATAATAAACGAATTTTCCTCGCAGGAAATGAGCAATTATTACAAAAAAAGAAGATCGGTATCTTTGTCTCCAGAACAATTCCTTTGAATATAATAGTCCCATCAGAAAAGTTTTTGTTGTCATTGAGTGAATTGCCTTATGTTTTTATGGGTGGATGGCATTCGCCTTTTGAAAGAAGAATCTTAAAGAAACTATTATCAGCAGACAAAGAAGCAATCTTTTTTACATCCAAAGGCATTAAGAATCAGTCACTATATAAATACTTCACAAAAGCAATTACTAGAAAAAGATTACTGATTGTTTCATTATTATTGGAAATGGGAAAAGTTACATTAGATAACTCTATAAAAAGAAACGAGATGGTTGCAGATATTGCAGAGCACAATCTTTTTATTTTCATAAACAGAGGTGGAAATCTTGAAAACCTCTTTAATAAATTGTTGGGTCAGAATAGAGTTCCATTGGTATTTAACCACTCAGCAAATTCTGTCTTTCTTAAAAAAGGCAAGCCAATTAGTCTTGAAAACTTTAAGGAAATACTATTATGAATGAAATAGTAGACTGGAGAACAGAAATTTTACCTATTCTTGATAAGATAAGCGATAAAGGCGTAAATGTAGATATAATTAGAAAACTATTCATAGAAAAGCTGAACTATGATTTTACAGACAAGCAAGCACTTATTGAATTTCCTGAAAGCATTAAAAATAATGTTATTTCTACTAAGATAATCGCAGAAAAAAATGAATTTAAGGTTTTATTCTGTAAAATTGATACTCTTCTAAAGAACATAGAACTTCCCGTTGTCAAAACAATCTCAAGATATCATCTTGCTAACATCATAATATTTACAAACAGAGAGAGTAATGAAGCCCATTTTATTAACACTAAATATGTGGGTAAGGAACGTGAGAAAAAAGTTAAAGGCTTCAGGCGAATAACCGTTGGGAAAACAGATAGACTCAGAACTGCCGCCGAAAGATTAGCTAAAATCTATGCTTATGATGGTATATCGTCACTTGCTCTAATGGCAAAATGCGAAGAAGCATTTGATGTTGAAACTGTTTCTAATGAATTCTATAAAGAATTTGTAGAAAAATATAAGGGATTAAGGAATGACCTCCAAAATAATAACAAACTATCAAATAAGATTGTAGACAATTTAACTCAGGAAATTATCAACCGTCTTTTGTTTTTATATTTCATCCAGAAGAAAGGCTGGCTTAACGGTGACTACAAATTTCTTTATAATAATTTCAAATTAAATAAGAAAAATTATTACAAAAACTTTCTTGTTCCACTCTTTAAGAAACTTTCAATTAAAGACTTTAAGTATTCTGAGTTTGAAAACATACCATTCTTGAATGGTGGACTTTTTGTGTTCCATGAAATTGAAGAAAAAATATCCATTCCAAATGAATCTTTTAAAGATATTTTTGATGACCTTTTAGAAAGATTTAATTTCACTATAAGAGAAGACACAGAATTTGAAGAAGAAGTGGCAATTGACCCAGAAATGTTGGGAAAGATATTTGAAGAGCTAATTCTATCTATAGAATCAGAGAAATATAAAGATATACCTGATCCCCGCCGTGCGTCTGGTAGTTATTACACTCCACGATTTATTGTGTCATTTATGGTAAAGCAATCTCTTTTAAATTATCTTATTAACGAATTGCCGGAAATCCCAAAAAAGAAGTTAAAGTTATTGATATTTTGTCAGCCTGACAAACTGAATATAATTATAGATGAAATTGATAAACCTGAAACAATCAAAGAAAAATTGCTTAATTTAAGAATTGTTGACCCTGGAGTAGGCTCTGGCGCTTTCTCTGTTGCCATTCTCAATAAATTGGTTTGTCTGGTAAATGAAATAAATAAAAAACTTGGTAAAAGTGAGGATAGATTCATTTTAAGAAAGAAACTTATTGAGAATTGCATTTACGGAGTTGATATTCAGGAAAGAGCAGTGAATCTTGCACGATTAAGACTCTGGCTATCCCTTATAGTTGATCTTGATGCTGAGAAAATTAAAGATATCCCACCTTTAATTAATCTTGACTTCAAGATTATAAAGGGAGACAGTCTTGTATCAAAAATATGCGGGTTTAAGTTTGATTTAAAAACTCCAAAACTAGGTTACCAAAATATAATAGAATTAATAGAAAAATATAAAAACTTAAAGGATGAATATTCAGAAGTAGTTACCGACGCCAAAAAACGGATTTTAAAAGGAAAAATAAATAAAACAAAATGTGCCATAGCAATCTGGCACCTTGAAAATATAAAAAAATCTTATAAAGAAGAGAGCAAACTGATAGATGCACAGGGAATTTTGATTGAAAAGCCCCAAAAAGAAATTAAAAGAGAGGAAGAGAAAAAAGAAAAAATAGAACAGGAAATATTATCTCTTGAAAAAGAAATTGAAAGAATAAAGACCGAGCAGGACATAGACGCTTTTAACTGGTATCTTGATTTCTTTGAAGTAATGGGAGTAAAGGAAGGTTTTGATATTGTCATTGCTAATCCCCCTTATGGTGTTGCTGTTGATAGGGAGGTTTATCAGGATGAATTTGGTCTTAGTAATAAAGATAGTTACGGGGTTTTTGCTGCTCTCGGAGTGAATATCTTAAAACCTGGTGGAACACTTTGCTACATTATGAGCGATACATGGCAGACTATCAGGACACATTACAAATTCCGCAAGAAACTCCTTGAAGAAACCGAAACTCAGTACCTTATATCTATACCAATGAGAACTTTTAAGGCAACTGTAAATACTGGGATTTATTTATTTAAGAAAAGCGCTGTTGAAAAAAATAAAGATAATTTTATAATTGCTGCAGATTTTCATGCATTGGATATAAAAAATGGTGATTTAGAAGCTGGTTTTGATATACTGATGGAAGCGGACACTTTTGATGAGACAAAAGATGGATACACCATAATTTCAGACAGAGATATGGCAATCTATGCTTATAGACAAAAGATTATCAAGAAATTTTCAAATCTATCCTTCTTCATTGCCTCACCAAAACTATTTAGATTGATGCAGGATGTGGGTAATTTGAAGCTAAAAACATATACTTATGAAAAAGGCATCCCCGTTATATTTGATATAAAGAAACAGAGAGATCTATTTGAACAGGAAGGACATCCTGTTTATCAAGTCGATTTTAATGATAAAGAAATTGAACTGGTGAAGTTGGGGAATATTGCCAAGGTTGTCGTAGGTTTACAAACAGGTGATAACGATTATTATTTAAGACAACTTCCAGGAACAAGAGGGAATTATAAAGAAATAGATTTAAGGCTTGTATTAAAAGAAGACGAACTCGAGAAAATCAGGAACGATGAAGAATTAAGACTCGATTTTATAGAGAACGGAATATGTACTAATCCGAATCACAGAACACATAAACATAGATATTTTGGTGGTAGATATTTCGTCCCTTATGACAAAGGAGGAGCTTCAGACATTGAAGAAGGCTGGCTACCCAACTATTATGTCCCTACACCTTATTTTATTGACTGGTCAGAAAAAGCAGTTAAACGGCTTAAGACCTGGAAGAAACCAGGGAAAACAAAAATAGCATCCAGGTTTCAGAACACTGATTTTTATTTCAAGGAAGGGATTAGTTTTTCGATCACAGGGATTTATGCCCCTACCTTTAGGGGAAGTTGTGGCGGAATTTTTGATGTCAAAGGATCTGGAATATATATAGAACGGCTCAATAGAAATTATTTTAGTGGACTGTTAAATTCATCAGTTATAAGATATTTTAATAAAAATTTTATCCAGCATACTGTGGATTTTCAAGTTAATGAAGTCAAAGAAATTCCAATAATTTTTAATATTCATGAGAATTGCAAACAAAAACTAATCAAATTGGTTTCAGCAATCGTTCAAAACCAAAAGCAAAATCCACGCTACGACTACATGACCAATGTGCAGATTGAGATAGATAAACTTGTCTATGAAATGTATAACCTTAATGAGGAAGACATAAAAGAAGTTGAGAATTGGTATTTCAGGCGGTATCCAAAATTGGCTAAAATTGTTGAGGAGAAATTAAAGAGAAAAGATAATGGATAAAAATAAAGAATATATTAAGTTTCTTAATGATTTAAAAAACAAGATAAAGCAAGATCAATATCAGGCATCATATAGAACAGTTAATAAAGAGAGCACTTAAGGATTCTTACGTGCTCGATTTTCTTGAAATATCTGAGGATATTAAAGAAAGGGAATTAGAAAATAAACTTAAAGAATTTTAAGAGAAAAAGAAATGAGTTACTCGGACATCATAGATAATAGAAGAAGTTTTCTTAAGGATGAAATAAATTCTGTTTTAAAAGCAACAGAAAAGGCTAAATTTGCTGTTGGATATTTGTTTTTATCCGGATTTAATGAGGTTATAGGTAATATTTCTCATCTAAAAGAGCTCAAACTGATTATTGGTAGCATATCTAATACAAAGACCCTTGAGGAAATTGCAGAAGGTGTGGCAAGAAGAGATGAACTTGAAGAAGCTGCAAAAAGGCTAAAATATCAAAAACCAGCAGAGAAGAAAGATATTGTTAATATTTTAAAGACTAATTTAGGTCGTAGTATCGGCGGGCTGGAGCAGTCAGAAGACAATGAGAATATGCTCTTATCTCTTAAATATTTAATAGCATCAGGAAAAGTTCAGGTTAAGTTATATACAAAACAGCGGCTTCATTCAAAGGCATACCTGTTCAAATATAAAAAAGAAGCAGCAGAACAAACGAGGAGTGAAGGAATAGCTATTGTTGGCAGCAGTAATCTAACCCTATCTGGATTCAAACATAGTACAGAACTGAATGTTATCGTTCGAGGCAATGAAAACTTCAAGGAACTTGATTCTTGGTTTAATTCAATCTGGGAAGAATCCGAACCTTTTAAGGAAGAACTTTTAAGTTCGATCGATGAAAGTTGGGCTTTAAAATATGCTAATCCTTACGATATTTATATATTAACACTCTATAATCTCGTTCAATCCAAAATGAAATTTCGTTCTCATGTTCTCTGGGATTGGACTGGAATGCCAAAATTATATCGGTTTCAAAAGATAGCAGTAATGCAGGCTTATGAAATATTAAACCGATACGACGGTGTTTTTGTTTGTGATGTAGTAGGGCTCGGTAAAACATTCATTGGAGCTGCATTGCTCAAACAGTTGGGTAAAAGGGCGATTGTTATTTGTCCTCCGCGTATAAAAAATATGTGGGAGAGTTTTGGCGAAAAATTCAAAGTTGACATCAAGACAATTTCTCACGGTGCTCTAAATAAGGGAGTTTTTGATGAAGATAGTGAGCTCTGGACATACAGAGATAGAGATGTCGTATTAATTGACGAAAGCCACTATTTCAGGAACTCAGATACAAAACGCTATTACGAAATTCACCCCTTTTTAGTAGGTAAAAAAGTAATACTTGTAACCGCAACCCCCCAGAATACGTCGATCTGGAACATCTATAATCAGATAAGGCTCTTTAATCAGGAAGGTTCAAATGATTATCAAGTAAAAGGTGGTTCCTTGAAGGAGTTCTTCAATCTGATTGAAGTCAATGAGGTTAAGATCCAAGACTTACTCAGTAAGATATTAATTAGGAGAACAAGAAAACACATTAAGAAATACTATCAATCTCTTGAGGATGAGCCCATTGAATTTCCAGAAAGAAGGCTTAAAACTATTTCCTACAATATTGATGAAACCTATAATAATCTCTTTGATAAAATAGAAAAAGCATTAAAGAAACTTACTTACGCAAAGTACAATCTATGGCCATATGTTAAAGAAGAGAAAAAAGATGAAAAGATTTATATAGATCTAAGAAAGATAACCGGGATTCTCAAAGGATTGCATAAGGTAATGCTTTATAAACGATTGGAAAGCAGCATTTATGCTTTTTCTGAAACAATCAGAAGGCTGTTGAGGATTCATGAAAGGTTTTTTAAGAGTTTAGAAGCAAATATTATCCCTGCTGGTGAAGAAGCACAAGATTTACTTTATACTGAAGATTTAGATATTTTTGATGTGCTGGATGAATTAAAAGAAGCATCAAAAAAGTATCAAGTGGATGATTTTAGGATAGAAGAATTAAAACAAGACCTTAAAAATGATATTGATATATTTATGGATATATCAAAATTTTTAGAAAATGTTTCAGAAAGTAGCGATAAAAAGTTTGATAAAATCGTAGAAATTTTGGATAAGCATAAGAAAGAAAAGGTTTTGATTTTTTCCGAATATGCAGACACAGTGAAGTATCTTCATAGAAGAATGAAAGGTAAGATTGACAACTTATCTTTTGTGACTTCAAAGACTAAAGATGCAATATCAATAATTAGGAAGTTCGCTCCTAAAGCTAACGAATATGAACTGAAAGATAATGAATCTCCAATTGATGTTGTTGTTTCTACTGATGTGTTTAGTTCTGGGCTAAACCTTCAAGACTGTGGGATTGTGGTAAATTACGATTTGCATTGGAATCCTGTTCTCCTAATTCAAAGGGCTGGCAGGATTGATAGAATTGGCACAGAATATGATATTATTAGGATTTATAACTTTCTACCTCATAAGAAAGTAGAAGAAAAAATTTCACTCAGAGAAAGAGTTTCCAAAAGGGTTCAAGAGATTCACGACCATATTGGTGAGGATGACAAAATACTTGATGAATCAGAAAGACTGAATGAAGAAGCATTATATGCAATTTACGAGAAGAAAGATATTGAGAAATTAGAAGAGGAAATAGATGAAGAAGAATTTAACATTGACGAAGCTGAGTTGCAGATCGAGACATTAGCAAGAGAAAAACCAGAGTATTTAAATTATATACAAAATCTACAACCAGGTACGAGAAGTTGTAAAAAGAGTGAAATCTATAATGGGGTCTTTGCCTATTTCAGAAAAGGAGATACAAATAATCTATATATTCTAAATAAAGAAGGCGAGATTGTTGGAGATACAGGAAAAATAATATCAGAAATAAGATGCATTACAGATGAAAAACAACTTGACTTATCCAAAAAGGACAAACAATTACTATCTACAAGCCTAAAAGGGTTAGAAAAGCAATTTAAAACCGATTATCAATGTATTGTTGATTCCGGGTTCAAAAAAGACCATGTTATTGTCAAAGCTATCAAAAAACTCGCATATTTTAGGAAAGAGATAAAAAATGATGAAGATTTAACACTGATAGACAAAATAAGCAATGTATTAAACAAAGGTATTCCAGATGAAGCACTTAAAGATTTAAGAAGACTCGAAAGAGCAAAAAAAGATGATAGAAAATATTTAAACGGTCTTATTGAAATTTATAACCGATACAGGCTGGGTGATTTAAAATCTATTGAAAAAGATGAACGTGAATATAAGAGAGTTGAATTAGTTTGCTGCGAATTCTTGAAATAATTGGACATGTTAATTAGTATTAATTGCAAGAAAACGGATTTGAGTTGGCACAATGGTAAGATAGACGGTTAAATTACCCTTCATGAAAATATTTTCTTCCTGCTAAAACTTCCAGGCAAATATAATTTCTTGGATCATATATAGAGTAGGGTTATGAAGTTCATCCGGTATTATATCAGAAATAAATCCTCCTTTTCTCTCTGGATGGAGAATCTTACAGAATAAAAAATCAAAACAAGGAGGAATGATCATTCCCCGCTCACTGAAAAATGAGAAATCTGCTTACCAAAGCGATGGGAAAAGTACTTGACATTTACAAAATATCAAGATCAGCATGAATGGCAAAGACCGTATGATTGACAATATCTTCATCAAGAGATTCTGGAGAATATTGAAATATGAAGAGGTTTATCTCAGATCATATGAGACGGTCTCAGGGTGTAAACAGAGTATTGGCAAATACATTCAAAAGTATAATCAGTAGAGGCTTCATCAGTCTTTGAATAAATATGGTACTCCTTGTGAGGCATATTTTCAAACAAAATGGGCCATAGCATGTTAAAGGAAATGCACCTAAAAAAGATTCATATTTGGTCTTGACATTTAGACCATTTCACTGCGTGGGGTTTTTAAGAGAGTTTTCCTTGTTTCGATACTATATTTTTATCCAGTTTTCTTTTTCTTTATCCCATTTCTTCCGTTCTCGTTTACCCATGATTTCATCAAGTATCTGTTCTTCATTCATATTTGAAGTATCACCAATTGAATATCCTACATTTCTCAGTACTTCCCTAAGTTGGTCTGCAGTTGGAATCCATTTACACTCCTCTGTTAGAAATGATTCTTTAGGATCTGAAGTGTAGACATGAGTTCTTGATGTTTCTTTTACGATTTTTACTTCGTCTTCCTTCATCCTCTCGGGACAATGAAAACAGTCTCCTTGCTTGAAAGAGAATGGCAACAACTCGGCGTGACCACTTTCATCTCTTTCAGTGGGGTACATACGAATATATTTAAGCTCATCTTGTGCTTGTGGCTTTATACATTTTTTAATATAAATGATTGAAAACATGATTCTCTCCTTATTTATTAAAATGTATCTAAGCTGACCAAAGGATTATACAACAATGTAACTTTTTAAAACAAGAAATGGTGTAATTGCTTTAGCAAGAAAATTCCTTAATTCAAAACGTCTATTTTCTTGAGGCGTTACTTCGTTAGCAACAAATCATTTCAGATTCAGGAAGCCACGATCCCCAGGGTATTGGCCCCACTAGCCTCTTTCTCTTAAACGCATTTCCATAACAACAGCTGGAATCTTTTCCCTCGCCAGACCAAAAAAATAGTTGACGTCGGTCATTCCCTTTATTCCTTCGTAATGAAAATATTTTTCACTCTGTTTTACCATCCTATTTATCAGATTTTTTGCAATTATATACTTATCTGAAATAGTAAATTTCACAATCTTTTCGAAAATGTCCTCTTTAGTGGTCAGTATATTAGTTTATGGTAAATAATTTACATACAGTTGGTACAGGTGAATTATTGTTTTGTTTTAACTAGTGTGTCTAAAACTTTTTCTATATAATAGAAAGACAATGGGAATTGATGATGGAGAAAAAAGGGAAAAATAAAAGTCAATAAAAGAAACATGAATAGAATTTATTCTGAATTTGAAAATCTTCTTAGCAAAAACCATAAAGAGGAAGTCCTTCACAAGTATATTTATACTCATAGTTATTTAATTTCCAATCTTGGGTATGGTGTTAAACTTGTATTTTCTAAGCCATCCTTTGGAAGTAATTTTAGAGCAGACTTTGCAATTGTGGGGTGGGGAAATTACTATTGCTGGACTTTTGTTGAAATTGAGAGAAATACACACAAATTGTTTACTAAGGAGGGGTTGCCTTCTCAAGCACTTAATCGAGCAATGAATCAACTTAATTCATGGTGGATTTGGTTATACGACTATGGAGAATATGCTTCTTCCGAATTCTACAAAATATCAGGGGAAAATACAGCAGCGATTGTCATTGGAAGAAGAAATTCAATGTCTCAGATCGATATTAGGAGATTACAACATCTAAATGCTTCTCAGTTAGGTGGAAAATTGAAGATTGTAACGTATGATGTATTGCTTGACAATATAAGAAGCTATAGTAATGAAGAAATAAAGTTTCTTGAATCAAAGCATGAGAAAATGACTAGATTTAAGAATATAAAAGAATGGATTGATTATCAGGAAGAATCAATTAAAAAATAATAATATGCGAGTACGTTCTCACGTTTTAGAAGATAAATCAAGAAATGTTTTTAGAGAAAAAATAATTTCTTTAGATTGGGTGAGCCGTCAACAATCCCCTGATTATGGTCTTGATGAGCAAGTGCAGATTTTTAAGAATGAGAAACCTACTCGATACTATTTTTTTGTTCAGATAAAAGGAAGTGAAACAATTCCAGAGAGTCAGGATTCTCCAACATATGATTTTAAAACAAGACATCTTATTCAATATATAAATAATCCTCTTCCTGTAATGCTTGTAATTTATGATTCAAAGTCCAATAGAATTTTTTATAAATGGGTAAGCACTCTTGTGAAGAATAGCTCTCCTAATTTTATTCGAAAGTTACTCTTTCAAAAGACGTTTAGAGTAAGGTTTAATAAAAAGCTTGATATATTGGATGCTTCAATTATTGAAAAGGAAGTACATCATCAATACTTTAGTATTGAAAATAGAGGCCAAAGAATACCAGAAGAATTTGTTATTTCAATTTCGATTAATTTTCCTGAGCCTGTTAAATCAGATATTTTTAACAGGATTAAACAATGGTTAAGAAATGATAGCCAAAGTAACTTCATAAAAATAGATGAAAATAAGATTCCAGACAAAAAAATTGAAATTAATTCAAAACCCTATACACTTACTTTTTTTGATGATGAAAAACCTAAAACTATTGATCTTCATAAAGATTCTGAAAACAAATTTTCCTTAGATGATTTAGCATCTACATTAAAAGTAGCTATCGCTATGACTATATCAAGCTGTGGTCTTACTAATAGAGCATTGGACTTAGTTAGAAGGATTGTATTCGAGAAACATCCATTATCTAATGATGCTTCTTTGCTACTTTCTCTGCCTTCTTTACCTTTAGGATACGCAGAAATGAATAGAGTAGCAGAAGCTATGGAGGTCTCAGAACAATTATTGAGAAGAGGTTATTTTACATGTGCTGAAATCATCTCATCATCAGCAATATTTAATGCCTCTAATTCACGTTTTTATTTTCAACACTATAGAAGATTTCTTAAATCTACAATTGAATATACAAAGAAAGAAAACGCTAAAGGTTCGATTTATTATAACATTGCAAATAATCTTCGTTCTGATTCTTATTTTAAGGAGGCAATACATAATTACAATAAAGCTACAAAATTAGATTCTTCTTACCGTCTAAAATCCTATTGGTGGGCAGAACTTGGAGGATGCTTTTTCCTTCTTAACAAATATATTTGGGCAAAAAATTGCTATAAAAAGTCTATTTACCTTGAAGAGAAAAAAATTCCAGTAATAGCGTTACTTGCTGATACATATCTTTATGAAGGAAAGTTTAGAAGTGCTAAAGATGAATTTGAGAATTACTTTAAAATAACAAAGAATCCTTTTGCAGAATTTATTTTAAAGCGTTGGTTGGCAAATTTATTGTTAAATATGTTTGGAAACATTAAACGAAATCCTTCGCTAGCGATGCAGCTAGCTGAAGAAGCATATGAAGAAAAATTTCCTCAAAAATTCTTTAAGGCTCTTAAGGCTGACCCCTTATGTGGTTATGCTTGGTTTAACTATGCTGTTGATAGATCGAAAGAATCTCCGAATGAAAGGCATAAAGAATGGTTAGCAACTGCAATAATTCAAGAATGGGATGTTGAAGCATGGTCTAATACAATTATTTCAATGGTAAGTGATGTAAAAATTCCATCAAGACAAATAGTATTGTCTGCTATCTTCTACGCATTCAAGTTACATGGAGAGAGTTTGAAAGAAGAAATTGAAAAAATGATAATTCCTCATTATAACCAGGAGGAAGTTAAAGATTTTATATCAAAAATTTATGAAAGATATCGAAAATCAGCACTTGTTTTTCCCAAAGATAATAGGATTACATTTAGACTTTTCCCCCCGAAATAATCTTTGGGATATATATTTGAAAGATAGTGACTATGGTGAGCGGAAGCCAGGAAGTCCTGACCTCCCGATTTTGAAAAAGATGTTTGAGTAAATTGGTGGATCATCATAAAGACGAAAAAGGGGACCAAAATTCCGATACAATACAAATTTTTTAATTTTAGAATGCTCTATAAGAGAAAATTGAAGTATTTAAAAGTCTTCTAAAAGAGCTGATTCCTTTTTGCCTGGATTTTTCACGTAATTTTGAATTTTGGGGTCTGGTCGCACGAACTGATTGAATTTTCAGGAGTTAAACTGAAAAACGGCCTCAAAATAGGCCTTAAAACAATGGTTTTGGCGGCAAAAATGTACGTTTAAGCAGATCATCCGATGTTATTTTTGGAACTTTCGTCTTAAAGTGCCTTTTTGGGGTCCAGAAAGGTGCTTTTAAGGCAATATATAACCCCTTATTATGTGCTATCTTTCCTGATATCTATAAGTTAGCATGGCCCGACCCCATTTTCAATACATTTATCTTGAATTTAGAGTCTACTTAATTAGGAACATCGGTTCTGGTACTTTGTCTCCAAATGTTAAATTTCTACTAATACTTCCTCCTCCCCGAATAAACAAATTCTTCTTCGGGATTTCCCAGGTTTCCGGCCTTAGGCTTTCTACCTGGCAGAATTTTAATTACTTTGATTGATTTTAACGCTAATTTGGAATCAAGTTTTTCTTTGTGCTATAATTTTTTTAAATGATAAATAGAAAGGAATCAACAAAAAAATTTGATGTAAACTAAAAGAAGAAAATTAATTTCCACAGAGGGGGAGGAATTATGGCAAATAAAAGTGAGAAGCAATATACTTTTAAAAGCCTAGATAAAGATAGCGCAAACGCTTTGAAAGTTCCTTTTGATATCAAACAGGACAAAATTATTATTATTAGTGATGTTCATAAAGGAGATCGTCAAAAAGGAAGTGATGATTTTGAACGTAATGAAACTATTTATTGCTGTGCTTTAGATTATTACTTTAAAAATAATTTTAAACTGGTCTTGGCTGGAGATATTGAGGAGGGCTGGGAATGCGATTATGAAAAGATTATAAACTGTTACAGAGATACAGCTTTTAAAATGGAAAAAAAATTCGTAGAAAGGGGAAATTATTACCGAATTTATGGCAATCATGATAATGATTGGTCAGAAAAGGAGATGGTGGATAAATATCTCAAGCCAATATTAGGTGAAATTTCAGTTCATCCATCCCTATTCTTAGGAGAAAGGATCATTATAGTCCATGGTCATCAGGGTGATCTTCATTCTGATCGAGGAGCAAAATTGAGCCGCTGCATAGTTAGGTATTGTTGGAAAATGTTTCAAAACGTTTTCAAATGTATGAACAATAGAGCAGCTGAAAATAATAGAATACGCTCTAAAAGGGATAGATACTTATTCGAGTGGGCAAAAACTAAGAGACTCCTTTTAATTGCTGGACACACGCATCGAGGCATGTTCGAATCTTATTCTAAAACTTTCCAGCTGACACATAAAAAAAAGGAGCTTGAAGATAAATTAAGTAAAACAACTGATCCGGCAGAGAAATTGCTTTTGAAGGTAGCTATTCAGAAGATAGAAAAAATTATTAAAGAATCCAAAGAGGAGTTTACTAAAGATAAAAAAATATCTCGCCTGGGAACTTCTCCCCCTCCTTGCTATTTTAACGATGGTTGCTGTGTCCATACAAATGGTATAACTGGTATCGAAATCGACCAAGGAAAGATTCGCCTTGTTAAGTGGGAAATCTCTGATACTACTTGTAATGAGAGAGGTGATAGCAAAATCAGGCCAGCTAATTTGATCAGCCCAGAAAGAAAGATTTATCAATCAGGAGATTTAAAAGAGATTTTAAGCAAAATATGATGCTCTAAAAAATTAGAGAAAAATTTCTGGTTGACAATTTTTGTGGCCCCATTAAATAAAACAATTTCCAAATTTTATCTTGAAGCAATTCATCAACTGTTTTATTTCTATATATTTTTATCCTTGTTTTATATTCTTTTTTTACTTTCCATCCGTCAGGAACATTCTCATCTTTATCAATCGATTTAATAAAATAGTCCTTTCTCCTGTCTTTAAATTCTGAATCTATATAATCCTTATCATACAATGACCCAGTTTTTATCATTTCTTCTTTTTCTTTCATTTTTCCTTTATTTTTATAAATTTTGGTTTTGGATATTTCACCCCCTAAACACCTTCTCATTATGCCAGGAGAGGAATTCCTTAGAGGGATAGTCAAGCCTGTTTGAAGGCAGATTGACTCCCTTGCCATGAAAAGTAAAATAGTATTCGCCGTTATGGAATTCCTCCCTAATGCGGCGGCTCACTTCGATGTGGTGCTGCGGAGTTATTGTCATGTATCCCTTATCAAAAAGCCTGTGCATATCGCTGCGAATAAGCAGGCCGTTCTTTACAGCATGCGGTCCGCCATCAGTATAGGATTTGATATGCGCAGCTTCCAGGACCGGAAGCGCCTTTTCATGTGTGATCGCACAGGCACGATTATATGCATCGGTAACCATAACCCTGAAAGAACCCTGGCCTAACCTTGGCTTAATAAGAGTTTTGTTGCCATATCTGGAATTAGGTTCAACAATGCCTCTCCCCTCTTCATCCATAAACATATTATGCTTTTCGGCAAGTCTGTATTCTAGCTTCTTCAAAATGAACTTTCCTGCTTCGCTCGATACATCATAACTCTTTCCTCTTACAATATTTGCCGACCATTCCGGAGGATGAAACCATTGAGGCTCCTTAAAGAAAAAAGGCTGAGTCAGAATAAGGCAGCCTATAGGAAAATCCTCAAAGCGATTATCCTGGCCTCCCCGGTATTTCACAATCCGCCTTCTCATTTCTTCATAAGTCGGGGCTCCATTCTTTACACCGAAAGCATCCCAGGCTAAGCTGATAGGAAGAGTTGTGGCAGATGCAAAAATTCCTCCGCCTGCGATGTAATTCCTTGGACTGTGAAGTTTAAAAAGGAACAAGCCGCCCTGCTCCAGTGATCGTAAGAGACCGGTTGCAGACGGCTGCCAGAAGTTTACTTCATCGAGAGGTTGGTGGCTTAGAGGCTGGTAGTTTGAAAGAAAATCATACCAGTTGTTATCTGTTACACCGACGTAAAGCTTCATTTTTGGGTTTTTGGCTTAATCTTATAATATTTTATTATCTTGAGATGAAGATGAAAGGAGACTTCTCTTTCTCCAAATCATGTTTTCCCCAATCATCTATGATCCCATTAAATATAAATATTAGATAAAATAATATCTCTACATTATAAATAAGTCAATCGCCTTTTGAGATGAAGATGAGGGTGAGGGTGAAAAATCTAAGCATCGGAGTCGC
>Ga0307380_10001259_pt1 | contig 37860 bp, 29 predicted proteins | sample UN3MG_FD_202239 | JGI IMG/M metagenome (GOLD analysis project Ga0307380, IMG submission 202239) | Soil microbial communities from Risofladan, Vaasa, Finland - UN-3 | ecosystem: Environmental > Terrestrial > Soil > Coastal area > Acid sulfate soil | place: Finland: Risofladan, Vaasa | collected...
CGTTTCGTTCACAGGGGGTAGTGAACGAAACGACCCAGGGGTAGTGAACGAAACGACCCAGGGGGTAGTGAACGAAACGACCCAAGAACCAGATGTAATAGAACCAGATAAGAAAGAGCGCACATCAAACAGGTACACTTCGGACTTTGATACGTGGTGGTCCACATACCCCCGAAAAGTCGGTAAGGCGAAGGCTTTCGAGTCTTGGAAGAAGGCCATCAAGGCGATGGGTGGGGGAACTGACGCCACGACCCGACTACTCGAAACGACCCAGCGCTTCGCCGGGAGTGAGGCCGGGCAAGCCGGCCAGTACACTCCTTACCCGAGCACCTGGCTGAATGGGGCCCGTTATGAAGACGACCCGGCCGAATGGAATCGTCGAAACGGCGACGGCGCCGGACGCCCCGAACAAGAAAGCACCCTGCAAGAGTTCAAGTAGCCATGACCGCAAGACCCGGTACGACAGCGATCCTCGACGGCGGCCTGGTCCCGCCCTGTGACCTCGATGCCGAGAAGGGCGTCCTGGGATCGATCGTCTTGAAGCCCGATGTGCTCGATGACCTGAAACCGATCCTCGCGCCTCAGGCGTTCTATCTCGACGTTCACCGCAAGCTCTATCGTCACCTCGTAGCGATGCACGACGCCGGGGAGCAGATTGACGGAACCTTGCTGGTTGCCCGGTTGCGACAAGCTGGCGATTACTGCGAATCGCGCGAGGAGTCCCCGGATGGACGCTTGCGGATCGACGCGGCGTTGCTGGGGGATGTCGTACAGGCGGTTCCCTATGCTCGCAACGCCGTCTACTACGCGAAAATCGTCAACCGGATGGCCGCGTACCGCTCAATTCGTCTGGCCGGCGAAGACCTTTTGCGGGCAGGGCAAGCGGCGACCGACGAACCGGCCGAATTGATCGACCGAGCCGAAGCGATCCTAGCCGGACTCCGAACCGACCAACACGATGGGGAGCCAGTATCAGCAGCCAATGCCGTGGTGAAGACCCTGGAGAACATCGACGCCATCGCGGAGCGGCAATCGGCCACGGGCTACTTGACCGGGCTGGAGACGTTTGACCGGAACATCGGCGGACTGTTCCCGGGCGAGTTGTTCATCCTGGCCGCACGGCCCGGGATGGGCAAGACTTCACTCGCCTGCCAGATCGCCTACCACTTTTCCGTGCAAGGTCGGGGCGTGTACTTCGCCAGTCTCGAAATGTCGGCCGTGGAACTCACGACTCGCATTCTCTGTTCGCGGTGTGGAGTCAGTATGCGACGGGTGCGAACGGGTCAACTCAGGCCGGAAGACAACCACGAATTGAACGAAGCGGCCCATCCGTTCCACAAGGCGAAACTCTGGCTTCACGATCGGCCGGGACTCACGACAACCGAGATACGACGATCGGCCCGGCGACTCCAGAAGCACGACTTGAAGCTGGTCGTTGTGGATTACCTACAACGGCTCACCCCGAGCGATCGCCGTATCAGCCGGCACGAGCAAGTGGGACAAATGAGCGACGCGCTGAAAAGCCTTGCCCGGGAACTCGACGTGCCGGTCTTGTGCCTCTGCCAGTTAAACCGGCAGGTCGAGCAAGAGAAGGGGGCACCGAAGCTATCGCACCTCAGGGAATCGGGCAGCATCGAACAAGACGCCGACGTGGTAGCGTTCCTGCACGCGACCGAGACGGCCGACCCCGACCCAAGGGTTCCGGTCAAGGTCGAACTGTCCATCCTCAAAAATCGAAACGGCGAGACGGGCAAGATCGCGCTCCAATGGCTGCGATCCCGAACCATGTTCCTTTGTGGAGATGAGGCCACCACAGGGGGTTTCGATGATTAGCTCCAAGCCAAGCCCGACCCTGCCCGTCCGGCCGGGGGCGGGCGTGTTCGACCGGCGATTCAAGGCGGCGCTTGCCGAACTGGTCCAGGCGGGCGACGTAGTGCCGTCAAAACATTCGCCCATTCGCCCGGGCGAGTGAAAGGGGCAGACGATGACGACCAGCACCGAAACCACGCGAGCGGAATTCGTGGTTCACCTGCGAGCCTTGCCGGACGCGACCGACGCGTCAGGCGGGCGTAGGCGGCGGGGGTCGCTCTCGCCACCGCGAAAAAACCTCCGTCCGACCGCTTGGGCGCGGGCGCGCGCGCGAGGCTATAGATTCTTCCCACCGCTCGGCACCGAGCCCGAGCCGGGAATGGCCAACACGGGAGTTGAACGGAGTCTGACATGAGCCTGCAAATTCAATTCGACCAAGACGCCCTCCGGCCCCTGATCCGCCTGGCCGTGGCGGAGGCCCTGGAGCGTATGGAGGTCGAGCGGGCCAAGTTCAACGGCCGTCTGGCCTTCACCGAGCCCGAGGCAGCCGTCCTGCTGGGCGTGAAGCCCCACGTCCTCCGAGACTGCCGGCGGCGGGGTGAATTGCAGGGGGCCAAGGTGGGCAGCAAGATCGTCTACACCCGCGCCGACCTGTTGGAGTTCCTGGAGCGGCAGAAGGAGAATTCGTGAAGCCCCCTTGCCTTATGCACCGAACGGTGTATAATGCCTTGCAGGAGTTGAACTGATGGCACTTCAAGACGATCTAAGGCAGGCCGTCGAGAACAGCGGGTTGTCGCTCTATGCCGTGGCCAAAGGCTCTGGCATCGCGTACCAGGTCTTGCACCGCTTCGCCCGGGGCGAGCGCGATCTGACCCTGGGAACGGCGTCGAAGCTGGCGGACTACTTCGGCATGCGCTTAACGCGCCCCAAGCGGCCCAAGAAGGGAAGGTAACACGATGAAGGCGTGGACGTTCCAAGACCACCGGCAGAAGCAGAAGTTGGGCGAGAAGAAGTGTTTGTGGTCGGTCGGTTGGATCGACCCGGATGGCCGGAAGCGATCCAAGATAATCGGCTGCAAGAGCGCGGCGGAGCGGTATGCTCGAAAGATCGAAGGACAGCTTGCGGCGGGACTCTACCAGGATGATTCCCGCAAGACCTGGGCCGGGTTTCGCAACGAGTACGAACAGAAGATCGTCGCGGGGATGGAACCGGGGACCCGTAGGGAAACCCTGTTGTGCATGGAACATTTCGAGCGGATCGTGTCTCCGAATCGCCTCCAGGCCATCAAGACGGCCACGATCGACGATTACATTTCCAAGCGGCGGGGCGAGCGGGGGCGAAAGCAAGGGTCCATTGTCTCGCCGGCAACCGTCAACAAGGAACTGAGGCACCTGAAGACTGTCTTGCGGGTGGCGAACGAATGGGGCTACCTGCCCGTGGTTCCCCGGTTCCGTATGCTGAAGGAACCCCAGAAGCTCCCTACCTACGTCACGCCGGAACACTTCGCAGCGATCTATGAGGCATGCGGTACGGCCATCCGGCCGGCAGACCAGCCCTACAGCCCGGCCGACTGGTGGCGTACCTTGCTCGTCTTCGCCTACATGACCGGCTGGCGGGTAGGCGAACCGCTGGCGTTGCGATGGGATGACGTGTCCCTGGACAACGGGACCGCCATCACTCGCCACGGGGACAACAAGGGCAAGCGGGACGACGTGGCTTCGCTCCACCCCGTGGTGGTCGAGCACCTGAGGAAGCTGGCGGACGGGTCGATCACCTGCCCGCTGGTCTTCTACTGGCCTCATCACGAGCGGACCCTGTGGCTGGACTTCCACGAAATCCAGAGGGCGGCCGGGATCGACCTGCCCTGCCATGAGAACCACGTCCATACGCCTGCCTGCCACGTGTACGGCTTCCACGATCTCCGCCGGGCCTCTTCGCCACCCTGAACGCGCCGAAGCTATCAGGCGATGCCCTACAGGCCCTTATGAGGCACAAGAGCTATACGACCACGAAGCGGTACATCAACATGGCCCGGCAGATTGACGCGGCAGTGGACAAGTTGTACGTTCCGGACTTCCTGCGGAACGAGGAATGAGTGCTTTGGAGTGTTATTGGAGTGTTGCGCCACCCGACACGAAAACAGCCCCGCAACGACTCGCCATAAGTCGTTGCGGGGCTTGCAGTTACAAGGCAGGCCGGGCGGGACTCGAACCCACAACCTACAGATTAGAAGTCTGTTGCTCTATCCATTGAGCTACCGGCCCATCGCCGTGAGGCGATAGATGAGAAATCCCATGCTCTATCCGATTGAGCTGCGCAGGCGATTTCTATTTCCATTTGCACGTGCGTTCGCCCAGTCGGTGGTCGCCGTGGCAATCGGTGCAGTACTTCTCGCCCGCGGTCCCGGCGAGGAAACGCTGGTGCTCCAACTTGCCGAGTTCCTCCTTGGGATGGCAATCCACGCATAACGGATTGATTTTCTCCCGCGGATACATCTTCTCGGGCGGCGTGCCGTTTCCCCCGGACGCCCACGATTCGTCGGCAATGTGCTCGTCGCAGTTGCCGTGACAATCGGCACAGCTTATGTTCGCCTCTGCGTGTTGCACGACCAGGTCTTCGTCGGCGTAGTTCAGGTGGCAATGGTGGCAGCGGCTGTTGTCGGCCACCGGTTTGCGCTCGCCGGGCCCCGTCGGGTCGTCGTCCAGCAGCAACGGCGGGTCGTCATCGAGCAGCAACGGCGGGTCGTCGTCCAACAAAAGCGGCGGGGCGTCGTCGAGCAAGAGCGGCGGATCGTCGTCCTCCAGCAGCAGCAGCGGCTTCTCGTCGGGCTTCTCGGCTTCGGATCCTTCGTCAGCCGAAGACTTCTCGCCCGACTTCTCCGTTTGGCGGCCGGCCGCTTTTTGCTCGTATCGCAGAATCATCGCGGCCGCCGCCGTCAACATCACTACAACCACAGCGTATCTCATACGTACTCCCAGTCCTTCAACCACTGATAGTTCCGCGGGAGGTTGGCCCACATGTGCTTGCTGGCTCCTTCCAGTTCGGCCGTCTCCTTCACGTCGAGTTCGCGGCGTTCCATGACGGCTTTGGCCACGTTGTCGACGAACGCCACGTCGTTCATGCCGGGAATCGGGATCACCGTGTTGGTGAGGAGGATGTACCGCAGCGCGAGGCGGGCACGGCGGTTGTTCTCTTCCTGGTCGCCGCGGAACAGCGAGCCGGCCCCGAAGGGCTTGATGCCGAAAGCGCCCACGTCGCACTTCTTGAAGGCTTCGAACACGCTGTCGGTCGGCGCCTGCTTGCTCATCGTGGTGAAGGGGAAACAGACGGCGTCGATCTGCGGGAAGTACTCGATCATGAACTGGATCCAGCGGCGGTCGTGCGTGGAGAAGCCGATGAAGCGGGCCTTGCCTTGCTTTTTCGCGGTTTCCAGGGCTTCGACCATCTCGCACGCCGTGTCGAAGGTGTGTCGGCCGCCGGGCTCGAAACAGGTGATTCGCCAGAGGTCGGTGTACTCCTGGTTGGAATCCAAGAGCGTCTGGTCGAGCACTTCGAGCAGCTTCTTGGCGTCGCGGAAGTTTTCGTTGCGGATTTCGTTGCCGCAATGGGACAAGGCCAGGTACATCTTGTCGCGGCGTCCCTTCAAGGCCTCTGAGTCTCGGCAGATCTCGCCGTGGGTGCAGCAGTCGATGTGGTTGATGCCCACCTCGATGCAACGGTTGATGATCTCCGTGCGGTCCTGCAGGTTGCTCCGCGAGTGTCCGCCGAGGCAGACGGCCGAAAGCATCAGGTTGGTGGAGCCCTGGCGTCGGTACTCCATGTTCTCGTTGTAGTTGAGGATCTTGGAGGTGTCGACGTTTTGGGCCGGATCGGCGGCCCGGACGACCTGTCCGGCGGCGCCCACCCCGGCGGCCACGCCCGCGGCAACTTTGGCGCCGTCGCCGATGAACTCGCGTCGGGTTACTTGCCTTTCTTGCATCGTTGATCTCCCTTCGTTTATGGTTCGGCCATTATCGGCCCGGATGTTTTTCGTGCCGAGACGGTGCGGGACTATTTCTGTCGAAAGAGGTTTTTGACTTCATCGTCCGAGAGAGCCCGATCGTAGATGCGGACCTCGTCGACGGCGCCTTCGAATCCACGGCCGATTCTGACGTCGATCTCGCTTCCGGTTTCGATCGGCCAGAGGTCCAAGAGGCCGATGTCGTGGATTGTCGCGAGTTCTCCGTCCAAGTAGAGCCTGACGTGGTCGTGCAGATTGGGCGGATCGCCTTCGACGACGACCGCGGCCACGTGATGCCATTGGTCGTCGTTGGTCTGGTCGTTGATGTAGAGATACCCGCCGCTGGGGGTCACGCCCACGCGGCCGCGGATATGCTGAAAGAAGAACATCTTCCCGAAATCATCCGCGCCCCAGGCAAGGAGTTCGCCGCGGGTACTTTTCGACTTGATCCACAGGGCGACGGTTCGGGGCTGCGTGCCGGCGACGCCTTTATACCCGGTGATCTCGACGCATCCCTCTTTGCCGTCGAGTTGCAGCGCCTTTCCCACGCGGCCGGCGACCGAGTTCTGCTCGAAGGTCAAGCCGCCCTGGAGCGTGCCGCCGCGGCCGTGCCTGGAAGCATCCGCGGCGGTCTTGCCGGAAGCGTCGTCCATTTTCCACCAGCCGACCAGGTGAGGATCGGCGTCGACTCCGTCGGCCGTCTGCGCCACTGCGGCGCCGGCCGACCCCAATAGCAGGTAAACGGAAAAAGAAAACACGGAAAGCACGCTTCTCTTCATTGGACTTCTCCCACTCGGATTGTTTCCCCTGGTCCTGGCCAAGTTACGACGACTCGATTCTGACAATGTACCGACCGAACGCTTCGAGTGCAAGAATTCTTGGGTGCCGGCGGCTAAAGTCGGGTGGTACGGTATACATACGTCGTGGGGGATCGCCTTAACTCTTCCTATACTGTTCTGCCGTCCGCGCGGCACGCTCGGCGACGAGGCGGCGAAGCTTGGCCGGCTTGAGCACCTCGGCCTGATCACCGTAGCCGAGAACCCACCAGGATATTTCTTTGAGGCCCGATACGGTCGCCTGAAAATCGAGCGTGCCGTCGGGGTTGAACTCGGTCCGCTGCGTCTTGTGCCAGGCCACCTCGGCCACGTTCCGCCCTACCATCTTGGAGAAACGGATCGCCACTTCCCAGTCGCGGCCCGGCTCGGGGATCAAGTGCCACGCGTTGCGGAGATAGCGATCGATGGAGAATCCCCGGGGGATCGAAAACGGCGTGTCCAGCGGCTCGACTTCCAACACCCGGCCCACGTTGAACGTCCGCGTGCTGCGGTGCATCGACGAACGGCCGATCACGTACCAGCTCCGCCGGCTGAACAACAGCCGGTAGGGATTCAGCCGGGTGCGAATCTCCTGCCACTCGGTCAGGCTGTCGTAACGGATCCGCACGCTATGGCGCCTGGCGGCAGCGTCCAGCAACTGCTCGTAGATCGGTTTGTGTCCCGTAAGCGGATTGCTCGGCGGCGGCTGAATCCGCACCGCGTCGGCCACGCCGCGCAACTGCTCGCGGAGCCGGGCGGGCAGGCTGCTCTCCAACTTCACCACGGCACTCCGCGCCGGACCGAAGAACGGGAGCCCCGAACTGTTGCCCAACTCGTGACACAGGACGATCAGCGAGAGGGCCTCTTCCGGGGTGAAGTTCGTCGGCGGAAGGTAATACGTGCCGGGGATGCGGTATCGCTGATACTGCTCGTCGTAGCTCAGCGGCACGCCCGATCCGCGCAACGTTTCCAGGTCGCGAAACACGGTCCGCCGGCTCACCTCGCAGGCCTGCGCCAACGCCTCGGCGTTATAGCCCGGACCCGCCTGCAGCAGTCCAATGAGTTTCAGCAGCCGATGGATTCGCGACAGTTGCATGCCGGGTGCCTGAACGGGTATTACTCGACCATCCGTCTTGGGAACGTGCGGTATCCTTCTCTGGGAGCCGATCGGGCGCGTCGACCGGTTGCTGATGGCCGGCCGCTTGGACCGCCGGTTCCCACTGCGGGGCAGACACGTCCTCGCCGGATCGTCTTCCGCCCAGCAGGCCCAGATCCATCGATCCCAGATCGTACGACTTCGCCGCGACCGGCGGACCGCTTGTCTTCGAACGACTTGCCGGTGGATCCGGTGCCGGTTTGGGCGCCGTCGGCTCCGGCGGGTGCTGCTTCGTCGGATCGGCCAGCACGGGAGCGGGCGTCGGGATGACCTCCAGCCCCTGCTCGTCTCCTTCGTAAATGATCGTGCCGTCGTCGAGCATGATCGGCCCGCCGTCCGCGTTCTGCTCGACCGGGCCGCGGCTGACGACCTTCGGCCGCGTGAAGCCGTAGTCGAGGTAGAAGCTGGCGTCGCGTGCCCGGGCGCGGCGATGGGCGTCGAAGTACGCCTTGCCGGGCCAGGGACCTTCAGTCAAGTAAACGGCATTATACTCCAACAGCGTGCCCTTGCGATAGTGGACGTTGGCAATCGCCTTGTTGTAATCGACCAGCGAGCGGTAGTAGTCGCTTTCGGCCTCGGCCAGTCGCCGCTGGGCGTCGAGCACCTGGTCCAAGGTCCAGGCCTGCAACCCGGCCTCGTACTTCACGGTCGCCGTGGTGACCTCGTTGCGGGCCGCCACGCGACGGTTGAAATTGGTCCGCGTGAGCACCAAGGCGGCCTCCAACTCGCTGATGGCGAAGGCCAACTGGTGAGAAACCTCCAGTTCCTGATCCTGCAGTTTCGCCCGTTCCCGGGCCAGGTTCAACTGGGCGTGGCGCACCCCGGCCATCTCCTTGCGGAACCCCAGCGGAATCTCCAAGTTCAGTCCGAGATGCCATTCCGCGAAGTTGCCGCTGGTCAACGAGCCGTAGGCGTCGTCGAAGGGATCGGCGGTGCCGTCCGGGTCGAGCAGATCGTCTCCCATACCGACCCAGCGGTATCGTCCCACGGCGTCCAACCGCGGCAGGAGGTAGTTCTTTGCGGAGATCATCTCCAGTTCCCGCCGCTTGACCTGCCACCGCTGTCGGCGGAGTTCGGCTCGGCCGGCCAGCGCGTCGCCTTGGGCTTCGTCCCAGTCGACTTTCCACTCGGCCAGCTTCGGCTCGGTGAGCGGACGGATCAACCGCCCGTCGGTCGAAGCCAGTCCCAGCATGTAACGCAGCTTCCTCTCCGTTGCATACAGACTGTTCAGTGCCTGCTCCATGGCACTGCGGAAGGAGAAGTACTGCTGCCGGGCCCGGGCCTCCTCGTGGGCTTCGCCCTTGCCGGTGACGTATTCGGCGTAGGCCTGCCGCCACGTCTGCAAGCCGCTGTCGCGTCCGGCGATCACCGCGTGGAGGTTCCGATACGCGAAGTACAACTCCCAGTAGGCCACCTCTACGTCGGAGACCAGATTCTGCACGCCGAGTTCGAAGTCGGCCAACGCCACGTCGGTGTTGATCCGCGCGATCATCACGCCGTTGTTGAAGCCGGGAATCGCGCCGGGGCCGGCGATCCGGTTGTATTGCACGCCGGCGCCCTGCAACAACGGCTGCCGGAATTCGGCCTCCAGGTTGACGTTCCAATTGCTGGTGAAGAGTCTCGTGACGTTTTGGGCGTCGTATTCGACGTTGTGCGTTAATTGCCAGGTACCACCCGTGGCGGCCGTCTTGGTCAACCGGGCCTGGAAACTCCCCGTGTCTCCCTGGGAGATTCGAGGAAAGAAGCTCTCCAGCCCGACTCCGGCGAACGAGTTGCGCGGCTGGTCGATCTTTTCCCAGAACGCGTTGGCGGACAACTGGGTGTCGAAGGCCGACAACGCCGCCTCGATGCCGCTGCGAGGATTGCTCTCGATGATCGCCGGGTCGTAGACCGTGGGTACCGCGTCCGGCGACCGGGCCAGGAAATCGGGTTCACCGAGGACCTGCCCTCCGATCGACCGCATCACCTTGCTGTTGGCCAGCGCGATTTGGATCGCGTTCTCCAGTTCGAGGTCCCAGATTTCCTCGGGCTCGCGGTTGGTCAACGAGAAGGGCCGGTGGGCTTGCCGGACTTCGTCGAGCGTGTCTTCTTCAACGTCCGGAAACTCCATCTCGGTGGCCACGTCGAGGTAGTGGGAGAGATCGCCGTCCTCCATCAGGTAGAAGGGCTGCTGGGGATGGCATCCGCTTAGGACGACGGCGGCCGTCATCAAGATGACCAGAAGGGGGGATTGCCGACACATGAGTTTGCATTCCTGTCGGGTTTGCTGTTGCGCTGGTGCTGCGTGGCCAAACTACCCCAGACCCCGCCAGCGACACACATGCACCTGGATCAGCCACAAGTTTCCCCCCAAACCGGTACCCGCCGGAAACCTGCGCAGTCCGCGCAGGTCTCCAGACGGAGTAATCGGCAAAGTTGATATCGGCAGCTTAATCGTTAAACTTTGACTCTTCTGTGCAACCGGCAGGCACAGCCAGAGATTCCATAACTGTTCAGCCATCTGCCGTCGAATCGATTTGTAGCCGGATCCGCAAGGTTTCGGCCATTTCGCGTGAAACTGGGCAAGGCGTGCCACTGACCGCTTGCCGGCCAATCGGTAGGGTGCGTGTAACCACCACAATACTTGAATACTTGGCGGCGGTGCGTTACACGCCACTGGCCGCTTGCCGGCCAGCATTAAGAACGAGCGGTTGCACGGGCTGACAAGCAGCCCGTGGCACCCACCAATCAGAGACTGGCGGAGCGCTGCCCGTGATGAAAGAAAGAGCGCATTGCGCCTTTTGACAGCAACCAAACGGCGGGCAAGCCCGCCCGCTAAACTCTTTTCTCAGTCCCCAATCCCCAATCCCCAGCCCCCAATCCCCAGCCCCCAATCCCCAGCCCCCAATCCCTAGCCCCCAATCCCCAGTCCCGAACCCCCCAACTCAAAGAATCCAGCCTTGGCGATACTCGCGGCGGAGGTACTGATCGGCCTCGGGGCAGTTCGTGGCCTTCATGGCGGCGCCGTCCCATTGCAGCTTCTTGCCGACCCGATAGGCCACGTTGCCCAATAGCACGGCCTCGCTCAGCGCGCCGGAGTAGTCGAAGTTGCAGGTGGTCGCCCCGCCGGTCTTGCAGGCGTGGATCCATTCCTGGTGGTGGCCGATGGAAGTGGGGATGGTCGGTTCGGGCGGTTGGTAGTCGGCGAATTTCTCCTTGGGATGAAGCTGCCACGAACCGTAGTCCGCCCGAAGCTGCCCTTCCTTGCCCACGAACAACACCCCGGCTCCACCCACCGGGATATTCCAATCGGCCGGCAACGAGGGCCGATTGCTGCCGTCGTACCAGGTGAATTTCACCGGTGGCATGTCATCCCGGGCGGGGAACTCGTAACGGACGATCAGTTGCGTCGGGCAAGTCTCCGGATGCACCGGCGGGCCTTCGGACTCGACCGACGTCGGGTGCCGCAGTTTCAGCGCCCAGAACGGGAGGTCCATGTAATGGCACGCCATGTCGCCCAACGTGCCGTTGCCGAAGTCCCACCACCGACGCCACTGGCCGGGCAAGTAGCACGGGTGATACGGACGCTCCGGTGCCGGGCCGAGCCAGAGATCCCAATGAATGTGCGGCGGGATCGGCGGCGTTTCCGTGGGACGTTCGCCGCCCCCCCAGTTCTTGCCGCACCAGACGTGGACTTCGTTGACCGGTCCGATCGCCCCGGCCTGGATCAACTCGACCACGCGGCGGTAGTTGTCGCCGGCGTGGATCTGCGTGCCCATCTGCGTGGCCAACTTCTTTTCCTTGGCCAATTCGGCCGCCACGCGGGACTCGTAGACGTTGTGGCTCAAGGGCTTCTCGGCGTAACAGTGTTTGCCCATCCTCATGGCCATCACCCCGGCGGGCATATGGGTATGGTCGGGCGTGCCGACGACGACCGCGTCGATCTGCTTCTCCATCTCGGTGAGCATCTTGCGGAAGTCGACGAACTTCTTCGCCTTGCTGTAGTTCGCGGCCGCGCCGTCCAGCCGATTCTCGTCGACGTCGCAGATCGCCACGATATTTTCGCTGCTCACGCCGGCCACGTCGGCGGCCGCCCGTCCGGCCACTCCCACGGCCGCGATATTCAGCTTCTCATTGGGCGATCTCGACTGGGCCAGCGCCGGCACGGCAAACGCCGCGGCAGTGCCGGCCGCCAAGGAACTGCGGAGAAACTCTCGACGGCGGATGCGATCGGCTTGTGACATGAGCGGTTATCCTTCTGGTTGGTGTTGGGTGGTTCGTGTTGGGAAAACTAGGTTCTTATCCAATTGGGTGGCACGCCCTGAGGAACGAAGGGCGTGGTTTGGCAGGTTCTCCACGCCCTTCGTTCCTCAGGGCGTGCCACCCTCGCTGAATAATGTACAGGTTATTTCCACGCGAAACGGGCCGCGGCCGATGCCCTGGAAACCCGAGGACAATGGCTTATAATAGCCTGTAGCGTTTCCCATGACAAATCTCCGCTGTAATCGCGCGCCCCGCCGGTTCGGGGGGCTCGGCAGTGCCGTCGAGAAGGCTACTTTCTGGAGAAAGCCCGTGTCGGACAAGGTTTCCACGATCGAGGCGGCCGTCGAGGCGATCGCCGCCGGGAAGATCGTCATCGTGATGGACGCGGAGGATCGTGAAAACGAGGGCGATTTCATCTGCGCCGCCGAGAAAGTCACGCCCGAGATCGTCAACTTCATGATCACCCGCGGCCGCGGACTGCTCTGCATGCCCGTCCTTCCGGACGTCTGCGAGCGGCTCGATCTACCGCCGATGGTCGATCAGAATACGGCCCCCCTGGGGACCGGATTCACCATTCCGGTCGACCACTGCAGTTGCCGCACGGGCATCACCGCTCAGGAGCGGGCCGCCACGATTCGGGCCATCATCGACCCGAAGAGCACGGCGTCCGATTTCGTGCGTCCCGGGCACCTCTACCCTCTGATCGCCAAGGAAGGCGGCGTGCTGCGCCGGGCCGGCCACACGGAGTGTGCCGTCGACCTGGCCCGATTGGCCGGACTGCAACCGGCGGGCGTGCTGATCGAAATCCTCCGCGACGACGGCGACCGGGCCACGCGCGACGAGTTGTACGAGATCGCCGACCGATACGGCCTGGAGATCATCACGATCGAACAGTTGATCCGCCACCGCCGCCGCAGCGAGAAGCTCGTCTACCGATTGGCTGAGGCCGAATTGCCGATGCGCGTGGGTATGGGGCGAATCATCTGCTACGGCGTGAAACACGAAGAGCAGCAACCGATGGCGATCATCGTGGGCGAACCGGACCAGGTGCCCGAACCGCTTGTCCGGCTCCACTCTTCCTGTTTCACCGGCGATCTGCTCGATTCGCTGCGATGCGACTGCGGCGACCAGCTCCAATTGGCCATGGAGATGATCGGCCGGGAAGGGGCCGGCGTGCTGGTCTATCTGCCCCAGGAAGGACGCGGCATCGGGCTGGTCGAGAAGATCAAGGCCTACAGTCTGCAGGACCAGGGCATGGACACGGTCGAGGCCAACCTGGCGCTGGGACACCAGGTCGACAGCCGCGACTACGGCGTGGGAATTCAGGTGCTCAAGGACCTGGGGCTCTCCAAGGTCCGCCTGTTGACGAACAACTCGAAGAAGACCGACGCGTTCATCTACGGCGGCTATGAGCTGGACGTGGTCGACCAGGTTCCCATCATCGGACCCATCCACGAGCACAACGAGCGCTACATGACCGCCAAGCGCGACAAGATGGGCCATAAGCTCCCCTAGCCGCTCGCGGCTTCGCAGCGCCGGGCCGCATCTTCCTTTTTCGTAACGGGTGCGAAGCCGCAAGCGGCTGGGATGCGCTGAAATTCTCCCGCTTTCTTCCAACACGTTGCGTTTCTGCATCCTATATTTGTTGCGATTGTCGTTCATTCCGCGGCCGTCAGCCGAGGGCGCAGACGGCACAAACGTCACAATCGCGACAGACCGATGCCGATGCCGATGCAACCAGGTCGAACTCCAAGACGGGCCGCCGCGCGGCTGCTCTGCGTGCTGCTGCCGGCCCTTTGGCTCGGCGCCGAACGCCTTGCGTCGGCCCGCTCCGTTTCCTTCGACGATCGAGCGAACGGGGGCCGCCTTCCCGCGACGGCCGCCGAAACGGCCACTGTCCCCGTCGGAGGGGAAACGTCGATTCCGTTCCTCGACGGGCCGTCTTGCCCGCTGGAGGAGCGACTCTTCGCCGACGCGGCCGACGGGCGGCTGGACGAACACTCGCTGCTGCAAGCCGCCTTGGTGGCCAGCGGCGTTTCACGCGAAACCACGATACACGAGTATGAGAATCAGGTCGCCGCGTTGGTCGTGCGGCTGCGGAAGTCGGGCAAACTCACCGAAACGCCGTACCAGCGGGCCCAAGCCGTCTTCGAGTTCATGCACCAGCACGCCCTGCGCGGCGGTTACTCCATCCACTGCACCGACCTGCGGACCACGCTCGACGAAGGCCGGTTCAACTGCGTGAGCGGCTCGGTGTTGTTCAATCATCTGGCCGGCGAAGTCGGGCTGGTCGCCCGCGGGCTGGAAATCCCCGGCCACGCCATGAGCCGGCTCACGCTGCCGGAGAAATCGCTCGACGTGGAAACCACCTGCCCCCGTTGGTTCCGCTTGATCGACGACCCCGAGCAACGGGCGGAACTGGTCAAGAGAACGATCGGCCGGGATCCTTCCCGCCACCACGCCGAAGCGCGCGAAATCTCCCCCGTGGAGATGGTGGCGATGATCTATTACAACCGGGGCGTGGATCTTCTGGCCGAAAAGCGATTCGAGGAGGCGGCGGTGGCCAACGCCAAGGCCCTGCGGCTCGACCCGGCCAGCACGACCGCGCGGGGCAACCTGCTGGCGACGATCAACAACTGGGCCATCGATCTGGGACACGAGCAGCAATTCGCCGAGGCCGCCGACTTGCTGCGAAAGGGGCTGGCCTTCGATCCGCATTACGAAACGCTCGCCTTGAACTACATTCACGTCCACCACCAGTGGGTCGGGCACCTCTGCGGGGCCGGAGCATTCGAAGAGGCATTGGCGGTGCTCGCCCGGGCCGCCGCGGAATTGCCCGGGCGAGACTACTTCCGCCGCGCTCCGGCAGAGGTCTACCGGCGTTGGGCCCGTTGGCACTTCGCCCAAGGGGACGCGGAGGGCGGGTTTGCCGTCTTGGACCGGGCCCGCCGCACCGACGGGACTTGCCGCGAACTGCTCGAGGCGGAGGAGGCGGCCGTCAACGACCATGCCCTGGAATTGCTTGAGCGGGGACAGTTCGAGGAGGCACTGGCGTGGTTCGATCGCGGGCTTGCCCGGCAGGACGACGCGGAACTGCTGCGGGACAATCGCCGCGTGGCCGTGATGCGTTGGGCCGAAGAGGCGTTTCGGCGCGGCAACTACGCCGAGGCCATCCGCCGGACGACTTACGGTGCCGGGCCCGAGGGGTTGCACGCTTCGCTGCGCAACAACGTCCGCTGGGGATATCACCAGTGGATCACGGAGCTTCGGGCCGCCGGTCACTACATTGAGGCCGAACGCGTGGCCCAACAGGCCTCGGCCGATCCGTATTTGCAGAAGAATTGAACGGGAGACCCCCAATTCCGAAACCATCCGGTTTGACAATCGTCATCTCCTGACCTAGGCTTTATCTTGACGGCACATCTTGCCGGCCACGCCGGGGAGCATGCACTTTTCTCTTATCTCTTCGTGAGGCAATCCACCGACGGTGCTTTGACCGGGCGTCGATACGGGACGTTCGCCTCGCCGGCCGACGTGGCACACAAGACCAAGACTTCGACGGTTCAACTCGCACTTCGCGCGTGGGATGTTAGGGGATCCAGTGTCGGGAAGGAGGATTCTGTCGATGGGAGTTCCGATGAATTCAGTGGCCCACCGGTCGCGGCTCGATCTGCTGCCGGAATCAGGCGACGCGCCGGACGTCGACGTCCGCACGCAGGTTTGGGGATTGCTGACCACCTTGTATCCCCAAAACGAGTTGATCGAGCGGCGGCGCGAGAACCGCTATCCGTTCCCTTACCTGGTCCATCTCATGCCCGTCGGCAAGGACGGCGTGAGTCCGGAAGGCGAGGCGTTGGTGGTAGTAGGAAAACACCTCTCGCAGCGCGGCCTGGGTTTCTACCATCCCCAACCGCTTCCCCATCGTCGCATGATCGCCTCGCTGGAAGACAGCAGCGGACGGTGGCTGGCGTTCCTGATCGATCTGAACTGGTGCCGCTTCACCAAAGAAGGCTGGTACGAGAGCGGCGGACGCTTCCTGCAGTCGGTGCTCTCGCCGGTCGACGCGTCGGAGTGACCTGCGAATCCGTGGGAACCGGACGCGAGTTGAGCAGGTTATGCTTAAGCATACCCGCCACCGCTCGAAGAACAGGAAAATGCGGTGTTCTCGCCCGCCCTGGTACGGTGTCCGCATCGGATGCTCGAGTGGATGGAGACTCCAGTCGCGTGAAACCCGGCCCATATTACCCCCAAACGGGCGGGAGCGGATCCGACTGACTCTGACAACTGTCTTGACAAAACGGATTCTTGGAGTATGATAATCTGAGACCATGTTCGACCTGGGAGGTGACCGCTTAGGTCGCGCTGTGGCTGCCATCTCTGTGCCGCCAACACGCGAGTATCTCCTTCCGGGCCACGGAAACCGTGGAGGGAGTGCATCATGAAGCTTCCCCGCTCCGGTCCGTTCTGACGGGTGCTCGGCACTGTTGCCGAGTACCCTCCATCAACGCCGCTGGTTGTCAGAGCATGCGCGTGCAACCGGTTGGCGATTTCGAATCCGGCGCGGCCGGTGGCTGGAAATCGAGCACGGCTGATCACCAGGCTGGAAGACCAGTTTTCCCCTGACCGATTTTCCTCTGACTATTGGGAGTAGAACTTCGACATCCTATCTACGGTTGATTGATGGGCGCGTTTGCCCTTTCCGGACGGGTTGCCATAATGTGGGTTGTGCCCTCTTGATGTGACACATCCCTGAGAGAACGTGTCAAAGCACGTGGCCTCGTCCCGATCGGCTAACGCGCCTTTTTTCTTTGTCGCTTCCTTCCCGAGCCGATCCCATTACGATGGAGCAAGCATGAGTGAACTGGCAAGAATCGCGATGGTTGTATCGCTGATGACCTGCGCCGGCCGGACGTTGGCACAGGACTGGAAGGCACAGGGCGATCCGCAGGTTACCGCAACGCTGGACATGAATCGGTTGTCCGGCACCGGATGCAGGATTCTGACCGGATTCTCCGGAGAAACCGATGGCAGTAAGTGGGGTGTCCTGGGAACCCACGAAGTGATCACGCCGGCTTTCTCCAGGGCCGTGTTTTACGCCCACGCGACCAAGGCTCGGGCGTGGCCCAACATGAGAAACCAGGGCTATCCTTACATCATTACCGACGACCCGAAAAGCATGGCCGATCTGCGCGACGGCGTCGTCTTCTTCATTCTCGAGCTGAAAGAGGGCGGATATCTCGCCGTGACCGCCATGCCCGGGCCCAAGACCGAATCCTGGCTTCACTCGGACGCGAAAGGCCGTCTGCTGTTGAGCTTCGGCACTTTCGGAACCGACGGAGTGAAGAACTGTGACGTGCCGCTTTTCGCCTGGGCAAAGTCCGACGACGTTTACGAGGCCTGCAACCGGGCCATCCTCTCCGCGATTACCAGCAAACCGATTCTCGGCTGGACGCATCTGCGCCATGAGAAGGAGTATCCCGAGTGCTTCAAGTATCTGGGGTGGTGCAGTTGGGAGCATTTCAAGGGAAAGATCGACGAGCAGAACATGCTCCAATCCATCGATGAGATAGAAGCCTCCAAGGTGCCCATCCGCTACACCATCATCGATATGGGACATACGTCCAGCAACGCCGGAGCCCTGACCACGTTCCAGCCCGACTCCGAGAAGTTTCCCAACGGCTGGGCACCGCTTCTGGAGCGCCGCACCAAGGAGAAGATCCGGTGGATGTGCCTGTGGCATTTCTTCCAGGGCGGCCAGGCCGGGATCAGCATCGAGAACGATTTCGGCCCGGAACTCAACAAGCACTTCATCGAACTGGAAGGCAATAACAACCTCACTCCCGGAAACGACCCGCAGTCGGCGCTGGCCTTCTACAGGGCATTCACCGGATCGGTGAAAACCTATGGTTTCGATGCCGTCAAGGTGGATTTCCAATCGGCCCAGTTGAGCCGACTGGCCGGCCGGGTGGACAACGCGGCGGAAATGTGCTGCCACAACGCACAGGCCTTCGACCGAGCGCTGAACGAACAGGGTCTCGGTCTGATCAACTGCAACTGGCATAACCCGGTCAACTTCTTCAACTGCAAGTACAGTAACGTCGGACGTTGCAGCATGGACTACGTCAAGAACGACCTCTTCTCCGCAAGACGGCACCTGTTTCAGTCCTATGCCAACACCCTGTGGATAGGCCAATTGGTCTGGTGCGACCACGACATGTTCCATTCCAGCGATGCCATGGCCGGCCGCACCATGGCCGTCTCCAAAGCCGTGTCGGGCGGACCGGTTTACCTGTCCGATGCGCCAACGGACTTCGACCATGAAGCGGTGAGGCCGCTCTGCTACGCCGACGGCAAATTGCTCCGACCCCTGGCTCCGGCGGCGCCGTTGCCCGACTCCATCTTCGTCGATTCCTACCGCGACCCCGTGCCCTACCGGGTGATTGCGCCATTGCCCGACGGGTCGGCGGCCGTTGTCGTCTACAACCTCAAACACGCCACGGAACCCGTCACTTTCACCGCCGGAGTTTCGGCCGCCGATTACACGCACGCCAACGCCATGATCCAACCCTATCCCGGCAAACGGTCCATGCCGGCAGAGGGCCTTGTCTTGTACGACTGGTATGCCGGGAAAGGCCAGCGGCTCGCCGAGGAATATACCTTCGAACTGAGTGGACTGGAGGATCGCCTGATACAACTCAGCCCGATCGTCGAAGGTTGGGCCGTTCTCGGCCGAACCGACAAGTATCTCTCGGCGGCGGCGGTGGAGATCCTCGAGATCGACGAGAAGGCGGTGACGATCCGGATGATCGAAACGGGTCCCTTCACGGTCTGGAGCAACCAAGGCAGCCCCCAAGCCGACGGCCTTCGATTCGTGGACTCCGGCGGCGGCCTCTACCGCGCCGATATGTCCGTCGGCGAAGAGCAAAAGATCGTTTGGATCACCCGGTAGCAACTGTCGCAGCGGAACTCGCAAGAGTCCCGACTTCCGTCGTTGGTGTCAAGGGCGTGCCACCCTCGCTGAAAAATGTCAGGTTATTTCTGCGCGGAACCTTAGTCGGCCGGTTTCTCCAACTCCTCCCAGCGATGGTACGCTTCCGCCAGTTGATCTTCGACTCGGCGGAGCGTGGCCGTCTGGCGGGCGATTTCATTCCCGGGGCGCTTGTAGAACTCGGGAGCCGACATCAACTCGTGCAGACCTGCAATGTCGGCCTCCAGCCGTTCGATCGTGGCGGGCAGCGCCGCCAGTTCCTGCTTCTCTTTGTACGTTAAGCGACGGTCGCGCGTCTTTGGAGCGGATTCGGCGGAAGACGACGCGGGTTTCTCTCGCACACGGGAAGTGCCCCCCTTCGCCGCTTCGAGCGTGTCGAGCGCGTCGAGCGTGGCTTCCTGTCGCTGCCGCAGCCAGTCGTCGTATCCGCCCACGTACTCCTTCACCGAGTCGCCCTCGAAGACGATCGTGCTGGTGACCACGTTGTCGAGAAACGCCCGATCGTGGCTGACCAGCAGCACGGTTCCCTCGTATTCGACCAACAGCTCCTCCAGCAGTTCCAGTGTCTCGGTGTCCAGATCGTTGGTGGGCTCGTCGAGCACGACCACGTTGGCCGGCTTGGCAAACAGGCGGGCCAGCAACACCCGGTTGCGTTCGCCCCCGGAAAGGAAACGGATCGGTGTGCGGGCCCGCTCGGGCGTAAACAGGAACTCTTGCAGATAGCCGATGATGTGCTTCGTCTTTCCTCCCACGCGGACCGAATCGTATCCGTCGGCGACGTTCTCCTGCACGGTCCGGTCTTCCGCCAACTGCGCGCGGAGCTGGTCGAAGTAAGCGATCTGCAGATTCGTTCCCAGCCGGACGCTGCCTTGCGTGGGCGAAAGCTGCCCCAGCAGCACGCGGAGCAACGTGGTCTTTCCGGCGCCGTTGGGCCCGATGATCCCGATCTTGTCTCGCCGCATGATGGTGGTCGAAAAATCGCGGATGATCGTGTTGTCGCCGTACGCGAACGACACGCCGCGGGCGTCGGCCACCAGGTTGCCGCTGCGCAACTCCTGGCGCAACTCCATCCGCACCTTGCCCGAAGCGGTCCTCCGCTGCCGGCGCTGGTTGCGCATCTGCTGCAATGCCCGCACGCGCCCTTCGTTGCGAGTGCGCCGCGCCATGATTCCTTGCCGAATCCAGGCCTCTTCCTGGGCGAGCCGTTTGTCGAACAGCGCGTTCTGTTTTTCCTCGGCGGCCAAGGCGGTTTCCTTGCGTTCGAGGAACGTTTCGTAATCGCAACACCAATCGAACAGCCGGCCACGGTCCAATTCCAGGATGCGGCCGGCCAGCTTGCGCAAAAACATGCGGTCGTGCGTGACGAACATCAGCGTGGTCGCCCAGCGGTCCAGGAACCGCTCCAGCCAGTCGATCGCGTCGATGTCCAAATGGTTGGTCGGTTCGTCGAGCAAGAGCAGGTCGGGATCGCCGACCAGTGCGCGGGCCAGCAGCACGCGGCGCTTCATGCCGGCCGAGAGGACCTCGAACGCCGCCGCGCCGTCCAGCTCCATTTGCGACAAGACGCGCCGGACCTGCTGCTCCTCGCGCCACGCCGATTCCGGGCCGGTCTCGCGGGGCGGCAAACCGGCGGCCACCACCTCGCGCACGGCGCCGCACACGCCTTGCGGCACGTCCTGCGTGAGCAGCGACACTGTGGCGCCGCCGGCCAGCACCACCTCGCCGCCGTCCGGCTCGACCTGGCCGCAGAGGATGCGCATCAGGGTCGACTTGCCGGCCCCGTTGCGTCCCAGCAGCCCGATCCGCTCGCCGCGCCGGATCCGGCAGCTCACCGCGTCGAGCAAAGGCGGACCGCGAAATCCGATACTCAGCTCGCGTAGGGTGACAAGCGACATCGTTGAATTCCCGGCCGGCCGTTGGACAAGTCGGCCGAAGGCCGTAAGATGTTCTCGACGGGGGTCACCCCTAGGTTATCACTTCGGGGCGGAAAGGATAAGGCCCTAAGCCGCAAGACTGGAGAAAGACGTGGCAAACGCCAAGGCCAGCGTGAAATGTTTCCTGGTTGCACACGGCTGACATACCGGCCTGGTCTTCCGGCGGGAGGACGTCGAAGGCCTTCTGCGCGCCGCGATCCGGCGCCGGCCGGAACGATTCGTGGAGGCCGGGAGTCGTTATTCGTTTCCCAAGATGTGCAACGTTTGGACCGATCCGTGTTCCATCTGTGGCCGAGAAATTCCCCTGAACGAATACTGGCTGCAGCTCCACTATATCGCTTTCCGAGATCGCGATATTCTGAAGCATAACCTGCTCAAGTGGTGGACTTCGTGGAGTTCATCTCCAAGTAACCACCGCCCGGTTGACCCGCCTCTTGGGCAAAATGCAGGGACGGCCTTGCGACTGCAACGGCGAGATGGCACCACACAAGGTGGGCAACGTACCCCCAGCATGTCAAAACCGCGGTTTCCCTTCCTGTAAAACTACCACTTGGGATGGTTGACGAACGGCTGGCATTGTGTAAACTGACGTGTGTTGGTCGGTCGTTTGCTCGATGTTTTCCTGGAAACGAGGCCCCGGGCTTGACGATGATACTACATATGGTATCATTCCTGGTAGGAGACGCTCTGAGCCATGGATGACCCTTTGCCCAAATTCATCCTTCTCATTCCGTTGAAATACAACGATGGAAGATCATCGTGAACAACAAACCCGCGAAGATTCTCGAATCCGCGAAGGACGCCGCAGCCACGGTTGAGAGTTGGGCCGACTTGTCGAACACCCTGTTCGATCCGGTCGACGGATTGCTCGCCAGGGCATTTCCTACTCGGGAAGAGCGCGAAGCCTTCCTGAAGACCAAAGAGTATGCCGCGATTCGCGGACTTCTGGAAACAGCCATCGACCAGACCGGGCTGGTCGAGGGGGCAACGCCCAAGAAGAGCGGCAGATTCGTGGTGCGCCTTCCGAAGTCCCTGCACGCCGCACTCGAGCGCGAGGCGGCCAAGGAAGGCGTCAGCCTCAATCAACTCGTGGTTGCAAAACTCGCCGTCCAGTTGTCTCAAGTCGCGGCGGGGTCTCATGTGAAGTAGGTTATGCTTCAGCATATCGCATCCCGGAGCCGCGATATGCTGAAGCATAACCTACTCAGCTACCTATCCACCCGCGGATGTTCCAGCATCTTGCGGCGGCCTTCTTCGACGGTTTCGAGCATCGTGACGTAGTCGGGGTCGGTGGCGTCTTGGAAAAGCGGCGGTCCGCTGCCGCCTTTTTCGGTGCCCAGCCCGCGGCCCAGCGGCTTCGAGAGGTGGGCCGTCAGCGCGGGGCTGTGCTCGGGACGGGTGAAGTTGATCCACGCCAGGCGGCCGTCCCAGATGTTGGCGTGGTCGTTCGGGTGCGGCACGCCGCCGTGACAGGATGCACAACGCCCGTTGTAAACGCCCAGATACCGCCCGGCGAACCACTCCGACTCCCGGCCCGTCTCCACGTCCGTACACAGATCCCGATAGCCGGGCGAGAGCGGGCGGCTGTGGTCGTAGGTGCCGTAGTACGGCACGTTGGCGTCGATCCACGTGTAGATCCGCTGCCGATCTTCCGGCGGAATCGCCTGCTCGCAGTGGTCCGTATCGACGTACTCCAACAGCCGGCTGGCGTGCGAGCCGGTCCACAGCGGGCGGTTCACGGCGGTCGGCGTCCGCAGCAGCCAATAGAAATGGACCAGCGGCTTTCCCTTGGCGGCCTCGGACGGCAGCATCTCGCCGGTGGCCATGTCGTGCTGGCGGTAGGAGCGGCTGCGGCCCAGCAGATTGTCGTAGGCCATGTTGAACAGCCGCGTCTTGTCGCCGGAGAGGTCGTACCCGCCGTCGGGATCGGGCCCGGCGTGACAACGCACGCAATACTTGTCCAGCACCGGCTGCACGACGTTGCAGAAATCGATGATCCCGTCGGGTGCCCACGCGGGAAACTCGGGCACGGCGGCTGGCCGGGCGAAGGCGGCGGGGACCTTGCCCTGGTGGTCCGGCGGCGCCCAGTTCCGCCGCTCGTGACAACCGATGCACGACTGCGTCTCGCCCGGCATGAGTTGCACGGCCGAGGTCTGCCGCTGCAGTTCTCTCCCCTCGGCGTCGAGCACCTGGAAGTAGATTTCCCGCAGAGCCGGCACCCGGAAGTGGGCCGACCCGTCCGGCTCGACGGGCACGCGGCCCCAGCAGCGCTTGGCGTAATAGGTGCCGTAGCTCATCACCGGCGACTGATCGAACGCCCGATGGGTCAGATCGCTCGTCTTGCGGACCTGTTCCATGACCTGGATGTACTTGACCCGGCCGCGCTCGATTCCCGTCAGCCCCTGGTACACGTCGGCGACAAGGACCTTGCCCCATTGAAGATGATCCTCGCGCGGGTCGCCGTCGTGTTCCAGCGCCGCCACGCCCGGCGGCGCTTGGGACGGCCGCAACGGCAGCGGTCCGAAGCAATCCATCTCCGGGTCGTCGACGATCTTGACCTGGTTGTCGCAGAGGTCCAACAGATACACGCCGAATCGGCCCGGCCGCTGCCGTCCGCCGCCGTAAGCGACCAGGAACTGGTAGTCGCTGGTGGGAAACGGGTCGCGATACGAGTTGCGGAAGGGCTGGTCGTAGATTTGGGGGAATTCCTGCGTGATCCACGCGAAGCCTTCCCCTCGGGGTGCTTCCAGGCCGGTGCTGTTGTCGATCAGCCCGATGGCCCCGTGCGGGTGTCCGTGGTGCGGCGCGAAGGTGGCCACGACCAGGTTGCCGTGTCCGGGGACCGGCCGGGCCTGCCAGAAGGTGCCCAGGTCGCGGATCGTGTTGCCGAAGAAGAGTTGGAACCGCCGCCCGTCGGGGTTCTGCGTCCAGAGGCTCTGCCGGTAGGTCAGGTCGCGATCGACGTATTCCCAACGGGTGAACAGCACGCGGCCGTCGGGCAGTAGCTGGGGCGAGAAGTCGGAGAGCGTGTTCTGGCTGACGCACCGCACCTCGCTGCCGTCGCGCCGCATCACGTACAAGTTCGAGCAAGGCCCCGGCTGACAGAGCGTGTATCCGCCGCGCCGCGTGGAGACGAACAGCAAATCGCCGTCGGGCAGTTCGATCGGGCCGACTTCGTAATACTGCGGGTCTCGGCTGATCTTCTTCAACCCCTGCCCGTCGACGCCGATCTCGTAGATCTGCCAGCACGGCTCGTCTTCCCGCTTGAACGAGAAGAAGAGCGTCCGGGCGTCGCGCGAGAGGTTCATGTCGTAGATCGAACCGGCCGGATCGCTGAAGATCGTCTCGGGCGGTATCTCCGGCCGGGCCGGATCGTAGACGCGGATGCTGCAGCCGAATCGCTCCGGAACGCTCTGCCAGATGTGGCAGTTGATGGCGTTGGGCCGCTGGAGCGGATAGCGGGTGTAGTAGGCGATCGGTGCGAGGTGTTTCAGTTGCCCGGTCAGGAAGCCGTGAAACTCCTCGGCGAATTCCGCCAACACGCGATCGTCGTCGATCCGGCCCGATTCGATTTCCGCCCGGAGCCGATCGCCGCGGCTTTTCAGTTCGGCCAGTTGGGCGAAATACGTTTGGGCCTCGGGCGAGAAACCGTGCGTCCGCCGGATCCGCTCGATCAGCGGCGAGGGATCCGGTTCGGCGCGGAGGTCCCGAATCACCGCAAGCTGCCGCTTCAGTGTTCGCGCCCGGACGAGTTCCGGATCGTCGCGGACGTCCCATTCGATGATCCCGCTGCCGAAGCCCGGGCGGGATTTCACCTCGATCCGCAGGGCCGGCGTCTCGATCGGCTGGAAGGTCACGCGGTTGAACACGCCCTTCTCGACGCCGAAGGGGCTGGTGTTTTCCACCGGCACCCAGCGGTCGTCGCGGCGATAGAACAGCCGCCACGACTCGGGCACGGGGCAGCCGCCGCCGGGTGTGTCGTCGAGCCAATAGATCTCCGTGCCGGTGAGCTTCCGCGGCCGGTCGAAGTGGTATTCGACCCACTCGGTCGTCCCCTGGTGCGGCCAGAAGGAATGCCGCGGCCGATCGATCGGGCTCTGCGGTTCGGCTCCGTCATCGATCGCCGCCACGGTGTCGCCTTGGAAGCAATGCGAGACTTTGACTTCGTCGGCGAAGGCGTGTTCCGCAAGCCAAAGCGTGGTCAGTGCCGCAGCAAGAAGTGTATTCCATCTCACGGGGTCGCTCCGCGGCAGGGCTGTCGACTTCTTGTCAGAACCATTGCCACACGTTGGACTCACAGGTCGTCGGGCCGCAATCGGTTCGTACGACGTGATCGTCGGCTAGGTTGCGAGTTGCATCGTGTATCCGTCCCGTTGAGACCAGAGAACGGCTGTTATGCCGTAATGAGAGAACGCGTGCAACACATCGGAACTCGGTTCTCTCTCCGCATCATTGAGGATGACGTACGCTTTGGACTTTGCAGGGCGCACGTCTTTGGTATCTGTCCAGGAGAAGATCATTGAGGTGGCGCTGTCGCGAGAAGGATTGTTGATCGCCCGAAGAATGCGTTCAGGCTCGGTTCTCGAAGGGGGAATCAGGAAGTCGTACTTGTGAGTGAATCCGCTGCTGCCCGTGAATTCGACGTTCGGCGAGAACCTGACTTCGCTCTCGCGAAGGTAGTGTGCGACGTCTTCGACGAACAAATAAGCGACCCTCTGCCGGGCCGTCATGAACATGTCGTTCACGCTCAACATGGCTTGAAGCAGGGCATGTTTCTTCTTCGGGAAGTCCCGCTCCATCGCCTCGACGACGAGTTCCCCATGGTCTTCGCTCACACCATATCCGGCGAGAACCGTTTGGAGCATCTCTTTGCGATGCGGAGTGTCAAGCGCACAACCACAGCTTTCGAGGTCGCCAATGATGTAGCCGTCATCGGAAAGTCGTACACGATCTCCCCGGCATTCGACGTATATTTGTAGGCGGTCGTTGTGGCGATCCAAGAACGGCGTCGTGATCTCGCACACGCCTTGAATATCCGCAACACTGATCTTGTCCCGCAGCCAGCCCAGATACGACTCGACCAGCTTCTTGCAGTCCGTGACCATCATGTTACTCCGCTTTGGATTTCTGGAATCTCTTGGACCCCGCAATAGCGCAGGAAATCCCCCAAAGTGCCGACCAAGTCGTCAGTGTTCGAGAACTTCGGCGGAACAGATTGTGCCCATTTGTCGGCGAATCCCTCGCGATACACGTGCAGATGCGGTGTTGGGATTTCAGAGCCGTCCGGGTTTTCGTGCGGAGGGCCGTTCAGGTCGAGACGCAACAAGATCTCAACCACTGCGTATCGTTCCTGGTACGTACATTTCTTGAGCTTGATCCTGCCTTTGCGGTTTACATCGAGGAGAAAGGATTCTCTTCCGTCCTCCGACCTCAGTTCGAGCAGCAACGCTTCTCCGGCCAGGGGAAATTCGATCGGCGAGCGGTCCGCACATTGCTTGGGCAAGCCCATGAGTTCGTCGGCGCGTTCTTGCGTCAACACTTGCATCTCCCGAATCAATTATAAATACTGTACAGTAGTATAGAATCGCCTGCGGCGACTTTCTTGGGGACAATGGACACCCCGCCTGGGGCAACAAATGGACATTATGCCGCCTTTCTTCCATCGGTCAACAGCCGCGGGAACCCACAATAGGGGGTTGGCCTCTATCCCCAGAGGCGCTTTCCCCGAGTTTTCGTGATCCGCTTCGGGCACGCCGCCATGCACCGACAGACTGTAGCGCAACCGCAACGGCTTGGCCGGCTCGATAGTGATCGGGCCGCGGAGCGTCAGGCAGACGCCCATCCAGCCGTCGTCGCGAACGTGGAAGGTACCCGGATCGTACCGGTTCGGCCGCGACTTCGCAAGAGCACGCGGCCGTCAGGCCAAGACGTGGCACTTCGACGTGATGAACCGCGTCAGGTTGGCGATGGAATCGAGATTCTCGGGCACCAGTTCATCCCCGTCGACGGTGATGGCGAACTGGCTCTCGACGAACATGATCAGTTCCAGCACGCCCGTGGAATCGACGATCCCGCTTTCCATCAGCGAGTCGTCGTCGGAGATGGCCAGTTCCCGGCCGAAGAGGAAGTTTTCCTGGATGAACTGACGCAGAGATTCTTGGATGTCGGTCATGGGGGCGAGTCTCTCCGAAGGTGCGATCGAAACGGTTCTCGGGATGCGCGTCTTGGGGCGGCCGAGAGATAACTTACCGGGTCGAACGCAGGAAACAGCAGGTCCTGTACCATTTGCCGGCGACGTTCCCAAGTCGTTCCGGGAGGGCCAGTTGCGCAGCGTTGCAGGTCCCAGATGCGGCAAATTGTCGTCACCCGTCTCGTCGCAGGTTGTCTTTTTTCAACACCGCCGGGGCCATCCTCGCGATTGACCGGCACGAGGGATAGCGTAGGGTTACGATGACTGTCCGCATTTTCGGGCGGTGACCGCTGGCAGTCCGAAAAGATGTTCCCGGCTCGTTCAAGGCAACACTCCATGACTTCAAGAAGACCTTCCACAGCAGCGGGCAAGGCGAACCTGCTGGTCAAGGCCGTTCGTTTCGCCCGATCCCAAGGCATTCGGCTCACCCTGTACCGGGTGGTGCGAAGACTGATCGGCATCTGTCGGCTGCACAAGATGCTGAGGCTCTGCTGCGTCGATGTGTTCGCCGCCTCGGTTTCCGAATTGAAGTGCCACGGGCGGATCCCGCGGGCGTTCCAGGTGCGCCCGGCACGTGAAGAAGAGTTGCCGCAACTCGGTCCCTACTTCGAGAATCCCGAAAGGGTCCGCGACCGCGTGCAGCGAGGGGCCGTCTGCACGATTACCGTCGCCGGCGAGGAGATCTGCGCCGGTCTGTGGCTCTCCTTCGGACCCAACCAACACGCCGAGGACCGGGCCGACGTCGGCTGCGTGTTCCGGTTTCCCGAGGGCGTGGCCTGGAGTTTCGACGGGAAAGGCACTCGGTGGGGCGCTTGGGGGGCCTTGATGGCGCGGCTGCCCGAGTATCTAAAAAAGCAGGGGATCCGCGAGGTCTTCCTGATGATCGAGTGCGACAACCGGGAGTCGCTCGACGGTCATCGATCCTCGGGCTACCGCCGCGTGGGCCGCGTCTTCTCCCTGAGGATCCTTTGGCCGTGGTTGTGTCTTTGGAAACCCGAAGGCGGCTCCTGGCGACGGCTGCCGGGACAGATCGGCAACCTGCGGTTGTCCCGCGACGTGGACGAGAGTTTCGTGGCTACACCGCGCGGGGAAACGGAGGAATCACCGGTTCCTGTCGAAGCAACGTAGGCCGGAACAAGCGCAGCGCAGTTCCGGCAAGCGGCTTCACGTGGCCTATCCACACCAAATGCCGGAACTGCGCTGCGCTTGTTCCGGCCTACACATCTATCGCCCCAGGCTCCTTGCCCGGCGGACCAGATCGACGAATTCGGTGCGGAATCCGCCCGGGTCGTCGCCGATCGCGCCGGCGGCGAATTCTTCCACGGCCGCAAGGTTCAACGGGCCGGCGTGCCGCGAGCCGCGCAACACCATGCCGAAGGTGGCCACCGCCGTGGCGAAGCGGAAATCGGCCGACGCCTCGCCGAACCCCTTCTCGGCGTCCTTGACCGCGAACTCCAGCGGCGTGCTCGTCCGCTGGTCGGGCAACTTGTACCGCAGCTTCAACGTGGCCATCTCGCCGCTGGCCGCCGCCTCGGAGAGGTTGCGTTCGGGCAAGGCCGCCTGCTGATACTTCAGCCCCGCCGCGTCGCCGTCGGCCGGCCGGGTATCATCGGGCACGATCTCGTACAGCGCGGTGACCGTATGGCCCGCCCCGATCTCGCCGGCGTCCTTCTTGTCGTTGGCGAAATCCTCCGCCGCCATCAGCCGGTTCTCGTAGCCGATCAGCCGATAGCTTTGCACCTCGGCCGGGTTGAACTCGATCTGGACCTTCACGTCCTTGGCGATGGTGACCAGGCTGCCGCTCATCTGTTCGACCAGCACCTTGCGGGCTTCACGGAAATTGTCGACGTAGGCGTAGAGCCCGTTGCCGTGGTCGGCCAGCTTCTCCAGCTTGGCGTCCTTGATGTTGCCCGTGCCGAAACCGAGCACCGTCAGGAAGACGCCGCTCTTGGCCTTTTCCTTGATGAGCTTGACCAGTTCGTCGTCGTCGGTGATGCCCACGTTCAGGTCGCCGTCGGTGGCCAGGATCACGCGATTGACGCCCCCGGGAACGAAATGCTCGGCGGCCTGCTCGTAGGCCAGCAGGATGCCCGCACTGCCGTAGGTGGAGCCGCCGGCGGAGAGCGCGTCGATGGCGTTCCGGATGCGGGTGTGGTCGTGTCCGCCGGTCGAGGGCAGCCGCACCTCGGTCCCGTCGGCGTAGGTGACGATGGAAACGCGGTCGTCTTCGGTGAGTTCATCGACCAGCATCGACATGGCCTGTTTCACCAGCGGCAGCTTGTCTTCGTCCTGCATCGAACCGGAGACGTCCAGCAGGAAGACGAGGTTGCTCGGCCCGCGCTGTTCGCGGGGGATCTCGCGGCCCTTCAGGCCGATCCGCAACAGCTTGTGCTCGCCGTTCCAGGGGCACTGGGCCACTTCCATATCGACCGAGAAGGGCACCTCCTCGGCCGGCTGGGGATAATCGTATTGGAAGTAGTTGACCATTTCCTCGATCCGCACGGCCTCAGGCGGCGGCAGCCGGCCTTCGCTCAAGAACCGTCGGACGTTGGCGTACGAGGCCGTATCCACGTCGATCGAAAAGGTCGAAACGGCCTTCTCGCCCACGGCCGGGATGAAGGAGTTTTCGGGGATCGCCTCGTACTGTTCTGTGCCGGGGATGCCGAGGACTTGTTCGCCTCGCTCCAGACGCCAATACTGCACGTTATTCCCCGCGTCGTACGTGGGGTAGGGGGAAACCAACTGTAATTGGCCACCTGATAGTTCTGTGAGCGTGACTGGACCGGCCCCGCCGATCGAAAGAACACCACTTTGCAGTGGTGGCGAGGACCGTGCGGTCGAACTACCCGGTCCCTGAACGACGCTCTCACCTCCCTTAGAAAAAACGAATTTCGCCGCGTCACCCGATGTGTCCGCGGGCTGGTAAGCGGAACCACCGGTGAGGTTCTTGCCGTCCGGGCTGTAAGTAACTCCCGCAATGGCGCCGTTGCCGTGAGGGGCCGGCGGTAGACTCGAATCCGCTGTAACCCCCAACTCACCAGACTGCGGCTGCCCGTCCCATTGGACGCGAGCCGCCGGAGCAGCCCCGCTTTGTACGGTAGGCGCAACGACCCCATACATATCTCCCGGGCGGTAAGAAGGAGTCAGAGGCAGTCTCGCGCTGTAATCTGCCATCGCGCTTGTCGGCGCACCGGGCGGCTCGGGCAACGTGATCGGCGGATCATAGGCCTGCGGCCCGTTCGAATCCAAGTACATCGCAGGATAGCGGGCCGGATCGGTCGAGGGGTAGGTGGCCATCGTGCCCAGCTTCGGCTGCGCGGCTGGAATGCCGGCGGTGAAGTCCGGGCCGTTGTGGGGTGCGCCCGTGCTGTCGAACGTCCATTGGCCCAAGGCACCGTTCGTGGTCATGGACACCGGCGGGAGTTGCATGGCCAGCGCGTCGATTTCAGGGACCGCCCCTCCGTTCGTGTCGGCTCGATCGTAGGTGTAAATGCCCTGGTCCCAGTTCGAACCGGCCGCGGCCTTGTAGTTCGCGGTGGGTCCCGAAAGCAGTCCACCTGCCCTGATCTGGATTCTCGAACTCGGATCCGTAAGAAACGGCACGGAATGCGAATCCGAGGGTATACCGAACGGACCGCCAGGCGATGCCGCATAAGCGCCGGGCAACGGAGCTTGAGCCTTCTGGTGATCCGACGGTTCATCTTTCTGAGCTTCCTGCGTCGGCGGCGAAATGGCTTCGTCCTCGGGTTGCACTGCGGCCGTCTCCGTCTGGTCCAGCGGCCAGGCTCCGGAGGAGATCAAGTAGATCGGCACGGCCGCGACGAGCAGGCAAATCGCCACGGCCAGAGTCAGCCAGGTCCACCGGCGGCTGACCGGTTGGGGCGAAACGGACGGAACTTCCTGAGTACTCATCAGTCTTTCCTCCAATTGCACGTGGTGAAGCCGGTGCTCGACCGCCTCGCGCAACTCCGCCGAGGGCGGCAGAGACGGCGTGCACTGCTGGGCCTGATAGACGTGGCCGGCCAGCGCGGCCGTCTCCTGGACCAGTTGCCGGGCCTTTTCGTTGCGGGCGAACTCCGCTTCCACGGCCGCCTGTTCGTGCGCTTCAAGCTGCCCGAGCGCATAGGCCGTCAACAGCGCCTCGTCGAGCGGCCGGCTGTTCGGATCTTGGGGATTGGTGTTCATGATCGAACCTCTATCGGATCAGGTGTCCTCGGCAAGCAGCAAGCCGGGTTGCCCGAGAGAATCGGGCATGACGAAAGCCTGCTCGCCCAAACCGACGCTTGCTGCTTGCCCGGGACACCGGGTATCGACCTCACGCTGTAAAACCCCTTCGGGGTTTCGGGGAATGGCGGGGGTCCTCGTGACCCAGGGTGCGCTGCGCGACCCTGGGCTTTGTTGTTTCGACCCCGTTGGGGTCGTTTTCATTTGACTCCTGTTGCACGAACCCTTCCGTCTCCTCCTGTTGCACAAGCCCTTCCGTCTCCGCGTCGCCGAGCAACCGGCGCAGGGCCGGGCTCTCGCGGAGGTGTTTCAGCGCCCGATGGACCAACACGCGGACGTTGCCTTCGCGGCGGTCGGTGATTCGGGCGATCTCGCGATAGGCGAACCCTTCCGTCCACAGGGCCACCGCCTCGCGCTGGGCCGACGGGAGCCGCTCGATCAGGTCGTTGATCCGCCGGTACAGTTCCTGCTGCTGGGCGGCAACGGCCGGATCGGCCTCGCGGCTGAAACCCTTGAGGCCGTCGCCGTCCCCGATCGGTTCGGTTTCTCTGCGGGCGCGAAGCACGTCGATGGCCTTGTGGCGACAGACGGCGAACAGCCAGGGACCCACCCGATCGTGCAACTCCTCGGCCGACCGGTCGCACAGCCGCAGGAAGACGTGCTGGACGACGTCGCGCGCGGCCTCTGCGTCGCCGAGCAGCCGCGTGGCGAAACGCAACAGCGGCACCTCGTATCGTTCGAGCACGGAGAGCACCCACCGGCGCCTGTCGCCCGATCCCGTCGCTCTCATTCGTCCACCTGCACGTGCGGCCTGTCTATCCGTAGTACGCGGCAGCCTGCTTTTCGTTACGCGAAAAAGGGATTATTCGCCGATGCCAAAACGGTCAATTATTTCTTGACAGAACCCATCGCGGTCCCTGGCCGTAAGGAAACGGCGGGCAAGCCCGCCCGCTAAACCCGGATTATTCATGACCCCGGGAATTGCGCGACACACTGTCGTAGCCACGTTCGCCAGAACGTGGTCGTAACCCTTGGGCACGCTCCACGTTCTGGCGAACGTAGCTACAAACCTATGAATAATCCGGGCTAGTCCGCTCCCCCCACCACCGGGTTACGCAGCACGCCCAGCTTCTCGATCTCCACTTCGACAATGTCACCCGGTTGGAGGAACAGCGGTGGCTTTCGGGCGAAACCGACCCCGGGCGGCGTGCCGGTGAAGATCAAGTCGCCGGCGGTAAGCGTGCACACGCCGGAGACGTACGCGATCAGTTCGTCGATCGGGAAGATGAGCTGTGCGGTGGTCGAGTCCTGCATGGTCTGGCCGTTGAGGCGGAGTTGGATCTTCAGATTGCCCGGCTCGGGAACTTCATCGGCCGTGACCAGGGCCGGGCCGAAGGGGGCGAAGGTGTCGAACGACTTGCCCAACAGCCACTGGCCGCCCGGCTTGCGGAGTTGCCAGTCGCGGGCCGAGACGTCGTTGCCGCAGCAATAGGCGGCGACGTGTTCTCGGGCCTGCTCCTTGGCGATGTGCCGTCCGCCCTTGCCGATGACCACGACCAGCTCGGCCTCGAAATCGACCTCCGCGCTCAGCCGCGGCAACACGATCGGCTGCCCGTCGGCCAACGCGGCCGTGGGGAACTTGTTGAAGAGGATCGGCTCGCCGGGCGGCTGGCCGCCCGTTTCCTGGGCGTGGTCGGCGTAGTTCAGGCCGATTGCGATGATCTTCTCCGGGCGGGGGATCGGGGGGAGCAGCTCGACGCGGTGCCGGGGAAACGGATCGCCGGCGGCCAAAGCGGTGGCCGCACGGGCGAGGCCTTCGGGCCCCTGGGCCAACAGCGCCTTGACGCACGCCGGCACGGCCGGATCGGCCCAGTTCAGATCGACGCAGTTTCCGTCTCGAATGCCGGCCACGCGCGGCCCGTGCTCGCTCTGGTAGGTGACTAGCTTCATGCAAGAACTCCTCTCGAAAAAACCCGGATGACAAGCGCGATCGTCAGCCGGCGGAGAATCGCCAGTCGCAAACGGCCGACCTCGCAACAGGGCCACCATAGCGGATTCTCATCCGCCGGACAAGCGCTGCGCGGTTTGGGGACGTTGGTGGTGCGGCTGTTGACGGTTGTGCAGAACGGTCGGCCGACGGATGATGCCCGGCGGCCACGCCGTTGCGGCAAATCATCGCATTTCGGCAGGTTGCCCGCAACGCAACGACGGCACGCCGACCGGTCGAACGTTTTGACGGAAGTCCTCGTGTGACCTAGGGTTTCAATGAATAGGCCATGTCGTCGCCGGCACTGGTGGGTCCTGCGAGTGCGCCCGTGCACCACGTGGGACGCCACGGTATTGCCGGCCTACTTCTTCAGAAGAAACTCGCTTGGAACCGACATCGATGGCCAAGGTCTCCAGCCTGCAAACCCAATTCGAGACGTCCCCGCCGCCGGCTGACCGGCCGGTGCCGCCGGAACAGGCGCGGGCGGATCGTTGGGTGTCGGAACTGAGCACGCTGCTGCGCGAGCTGGAAAGCGTCACCGGCGACGTCTCGCAGCCGGTGGTCGACCAGGGGATCGACGATCGGCTGATCCAGGTGCGGCTGGGGGCGGCGGGCGGCCTGTTCGCCGCACTGCGGTGCAAGCACGCCCTGACGGCGGGGCACGCGCTGAGGGTGGCGCTGAGCTGTTCGGCCTGGGCCATGAGGATGGGGATCAAGGAGAGCCTGCGCGATGCCCTTGAAATCGCCGCCTTGTTGCACGACGTCGGCGTGATCGGCGTTCCCGACCACATCCTCCTGAAACCGGGCTCGCTGACCGCCGAAGAAGCGGCCGTCGTGTCGCAGTCGCGGAGGATGAGCCTGGAGATCCTCCGCCATAGCTGCTCGGCGCCGGAGGTCCTCGATATCGTCGAATTCGTGCCGGCCTGGTACGACGGCAGCCGAGACGGGTTCCGGCTGTTGGGTACCGAAATCCCGCTGGGATCGCGGATGATCGCCATCGTCGAGGCCTTCGACGCCATGACGACCGATCACGTCTACCGGCCCGCCATGTCGCAGGAGCGGGCGAGGATGGAGCTGTTCGACTGCGCCGGCACGCGGTTCGATCCCGAACTGGTCAAGCGGTTCGCCGAGTTCCACGTGGGCGATTCGTCGGAACTCCATCGGGAAGTGGCCGGGCGCTGGCTGACCACGCTGGTGCCGGAGATGGTCGACTCCTACTGGCAACTCAGCTCGCCGCCGCCGCAAACGCGGCAAGAGGACGGCGGGTTCCTGTTCCAGAAGAAACTGCTGGCCAACATGTACGACGCCGTGGTGTTCATCGATACGGCGGGGCGGGTGACGTTGTGGAACCGCGGAGCGGAGCGGCTGACGGGCATCGCCGGCAGCAGCGTACACCAGCACCCCTGGCAGCCGGAACTGCTGGAAATGTCGGATGAGAAGGGTCTGCCCGTCGTCGATAACGACTGCCCCGTACACGGCGCGATTCGCTCCGGGGTCCAGTCCTTGCGGCGGCTGACCATTCGTGGCCGCAACGAGCGTCCGGTGGCGGTCGATACCCACGCGATTCCCGTCGTGGGCGAAGACGGCGTCGCGCTGGGCGCCATCTTGTTGTTCCACGATGCCTCGTCGGAGACCTCGCTCGAACATCGGTGCCAAAGCCTGCACGAGAAGGCCACCAAGGACCCGATGACGCAAGTGGCCAACCGGGCGGAGTTCGACCGGGTCCACGAGATGTTCGTGGCCGCCCATCAACAGCAGCAATTGCCCTGCAGCCTGATGATCTGCGACCTGGACCGCTTCAAACAGGTCAACGACACCTACGGTCACCAGTCGGGCGACGACGTGATCAAGAGCCTGGCTGCTCTGCTGAAAGCGTTGTGTCGGCCCGGTGATCTGGTGGCCCGATACGGCGGCGAGGAATTCGTGGTGCTTTGTGCCGATTGCGACAACGCGACCGCCACGCAGCGCGCCGAAGGAGTCCGAAGGGCGCTGGCGCAAATTCCCCAGCGGAGAATGGGCGGCCGTACCGCGACCGTCAGCTTCGGCGTGACCGAAATCCAGCCCGGCGATACGCCCGAAACCATGCTCCGCCGGGCGGACCGGGCCTTGCTGATGGCCAAAGCGAACGGGAGAAATACCGTCGTGCAATTGGGAACCGGTACCGTCGACCGCGGGGCGAAGAAAACCAAACGCACCAAGCCGGGCAAGAAGACCGGTGGCGGCGAAGCGCTCGAACAAACCGTGGTCACTCCGGTCCCCGTCAAAATGGCCGTCGAGAAACTTCGCGGCTTCGTGGCCGATCACCAGGCGAAGATCGTCAAGATCGACGGCGACCGCGTCGAGCTGGAGATCTTCGAACAACCAGGCCCGATGCGCCGCCGGACCGACCGCCCGATCGTCTTCCGTGTCGAACTCTGCTTCCAGGAAGAACGATTCCAGAAGAGCCAGCAGGCGGAACTCTCCGCCGGCGTGTCCCGAACCAGGATTCAAGTCAGCATCCAGGCGAAGAAGAACCGCGACCGACGCCGCGAGGACCTCTCCGCCCGTGCCCGAGACGTCCTGATCAGCTTCCAGTCCTACCTGATGGCCGCCACCGAAACCGAAGAATCGGTACCCACCACCGGCACCCTGACCAAAGCAAGACGGATCCTTGCGCCGTGGCTGGCAAGGAAGTAAAGGATACCAACTACCATGAGCCGCATTAGTATGAACCTCTCGGGCATCGAGCGGACTCTGCTGAATCGGCTGGCCGAGGCCAACGCAGCCGCTACCCTCAGCAGCTTGCGAATGGCCACCGGCGAGATGATCAACTCTCCCCGCGACGACCCTTCCGCCTTCGTTTACCTCAGCGGGCAGCAGTCGCAATTGAGCCGGGTGCAGGAAACCATGGACAACGTCACCGCCGCCGCCAGCATGGTCGGCCAGGCACAAAGCACCGCGGACGAGATCCGCACCCAGCTCAGCGCCATCCGTACCGAACTGCTGAAGTGGGAATCCGGCACGCTCACCGGTTCCGAGCAGTCGAACATCGACGCGGCCATCACCGAGATCGAAAACCTCGTGGCTACCGAAATGGACGGCAAGAGACTGCTGGACGGGTCGGCCAACTTCGAGATCTCCGGCCGCAATTCCAGCCAGGTGACCGACGTGAGGGTCTTCTCCACCGGAGGGGCGACCGTGACCGTCTCCGGCTCGGTGACCGCGGCCGCCACCCGGGCCGAACTGACCTTCACCGGCTCCGGCGGAAACGTCGATACCGACGCCACCTTCACGCTCACCGGCAATACCGGCAGCTACGAGTTCACGGTGACCGCCGCGCAAACGCTCGACAACCTGGCGACCGCGATCAACGACAAGAGCCACGAAACGGGCGTGACCGCCTCGGTCGAAGGCGACGTACTGACCTTCACCAGCGTCGAGTACGGCACCGACGCGGACGTCACCATCGGCGTCAGCGACGGCACGTTCATCGTCGCCGCCGGCAACACGACCTCCGATGCGGGCACCGACGTCACGGCCACCATCGACGGGCAGTCCTACACCGGCGACGGCCACCAACTCTCGATCAGCGACGGCGTGGCCAACTACCGCCTCGAGTTCGAGCCCACGTTCACCGGGGATTTCGATACCATTACCGTAAGCGGCGACGCCCTGACCTTCGCGCTTTCCACCGATCTGGCCCGCAGCACCACGTTGGCCATCCCGGGATTGCACCCGGCAAAGCTCGGCGGGCCGAGCGGCTCGCTGTCCGATCTGGCCACCGGCGGTTCGCTGGCCGGTCTGGGCGACAACGCCTCCCAGGCCATCCGCGTGGTCGACGAGGCCCTGGCCGATCTGACCGAGGTCGAAGGCGCCATCGACGGCTTCTACAACGCCTCGGTCACGTCGGCCTCCAATTTCCTCGCCGACCTGGAGGATGATCTCGAAGACGCCATCGACGACGTCAACCTCGTCGACGATACGGAGGAAGCGTCACGACTGGTTTATTACACCGGGCTGGCCTCCAACAGCATCGCCGGATTGTCCATTCTCCAGAATCAGCGGGCCGGCATCGTGAGGTTGATCCAGAAGATCGCCGGGCTGGCCTGAGCGCACAGTAGCCATCTCGCTCCGCGAGATGTGGCTATGGCTCGTCGCAATAAATCTGCAACAGGCAACGTGGGGCAGATTTCCTAATCTGCCGGAAGATTGTGGGAATCATGGCAGGTTGGGAAACCTGCCCCACGTTGCACTTTTTTCCAGACGAGCCATGCGTCTCGCGGAGCGTCCACGGCGTCCAAGAACCTCCGCCCGAACCACTCGGAAAGCCGCCGAAATGACCGTCGGACGAGTACGGGTTCCTCTTCTCTGTTCATGTCGCGCGATGACGTGGAATCAGAGAAGAGGACCCCGTACTCGTTCGTGCCGTCAACTTCGAGCGACGAGAAATTGAGCCACGGAAACCTCCGAAGCCGCCTTTTTCGACTCGCCGGCTACAGTCTCACCTCCATCGTCTCGCGATTCTCCGCCGTCGCC
>Ga0307380_10001262_pt1 | contig 37815 bp, 42 predicted proteins | sample UN3MG_FD_202239 | JGI IMG/M metagenome (GOLD analysis project Ga0307380, IMG submission 202239) | Soil microbial communities from Risofladan, Vaasa, Finland - UN-3 | ecosystem: Environmental > Terrestrial > Soil > Coastal area > Acid sulfate soil | place: Finland: Risofladan, Vaasa | collected...
TCTAAACTCATTGCAATGATGCTGACCCACAATGAATCTGGACGGTACCTGGAGCGTGTGATAGAAAACACACTTTTGTTTTGCGATGAAATAGTTATCTTGGATGATCACTCTACAGATTTTAAAAAAACACGTAAAATGATTGATGATTTTAATTTCTTTGCTGGGACAGGAAAACCGCTTGTATTCTTATATAAAAGCGAAAATTCCTGGAAAAACGAATCAGAACTTCGCAAAGAGCTACTTGAGAAAGCTTTGAAAAATAATCCCGACTGGCTAATTGCCATAGATGCCGACGAACTTTACGAAGCTGACCGCATGAACGAGCAACTCCATTATCTAATATCTCAGACCAATGCCGACTGGATCGGCTTCCGCTTTTATGATATGTGGGACGAAGAAAATTACAGGGATGATGATATTTGGCCGGCAGGTACCTACTACGGTCCCAGAATGTTCAAGGTGACTCCGGATGAAAGATACACTTTCCCAGATAAAAAACGTCACTGTGGAAGTGTACCTGTACAAGCCTTTAAGCGTTCAGGAATAAACTGCAGCGTTCGCGTAAAGCACCTTGGCTGGGCAAAGAACGATGACAGAGATAGGAAATATCTGGAACGCGTGGCAGAAGATCCTGACTCGGGCATATTCCCTCGGGAGATATACGATGCAATCCTTGACCCCTCCCCTACTCTTGTAAAGTGGGATGATAATAACCCTTGGCAGACAAGCAAATTGACAATAGCATATCCTCCCTGCATGTATTGGAATATTATGCAGCAGAGGCCGCACCATTTGTTAAAATTGGCCGCAACCGATCGGTATCGTGTATTCTTTGGTGATGAATCTGCTGCCGGTGATTATGAAACATTGCCATATCTGAACTTGGTCAAGGACTGGGAGAACTGCCAGTATGTCAAGGAGATTGACATTGCGTATATTACTTCTGTTTCGCAGCTTAAGTACCTCAATGGGATGAAATACAAGACCCTGATTTACGACTGTGTGGACTTCTTTAACAATGATGACATCAGGCTTATAGATAAGGCTGATTATATTCTATGCGCTTCTAAAATGATTTACGAAAGAATTGCAGGGATAAAAATTGGCGTATGCGACCATGGACCGATAAAAGAGTCTAAAATAACTGATATCAAAAAAATACTATATGTCCCCAACGCCTGCGACTTCGACCACTTCTCAAAAGCTGCTGACCCGGACCCGAAGGTTGGTGATGTCATAGGCTACATCGGCGTGATTTACGACGGTTTGAATCAAAAAGTACTTCAGGCACTGGCCGAAAAATACAAGGTGCTTTTAGTCGGTGAACAAAAGTGTGAAATTGAAAAACATCCGAACATTTACTGCGCTGGCCATGTTCACTATAATGACCTGCCCGGGATAATGTCGCAGATTAAAGTAGCCATAAGACCTATTGACATAAAGAGAAATTACACTTTGTATCAGGCGCCGGTGAAAATCGTGGAATATGCAAGTTCACGCAGACCTATTGTAGCCTCACCTATTCCCGAACTAGAACCGTTAGCCGAACAAGGAATAGTAAAACTTGTGTCTACTGATGATATCGACGGATGGGTAAAAGCTGTTGATGAAGCAATATTGGAATACCCCAACATTAAAGGGCAGATTTGGGCGAAGGAAGAAACGTGGGACAAACGTTGGAAGCAAATAAAGGAAGCTTTAAACTTAGCTTAATTTGGGGGACGTAAAGTAGTCTTTTAAAATCTTATTTATCTGGCTACTAACCGTCCTTGCCTCTTCCTCCGATAACTGCTGTACTTGTTTTAAAACATCATCATCTATTGTAATGGTTATTTTCGTTTTCATAATATCACCTCGCAAGTAGTATAACACATGAAAATATCTTGTACAATAAGATAAAGTATGGTAATATAAGATAAAGTAATATATAAGTGAGGTTTACATATGAATGTTTTAAGCCTGTTTGATGGTATAAGCTGTGGTCAAGTGGCACTCGAAAGAGCCGGAATAAAGATTGACAAGTATTATGCCAGTGAAATTGATAAACATGCAATTCAAGTAACGCAAAAAAATTACCCTGGAACCATACAACTTGGCGACGTGACTAAAATTGACGGTAAGCAATTTAAAAATATTGATTTATTAATAGGTGGCAGTCCATGCTAAGGGTTCAGTTTTTCCGGCAAACAATTAAATTTTGTTGACCCGAGAAGTCGGCTATTCTTTGATTTTGCAAGGATTTTAAACGAAGCAAAACCTAAATATTTTCTACTTGAAAACGTGAAAATGAAACGGGAATATCAAGACATTATAAGCAAATATATGGGAACTGAACCTATAGAAATTAATTCAGCATTAGTATCGGCGCAAAACAGGGTTAGGCTTTATTGGACAAATATACCCGGCATCGAGCAACCAACCGACAAAGGAATTAATCTACTGGATATTTTAGAAAATACCGAATACATCGGTCTGGGAGCTATAAGAGGTAGAAGGTTAAATAAAGCCACCATATTAGGCAGGAGATTAAATTCTAAGGGGCATAGAGAAGATTACAACAAGGATATTCCTATAACCCAATGTCTTGAAGTGAGAGAAACCAACACAAACAAATCGAACTGCTTAACTACGGTTGACAAGGATAATGTCCTTACACCATTACCCATAGGCAGACATCCAAATGCATTTAAAAATAAACTGCCTTTCAGATATTATACGGTTAAAGAATATTGCAGATTACAAACGCTTTCTGATAATTACCTTGAAACGTGTTCAGAAAATCAGGCTAAAAAATTAGTTGGTAACGGATGGACGGTTGACGTAATAGTGCATATATTTAAGAATTTGAAAGTTCAGAAGATTGAAAAGACGGCTTAAATGAAAATTTGGAGGCGAATTATGAAAAAACGAATAACAGTTGAGCAATTACAGGAACTTGAACCTAAACAGCAGCAAAAACTCAGAGAATGGTGGAAACCAGAAATCGGCGATGAATTCACAGGAATAACAAAGCACGGAACACAAAGAAGGCTCGATATCGTTGGCGATATTGATGATTGCGAACTATCAAGTTATGATGATTGCTCATGGACTTATAAACAAAAAGACTGTCTTCCTTTATTAGATATCGAGCAAATGATTGAACTGCTTGAAGATAGCATTGAGGATAAGAACCATTATTGTGAAATTAGATGGTGCAAATACGAAGAGCTTTGCGATATTCTCTGGGAAAAAGTTAAAGATTTCTTGAAGGGATGTGAGTAAGAATGAAAACTAAAATCATCCTGGCTTATCCTCCGTACATCCAATATCCCGGCTACGGGCAGTCAAAACGATGGCTGCCCCTTGGTATTACCTATATCGGAGCTTGTCTTGATTCTTATTTTAAAAAAGAAATAGCCGATGGTAGCCTCGAAGTCATTCTGCTTGACCTGTTTAGTTTCAATTTTGGAACCGCTGCGGATATAATCAAGACCTTTTCAAAACCCGGTGAAAAAGTGCTTGTCGGATTCACGTGTATGACCGAACAGCGCATGTCGGTATTCATAATGGCGCGGTTACTTAAGCAGGCACTGCCGGACATTCGAATTGCTATTGGTGGACCTCATGCGACACTTATGTATGAACAGATTATTAGTACTTATAAAGATATAGATTACATCATTTTGGGTGAAGGAGAAACAACCTTTATAAATTTGGTAATCGCATTGACGGTTGATAATATAGACTTAAATATAAATGACATACCGGGTTTGGTGACGAAAGAAAATAAGAAACCTGAAAAATCAAAACCCATAAGCGATATATCCTCTCTCCCCCATGCTATTGACGGTATAAAGCTTTTCATGAACATGGACATCATGGAAGCCGAAGCTCCAATGATATTCAGCCGAGGATGTACTGCTTCATGCGCTTTTTGTTCAACGACAAAATTCTGGAAAGGTTATCGTTCAAGAACCGCTGAAGATGTTTTCTCCGAAATGCTTGAATGGCATTACGTCTACGGTTCAAACAACTTCAAATTCCATGATGATGCCAGCACGGCCAACATTAAAGAGTGGAAAAAGCTTTGCGAACTAATGCTCTCCAATTTAACGTCACGGAGCCTTATAAAAGCCGGATTGTGGAAATATGAGATTACAGCCAGAGCGGACCAGATGGACAAGGAACTTATTGACCTATTGGCAAAAACGGGCTGCGAGCGTGCAGCTTTTGGCATTGAAACCGGCAGTGAGGCTATTCTAAAAGGCATGAACAAGCGCCTTGATATGACGAAGGCTATCGATACACTAAAGAAAATTAAGAGAAAGGGAATTGAGACTGTGGGCTTGTTTGTTGTTGGTTTTCCTAGAGAAACAGAAGCCACAATTTCTGAAACATGTGATTTAATTCAATATGTGAGGCCTGATGTCGTCTGCGCAATGCCGCTAATGGTATTCCCTGGAACGAAGGTTTACGCTGACTGTAAAAAGTCCGGCTGGATTGACGATTCATATTGGTTACAGGACAAACCGCAGCCGTACTATACAGCAGAGCAGCCGATGGAGAAGTTGCAAGAATGGGCTGCGAAAGTGACCCATGCCAATAGATAGGAGATGGAATAATATGAATCAAAGATATGCGCTGGTTACATCTTCTACAAGCGGCATAGGCAAAGCAATTGGAAAGATGCTTTTAGCACATGGATATTATGTGTTTTTTAATTATTCTAAAAACGAAGAAAACAGGAATAATTTTGAAGATGAAATTTCAGACTTTGCAGGGCATTATTTTATTATAAAAGCTGACTTATCAAAATATGACAGTGTAGATATCCTGTTTTCAGAGATTACTAAAGTGACTGATGTGACTGATGAACTAGACTGCGTTATACTAAATACAGCCATTACAAACCGTAAAACATTTAAAGATATTAATCCGGATGAATGGAATGCTGTCATGGATACCAACCTGAATATTCCATTTTTCATAGTACAAAGGTTTTCGGAAATGATAAAAGACGATGGCAGGATTATTTTTATTGGCGCTTTAATGGGGATGCTGCCACACGCCATATCCATACCCTATGCTGTATCTAAAGCTGGTTTGCACATGCTTACTAAAAGTTTAGTGAAAACTTTTAAAGATAGAAGCATTACTGTAAACGCTATTGCTCCTGGATTTATTGATACTGATTGGCAATTGGAAAAAAGCCCTGAACAAAGGAAAAGAATTGAAAACAAAATAGCCTTAGGACGTTTCGGACACGTAGAAGAAGTTTCTAAAATATGCATGGGCATTATTGAAAATCAATATATTAACGGTTCCATAATCAGTATTGATGGAGGATATGGCATGGAATAGTTGAGGTGATTAATGGATATAAAATACTTACGGAATAGATTGGATGAACTTGACGACAAATTCAATATCTACCCAATTACCTACAAGCACATTGTTTTTGAAGAAAGGGTTTTTCTGAATTGCTTTTATTGCCCCAAGTATAATTCAAATTGGACTTGTCCTCCGCACATACTGAAACTAAGTTACAAGAATATCATATGCGAATACGCGAACCTGGGCATTGTTGGAATTACGATGAATATAAAGAATAATTTTAATGATGTTCGGATTGAATCTACCAACAAGCTTCACAAAGCATTATTGATGCTGGAAAAAGAATTATGGGAAGGCAATAATCCTTTAGCTACTTCATTTATTGGTGGCAGTTGTAAATTATGTAAGGACGGATGCGCTTCTGATAAATGCAGACAACCTGCTAAAGCAAGGATACCTATTGAAGCGATAGGAATTAATGTGATTGAATCGCTGAAAAATATTGATATAGACGTTGCTTTCCCTATCAAAAACAAACTGTCAAGATACGGAATGTTGCTTTGGTAAAAGGGGGTGTAAAAATTGAAATATATAATACTAGCAGCCGGAGTTGGTAGTAGGTTACATCCGTTAACGCTGAACTGCCCAAAGTGCTTATTTAAATTAGATAAAAATTATACAATAATACAAAAAATGATTGATTCCATTAATAAGTATGACACGGCAGCACAAATTATCACTGTTATTGGTTTTATGGCGAGTGAAATAAAGAAAAAAACAACCGGAACAGAATTTGTTTATAACCCATTTTACAGCATAACAAATAGCATATCTTCGTTGTGGTTTGCACGGGAGTATTTATATGACAAGGTTACGATTATAAACGGCGACATTATAATGGAAGATGCGTTAATAGCTAATGTTGTAACAACACCTGCCGATTATCCCTGTGTATTGTTAGACTCGTCAATAAAAAACGGAGATTATAATGCACAAGTTTATAACGAGGATGTATTGGTAATGGGCAAGGAACTGCAGGACTATTATGGTGAGTATGCCGGAGTAACCAAACTTGACAAAAACACTGCAAACCTATTAAAAAATGAGATTGATAAAATGGTAGAAGACGGTCATATTAACAGATGGTATGAAGATGCTTTAGTCCAATTAATATTTAACCAAAGCATAAATCTGAAATATAAAGATGTATCGGATCATGAATGGACGGAAGTTGATTGCGTTGATGATTTATTCAAAGCAAAATCTATATACCAGAAAAATTTATAATAATGGATGGCGATTTTATGCGCAAATTAAGATTCTTTATACCACCAGCAGTTGATACTTACGGAGTAATTGGGAATGCCCACTTTGAGCCTATAAAAAAGCATTTACCAAAAAATTCTTATGAATATACCGCATTGACAGGCGATAGGATTAGAGTAGAGAATGCCTTTAATGACCCTAACTTCATAAGGGTTTCATTTACTCTTGGCGACTTCTGGCCTGCTATATTTATAACACACGGTATGGCAGACAAAGGGTTGCATGAAACTCGTTTCCTTAATAAACAAATAGCCAATTTCTATCCTGGACCTGCATATGTCAACAGATTCATACAGCAAGGCGCAGACCCGTCAAAGCTAAAAGTTATCGGATGCCCCATGCTTGACGACTATTTTGAAAGACGGCGAAATGCCGAAGTAAGACCAACGGTGAAAGTTGTTTGGTGCCCTACTCATGCGCCAAAAAATGAGGCTGTACAGGATTTTAGGACATCATATAGAAGATTTAGCCCTGAGTACTTAAAAAGCCATGGATTTGATGTTGTTACAAGTCTTCACCCGCACAATCAGGATTATAGAAGCTTCAAAATGTCGGCGGAAAATTTCTATGATGCAGATGTAGTGATAAGTGATACCTCAAGTGTAATTTACGAAGCTCTTGCGCTCGGGATACCAGTAATTATTACAAAATGGCTGATAAGAGAAGTTTATGGCTCCGAAATGGATATTTACTCTCGGACTCCCGGAAACGAAGTCTGCTGGCTTGCAAATTCACAAAATGAAGTCCTGATGTATATTAACCGGATTAAGGAAGGTTTGGGACAAGGACCAAGGACGAAGGAATTTATGGAAGGCATTTTCCCTGAAGAACTCAGGGGAAAATCGGGGAAAAAGGCGGCTGAAACGCTGCTTGAATATTTATAGGAGGCGATTTTGATGGAACCAGTTAAATTATTTTGTTCTGAAGAAATAAAAATCTCAGATTCTTTGCTTAGTTTTTATCTTGGGCATATCCCTTTATCTGCCGAACAATTTTTATTTGAGGTAGACGACAATGGTTCTTTGGATACAAAAAACAGATTGCATGGATTTAAAGTTAGTGAAAATCTAATAGAATTTGATAAATTATACTTAGGAAAAACAGTTGTATTTATGTATTTCTATTTGTATGTAGGGCCAATACAGGTGATTGAACACAATCATAATGACCGGAGGCGATTATATGTTTGAACAGTTTTGGCCAGAATCAAAAGAGGAATTTTCCGACCGTGATCCCGATACCCTTGTCGGATGGCCTGAAAACTATCCCTACATAGCCGATTGCCATAAGGTGCTTGATATTGGTTGCGGTATTGGAAATGTGGTTGAATGGCTGAATAAGCATGGGCATGAAGCAGTAGGGATAACATGCCAACAAAAAGAGGTTGATAAAGCCCAAATTTTAGGAAGAAGCGTTTTGCTTGGCGATATGCATACGCTACCTATATTTAAATTACCTGAATTCGATGCCTTCACAATGTGGGATTCTCTGGAACATTCCATTGCCCCACTTGTAGCACTTATGGAAGCAAAGCGAGTAACCCGCAACGGCGGCAAGGGCATGATATTCATTCCTGGACAGAACTGGGTTGATTATTTCACTCATATCATAGTGCCGACACAGGCACAGATGAAACACTTGCTTAAGCAGGCTGGATTGAAGCTTATTGAAATAGTTGATGTAAGTTGGGGTGGTACTGCTCCTGAACAGGCGGTATATAAGGTTGTGGTTGAGAAATGATTGATATTGATATTAATTCAACATTCAAATGCGATATATGTGGGGATATAGAAAAGAATCATAAAAAAGTAGCTTATGGTTGGGATATGCCAAAACCTTCATTACCTGAAGGGTGGAGAGTAATAGACGGGACAACTGTATGTCTGGAACATACAGTCAACTATGATGATAAAAAGATAGAATTTAAGCTGTCTGGTATTTTACGGCTATATATAGTCGCCTCCGGATTAACAATTCTATTGCTTTTACTCCTGAAGTTCTTTGATAAAATTATAAACTGAGGCAGGAGGCGAAAAATGATTGACTTAAGGCGTGTTACAAGTAGGGACTTTTATCCAATTCACTTTCCTCCAATAGGCAGAACTGCCGAGGAAAAAGAAAAATGGCGCAAAACCGCGATAGTGTTTCAATTCAGGAACGGAGAATACATTATTTGGGCAATTGCTGAACATAGGGTACTGGCAGAAAGATGGTTTAGATTTACCCTTAAGAGGGCAATAAAAGAGCTTGAAACAGAAGGCTGGATAATAGAATTAGATAATTGGAGGTATTGATATGTTAACATCAAGATTTTTTACGTCGAACGACAAAAGACTGGATACGGTTGTATTCCCCCTCCCTACTCCTTGGTGGAGCAGGCCGTACGAATATGCGTGGGCTGCGGAGTTTGTTAAGCCTACCGATGTTGTGCTAGATGCCGCTTGTGGTATTGCGCATCCGTTTAAGTTTTATCTGGCAGGTAAATGCAAAGCTGTCCATGCGGTGGATAAGGATGAACGGATAAATGACTATATTAAAATTGGTGATGAAATACAAAAAGCTTTCGGGGATGATGCATTAAAATCATTCATTGAAAGTGAGATGTATTGTGAGCCTCATTGTAAGCAAGGGGATATAACTGCCCTTCCCTATAAGAACAACATGTTTGACAAAGTATTTTCCATTAGTGTTATTGAACATTTACCTGAAAGCGATATACAGGCAGCGTTGAAAGAATTTCATCGAACGTTAAAGAAAAACGGAACTCTCATTCTGACAGCAGATTATCCGACGGCAGCAATGATTACAGTTAAAGACTTTGCGGAGAACGCTGGGTTTAAATTGGCCGGCGATATTATTCCTGCATTACCTGATAATGCAATTTGCTTGAAGTATTTGGGCACAAAATCGCTGAATTGCTTCCGGATGGCGTTGGTTAAAAAGAAGGCTGGTGAATAACCTTGCAGGAAATTAAGTGCAAAGATGACAATAAGACACTATTATATAAGGATGGTAAAGATCTAGTAATTCAATGCAAGAGGTGCAAGGGTAACGGGAAATTGCAATTTCGCCGAGTGCCTCTTGAAGCAATCATGAAGTCAACTGAAAAAGAAATAAAGATTTAGTGTTCCAAAGTACCCTAGTGGTCAAGTGAACCAGAAGGTAAATATAATTTACTTTTCTGGTTCTTTTTTATTGCTCAAAATTAAAGGCAGGTGATGCATATGGCATTTTGGGATATATTCACTCCCCGGTCAAGAGCTGCGCCTAAAGACCCTCCATCAGGCAGACAAACACAGATAGGTTCAGGGTATTCCTCTACCTTATCTCCATATACCTCCCGGACGCATGATGTCCTTCATCATTTAAGACATATCAGGGATGAATCTCAGGCGCTTGAATTCCTCAAAAAAGTCAATCCGGATGTGTCGATGGCGGTCTGGAACTTCGTAAGGCTTGCGAATCAGGGAAATGAGATGCAGTTTTACACTTCCGGAAAGACAAAAGCGCGAATGACATATGTTGAGGATAAATGGCGGGAGTTTGCGGCGCGGATAAACGAAATTAGTAATTCGGGGCTTGATGGGTTGATAGACCAGTTTCATTACAGTGCATTTTTATTGGGTGGACAAGGTGCTGAGGCTGAGGTAACAGAGGATAGAACTGATATATACGATGTTTATGCCGTAAAACCGCAAACAGTACTCTGGGAACTTGGAGATATCGACAATCATAAGAAATGGGTGCCATATCAGTGGCAAATGGGCAAAAAGGCATATCTTGACCCTGCTCATGCTAATTTCTTCTGGGTGCCTTCTGATCCTGATATTGGGGATCCACGGGGAAGCTTAACTATGGTGCCGGTGCTGCAGGCTGTCGATTTTCAGATGCAAATTTTGCAGGATTTACAAGCCGTTCTGCATCACCAGGGGTACCAGAGGACGGATATAGTTATTGACCTTGCAAAGCTCGAAAACTATTGTCCATCAGACATAAAAAGCAATATGAAAAAGAAATATGAATGGTTGCAAGCGGAATGCACGAGAATAAAAACGGTGGTTGAATCTCTAAAACCCGATAGTGATTACATTCATGGCGACGATATCAAAATCAATATGGCCCAAGGTGCGAATTCTGGCAGGAGTTTAGATGTAAGGGCGGTAACGGAATTAGTTGATGTACAGATGCTTAACGGCTCCAAACAAATGGGTATTATGACTAACCGTGTCGGCGGATTGGGTTCCACAGAATCATGGGGCTCAATAACGCTAAAAATCTTCACGGATGGCGTAATGTCTTGCCAAAGAGGTTCAAAGAGACTCATGGAAGAAATTGCCCGCTTATGGCTTCGAGTAAATGGCATTCAAGGCATACCATCGTTCAAGCACAATATTGTTAACTGGGAGAACGAAGAGCAACGTTTAAAAGTTAAACTTATGGAAGAACAATTCCACGCAATTGCTGTTATAATGGGTTGGGAAAAGAATACAGATGCAGCGGCGCAGGTAGTGAAGGCTGAGAAGGATGCAGTCGTAGACCCATTGTATGACTCAATCAAAGTAAGCTTTAGTAATGGCAACGTAGATGGAAGTTCCAATAAGAAGGATTTGGTTCAAGAAAAACCGCCAAGCCTTACTTGATTTTGCCGTATTCCTTTAGCAACTGAGTAACCGCTTTGTCCAACAACTTTGACATTGGTATCATGGTTTCCTTAGACAGTTTTTGTAATTCTTCGAGTAATTTTTTATCCAGAGTATTTGTAAAGCGTTCCCTGTTAATTAAATCGTTTGCCATAAGATCACCTCCGATTTTCATTGTATATCTTAAACAAGCGTAAGTCAATTTGATTATTGTTATTGCAGTTTACGTAAGTTTATGATACAATGATTATGAGGTGGTTAAAGTGACAAATGAAGTCAAAGAATGGTTGAAGTTGCGTGAAGATAAAATTAGTTTAACTCAAATTGCTAAAATGTATGGAATGTCAAGGGAAACATTGAGAAGAAGACTTTTGTCCGTAGGTGCTTTCACTGGTGAGTTTTTTAAAAACTTAGAGTTTGATAAAGATACTATTATTCATCAATATCAATCTGGTATTTCCATATCTGCAATAGCGAGAGAAAACAATTGCACAAGGGGAACTATTGCAAGGTTTTTAACCAAAAATAATATTGCAACAAGAGATCGTGACGAACAAGTGCAGATAGAAAAAGGCAATGGATTGAGGAAAACTGTAAACCGAAACTTTTTTAATTCTTGGAGTAATGAAATGGCTTATGTTTTAGGTTGGATAACTACAGATGGTTGTATTCTAAGCAATTTAAAGTCATTCCACATTACCAGTATAGACATTGACCACCTATATAAATTGTCAAGTTTAATGGAAACAGACGTAAAAATAACGCTTTACAAGGGAAAAGGAAATGCTCGCTTAGCTGGTAAGGTATTTATCGGAAGTAAGTACATGGTGAAAAAACTTTTAAATATCGGGATTATTCCTAGAAAAACAGGAAAAATTCAAATGCCACTTGTTCCGGATGAATATCTCAGTCATTTTTTCAGAGGTGTATTTGAAGGTGATGGCACTATATTTGTTAGAAAAGGTCAAGCTGTGCTCAAAGTTTATAATGGTTCAAATGGATTTTTATGTGAATTAAACAGGCGTATTTCTGAATGTTTAAATATACGCAGTGGTTCAATATACAAAGTTAAAGGATGCAATTCTCGAACACTATATTTTGGAAGTCACGAAAGGATTGTAAGCTTATTTGATTTTATGTACAGCGGAGTTACGGAAAATATGATACTTGAGCGCAAATATAATACATTCCTTGAATATCTCAAATTAAAAGGCAGGTGATGGTAGTGGAAATGATAAACATTCGGGGGCAAAACTTCAATCAGACGGACCCAAAACCAACAGTGAATAGATGTCCCAAATGCGGATTTGCTCTCATTAGAATTCCAGGCGGTCATGTATGTGGACAATGTAATTTTAAATCAAAGAAGGAAGGTGGTAAATATGCCAGATATATACGGAGTACCAACCGAAGCTCAACTTGCAAAAATAAATAAGCTTGCAAGACGAAAGCTTAGCGAAGAAGATGTTTTTGTTTTTCCATCAAAGCTTGCTGGCGACATGATAATTCCCGACCGGTATGTCCAGCTTCAAAAAGAGTTGCTTGACGTTTTTGCCGCAAATGCAAACAAGGGCGTTTCGTTTCTTCTTGACCATAGTTGGCATAATGGCGGATTCCTCGGAGTAGGCGGTCGACCAAAACCAGCCATTCCTTACGGACGAACTTTCGAATCGCAATATGGACCTGGCATTGAGGAAGGAGAAACTATTTCTCTTAACGGTTCTACATATATGATGCGAGGCGTCGATATCGACGGTATAAACACAGATGGTCTTATCCGGAGCATAGAAGGTGGAACGCTTTTTGATACTTCCATAGGCTTTTACTTTAATGTCGGCATTTGCTCGATATGCGGGAACGATCTTTTCCATAGCGATGATTGCCCTCATTATCCAGGAGAGACATATAAAATCAAGAAGGAAGACGATTCCGAAGAAGAGCTCTTATGCTACATTAAAGCATGTCCTCCCGGCGGGTTATATGAGCATTCCGGTGTCTTCGATGGCGCATATCCTGGATCTGAAATCATGTCTATGTCTGCTGGGGATGAGCTTCAAAATGAACACGGTATCTATCAGGTCATAACCGACCTAAAAGATATAGACCCCTTAAAACCTATTATAGCCACATATAGTGAGCGAACCGGTTTGTTGACCATGGTCAAAAAAGCAAACCACAAAAAGCCATTTGCTATCGGAGGACTGATTGAGCATGCCAAGGTCTCTGCTACAGACCGCGACAGCATATTTGCTATAGGCGACAGAATAGGTGTTTCAAGGGAACAGGTTAAGAACATAGCTAATCTCGTTTTGAAAGGAGATGAACCAAAAGTGAGTTTAAATGAAAAAACTCTTAAAATGCTCGAAGAATTTGGCGTAACCTTCAAGGAAGGCGAAACCAAAGCTGAAGAGCTGTTTAATCAGTTGGGTGAAAAGTGGGATTCTGCAGTCCAGAAAATAAAGGATTCTGTTGAACCGATAAAGCCGCTTGCAGCTTTTATGACCAGTGAGCAGGTAGTTGAAAAGCTCGGTAAGGAAACATCAGCAGATGCTATCTTGAAGCTGGCTGTTGAAGGTAGGGACTATCACCAAAAGGTAGTTGATGATGCCATAGCAATGGGCGTCAGGGCTATGGGCAATGACTTCCCTGCTGATACCTGGAAGAATACCTTTGCAACAATGGGTACTCCGGCAATTCAGGATATCGCCAAAACTTGGGAAGCTCAGGCAAAAGCAACTATCCCGGCAAAAAGACAGACGGATCCAGCAGCAGGTCAGGGAAACGCTTCTGTTGGTGACTTACCTGATGAAGCTTACAAAATGAAATAAGCAAGTAAAGCAAGTAAATAAATAAGTTTAAAGCCGCTAAACAGCGGTTATTTTTATGACAAAATTTGTGAAGGGATGTGAAAAACAATGTCAAGACGTGTACAGGATTTTGAAGGCATAGGTGCAAGGTATGTGACATATCAGACTCATGGTAGCGTAAGCGCTGTAGCTCTTGTTTCCGGTGCTGCTTATGTTTATGCTTCGGCATGCGCTGTAACAATTACCGGTAATGGTCAGATGGGTTATGGTGATGCTGGCGACCCGTTGGATGGCATTATCGACAGATATGAAGATGATGGATATATGGGTGTTCAGGTTGAAGGTTATAAGACTGCTCCTGGTATATCGGGTTACTTGCCAACGGCAGGCGATTATGTTTGTGTTGATGGATCAGGCGCAGTAAGTGCATGCGCAATTCAAACTGCAGCTGGTCGCGGCCAAGCACGTGCAGAGTCAGTTGATGATACAGCAGAGGTCAACACTGTTGTAGTGTTCATAGGCTAAACTTTGTCACTCGACAAAAGATAAATGCCCGAAACAGGGCAATCATGCAGACCGTTTATTAGCGGTCTATTTTTGTGCTCAAATCATTGAAAGGATGTGAAATTTAATGGGTAAAATTGCATTAGCAAGAGAAATGTATGACCAGGCAAAAAAAGAGGGCATAACATTTACTCAACTGCTCGATAGACTTGACCCAAATAGTGAAGTTTCGACATTATCGGCTTTGGAAAGACAATTTAAAGAACACGGTATAGTGACAAAAACTATTCCGGAAAAGGGAATTAACGCTTCAAAGGTCGATGCGTTTTATAGGACTGATGAAAGCAAAGTCCTTTTCCCTGAATTTGTTGGTGCAACACTAAGAGAAAGTCTGATTGCAGACAGTATTATACGATATCTTGTCGGCATGACTACTCCTATTGAGGGAAATGCCTATAGGACAATTTACTGTAAAAATACTACTGCAAATACGAAGGCTGCAAAGAGAAAAAGAGTTGTAGAAGCCACAGACCTTCCAAAATCCAGGCTTGTTACTGCTGAGAACACAACCAAAATATACAAGTTTGGTAACGCAATCGAGTCATCCTATGAAGTTATCCGCAGGATGAAAATTGATTTGCTGGCACTTCATATCAGAAGGATCGGGCAGCAGGCAAGTTGTGATGAAGTTCTGGATATCCTGGATGTAATCTTGGATGGCGACGGAAATGACAATGCCGCAACTCAGTATAAAAACACTACTCTTGATACCTCCGCATCTTCAGGGACCCTTTCTCAGAACGCGTTGATTTCATTCTTGCTGAAGTTCTTCCCATACAAATGCAATACTATGGTTGCCAACGAAGCTGGTTTATTGCAGATATTAAATGTGCTCTTCCCCGCTGCTACTGCATCCCATCTTGTTGCATTGCTCATCGGTGGAATGGCATTGCCGGCCAAGGTTCAAATGCCTCAGGGCATATTCTCTGAATTCACCCTACTCTATGAGCCTCAGGTTGAAGCTCTCAATGCCCATGCTGCCATTTATGGACTTGACTCAAGGTACGCAATTGAGAAGGTCACTGAAATCGGCTCGGAAGTGCAAGAGGCAGGAAGATTCATATTGAATCAGACGGAAGTTCTGACGATCTCCGAGAATGCTGGTTTCAACAAGATCATGCAGGAAGCGTCGGCTGTGCTTGAAATAAATTGACAAATTTCTACAAATAAGGGGTTAAATCCCCTTTACGTCATATTTGCTAAGTAAGTCCTCTACAGCTTCATCGAGTAGCCTTGAAATCGGTATGCGCGTAGTTTTTGAAAGTTTTTGCAGACTAATAAATAATTTGTTTTCTATGGCATTGGAAAGCGGTGTTCTGTTTTTTAAGCGCAATTTCTTATCATCCATGGAATTACCTCCCTTTGCATTAATAATACAACAACAAGGCATTGATGTAAAGTGCTTGTACTTACATGTAATTTATGGTACAATTATTACTGAGGTGATGATATGAATTATAAGATTTGCACGGGATGTAATAATGAATATCCGGCTACCAATGAATATTTTAGCAAGCAAAAGACCGGAAAATATGGTCTCACATCGGTCTGTAAGAATTGTAGGAAACTAATAAGCAGAGAAAAGTCAGCAATTCGTAAGGCGAATAGAATCCCTTTGCCTCCTGCTGGTTTAAAGACCAACGAACAGTTTCTGCAAGAAGTAAAATCGCTCTATGGGGATGAATTTACAATTCTTGAACCGTATATTAAAGCACAAGCAAATATTAAAATGAGGCATAACGTATGCGGAAGAGAAATATACAAAACTCCTCATAGTCTTCTTGCTGGACATGGCTGTCCAAAATGTAAATATACTGAATATGGCAGAAAACATGCACGGACAACCGAACAATTCACAAGCCAAGTACTTGAGTTGGCTGGAGATGAATATTCGGTTTTAGGGCAATATCGCAAAAATAATATCCCTATAAAAATGAGACATAACACATGCGGACATGAATGGAATGCAAGCCCGATGTGGTTTCTGAAAGGTACAAGATGCCCTAAATGCATGTATCGGCTCAACGGGGAAAAGCGCACAATGTCTCAAGGCGAATTTGTAGAAAGAGTTTATGCTTTAGAGGCAGATGAATATCAAGTAATTGGTCGATATGAGAAAAATGACATAAAAATCGAAATGATGCATTCTGATTGTGGGCAAGTTTACGAAGTAACTCCATCAATGTTTTTAAGCGGGAATAGATGCCCATATTGCGCAAATTCATCAAAAAGCATAGGAGAAAAACTTATAAGGAAATATTTAGAATCAAAAGGAATTGATTTTGTCATGGGATATAAGATTAATGATTGCAAAAACATATTTCCGTTACCTTTTGATTTTGGAGTTTTTAAGGATAAATTTCTTATTGCATTAATTGAGTTTGATGGTGTGCAGCATTTTAAACCAGTAAAGGCATTTGGTGGAGAAAAGGCATTTTTTCGATTAAAGATTAACGACAATATCAAAACAATGTATTGTCAAGAACGCAATATACCTCTTGTTAGAATATCGTATCGGCAGTTTAGAAAGTTACACCAAATACTTGAGCAAAATTTGTCCGGACTGGGAATTCTGTTCGAGTCCAGAAATAAGTCCAGCGAGGTGATTATATGAGTAACAGGATTTTGACCGTTGTAGGATGGGAGGCTCGAATTCGTTCCAAAATGGGCGTTTTAGAGCCTTATCTCTCTGATGCATCAATAGGTCAACCAGAGGTTGTTTCCGTGGCAGAGGCAAATATAATAAAGCAAGTGCCCGATTACGCCAGCTTGACAGATGATGATTTAATTTATCTGGAAGCTGCCGTGGTTTGTGAGTGCGCAAGCTTATTGTCCATCTCCATGCCTGCACGGTTGCCAGTACGTCAGCAGGGACCCAGCGAAACTCATGAACTTAGTATTGATTGGACGCAAAAGAAGGCTGATTTTGAGACAGAGAGGGATGGATATATCGGGAATATAAGTACCGTTACCATCTCATCCTTTTCTCATTTCAGCATTTCTTCCCCATCTCATCATCACCATCATCATCATTAAGGGCGGTGACAATTATGTCGTATGCAGGTAAAATGCTTAATGCTCGTGGGCTTTCATGCTCAATAAGTCGGACTCCGATTATAACTTCAAAAGTCTCAATGAAGCGCTCTTCAAAGTCAACCAGCAATATCGGCATTCGTGATGCAGCCTGGGAAGGTTTAATCCTTGCTGATGCCGGGCTTGCCAGCGGTGAGGTATTTTCTGTTAGCACAAATGAGTACCTTATACAGTCAGTTGACAATGACCCAGAATCCGGCGAGGACATTTTCTTCTGTGTTAAGACGAATGCCGACCTGATGCATGAGCGTTTTGTTGAGACTGTGGACGAGAACAACAATGTCGTGCAGGAGTGGCAGGTTCAAGTTTCAAGTGTACCGTCCTATGGCGCAATCGTCACAGCAAATTTACGGCAGGAGGACCCGGGGCTATTGGATGCAACAAAGTATGTTTTCCAAGTTCCGAAGTCAATCAGTGCAATTGCCCTTGATAGGATGGTTTATGATGGCAGTAATTATCAAGTTGAGTCGGTGGACTCCATAGGTTTGATAGGAGTCTTAAGGATTCAACTTTCAACAGATTTGAGACCAGATTAAAATATTAGGAGGCGAAAATCATGCAAAACGAATCAAAAGAAATTGCAAATGAGATTCCGGAAGAATTTAAAGCTATGCTTTCGGATACCTCAGAAGATAAAAACAACTCAAAAGGCTATGAAGAATATCTAGGTAAGGGCTATCATGAACGAATCCGCAAGATGCTCACTATTGATGAAACACTACTCCCAGATCGGATAATCGATGCTGATTTGAATGTTGGCGCAATGAAGCTGCTCATTGCTCCTGTTGTTGAAGAAATGCGGAAATATGGCAAATTTGTAAATACGGAAAAGAAGTATGAACAGCTCAATGATGCCGCATTGAATTATCTTGCTGGGGTTCTCTGCCTTGCTTTAAAAAGCCGGACCTCTACACCGCCATACGACATTCCGGAATATAAGCGTAACTGGAATAAGAAGCGAGAGAAATTCATGAGGTATGCAAATGGTCAGATGATGGAGTTGATGCACATGGGGTAAGATTTGACGGCCAATCCTGTGCTGATTTCTTGTACTTGAATCTTTTGGGTGCAATGAAGCAATTGCAACAGGAACTTTTACTAAGTGCAAGACAAGGCATGTTGACTCCTGAGGGTGAAGCTGACCTGGAAGATGAAGCAATCAAAGAAGTTGCGGGCATAATTGTTGCAAGTATCGTTGGCGGACCGTGGGCTACGCTTGACGAGTGGGGCTCGGGCTCAAAAATGGATTCTGGAAACCCCGCATTATCGGCTTATAAAAACAGTCCAATGTGGAATCCTGCCCGTCGTGATAACAAAATCCGCAGCAGACCGAAGCAATCAGGTCAAATTGATATTTTCGGTAATTCGGTTGACGGTGTTGGTAAAGGCGGACATGACCTTGAAGCAGACGGCAAAGTTATTCCCCAGCCTCCGTCACATGCAATGCAGACAGCAGCAAGATGGATGGCTAATGGGCGATTCCATGATAAAATTCGGTCAGTTGTCAAGGCGTTCCCATTCGGCAAGTTCATAATTTGTGATACAAAGTAAGCCCCTACAAGGGGCAATTTTTTCGCCCTGAAAGAGGTGGTATCTTTGTTTAATCCATCAAGTGACCTTACGGCAATACAGAATATCGAAATAGCAGATGCCGCAATCTTAAACCTTCTTGCACTCACGGGGAAAACACAGGTTGAAATTGCAAAGAGGATTATCAAGCGGAGCCAGTGGACAGATATTGTAACAAACGAAAGACGTCTATGTAATTTCTTTCGTCCAGCAAGAAAAATGGGTAATCAAAAATTCAATGAAGAGGTGTTGGAAATTGATTGTCATGTACCTGCTACGCTTGATTATATAGCTTACCAAGTACAAGAACGAATTTTCCTACTTCTGAATGAAAAAACAATTAATAAAAGAACTACCTATTTTGATGGCCAACTTGGTGAACTCCCTACCATGTCCGGCTTTTTTTGTGTTGGGAGCAGATATGTCTTTAACCGTAAAATTTAACTCGAAAGGAGTTGAAAGCAAGATGATACAACCTATTCATTTTTCAAAAGCCGGTAAACTTATGTTTACCAAGTATGTTGCCGGAGCTCTTGTAAGAAGTTCTACAAATTCATATTTCAGAAATGGTGCAGTACAGTCAATTGTCCCAAACGTCAATATAAAAACTACCCCATTGCCGGATGGCAATAGTGACTGGGATGCAGCTGAACCGGATACCGGTAAAGAAGGTGGCTTTGCAGTAAATCTTTCCTTCATGCCACCCGAATTGTATGCATGGTTGATGGGAACGACAGTAGAAGAGCTTTCCAATACTCAAATGTGGGCGAACGACGAAGAAATATTAATACCTGAAGATTCGCCTTATACGGTTGATCTTGACCATACGCCGGCACTTGGTACGACCATCTTAGTAGACCAGAATACTTCGGCTTGGTCTAAAACAGCCAGCGTGAGTGCTACACCTGCAACAACTGAGTATACAATCAGTGCAGCTGCCGCAGTATTTAACAGCGCAGATGCAGGCAAGGCTGTATTTCTCACTTACGACTGGACTGCATTGACAGCAAGCGAGTTCGGACTTCCGAAGTCAGGTTCAAGGCCCGTTATGGAATGTATCATATCTGGTGAAGCTGTCGGCGAAGACGAAAGCACGTTCTATGATGTGAATCTTGTTGTCGATAGGTGTAAATCTACCGGAAATATTAACCCGCCTGAACTTGGCAGAGAACCGAAACCTCAAAGTATCACGCTTAAGGTATTGAAGCCCAGGGGGAGCAATAAGGCTGTAGACTTCAAGTTTGCACCTAGATCGTAATTGAATTATTGAATTAAGGAGGCAAAATTTATGAGTAAAACAGATGGTTCCCCTGTATCATTGGCAAACATGCTAGGTACAGGGGAAGATTTTTCTGCAAAGGATAAAATCTATACCATAAAGTCAATAGCATTAAAACGGATAGATGAATTTATGAAGGACAACCTCAGTCTCGGAAGTCAACTTTTCAATATTTCAAATCCTGATGCCAAAACAAAGGTTGACAAATGGCTCGCCGGATATTGCTTTGATGCAAAAGGTGAAGCTGTGACTCTTGAAAAGGCCATGGCTGATGACTGGGATATTGTTGACCTGAAAGGCTTTTTCAAAAAGTTGTGTGATTTGTCGGGTTAAATACGGCTCCATCTCAAAAGGATGGGGCCGAAAATCCTAAGCCCGATTGGAGCAAGGTTTTTACCGAATTTGCTTGTCATACCAATATTACAAGAAGCGAATTAATGGAAATGTCAATACCTGTTATACAGGCTTATCGTGATAGTTTAGGTGACAATATAGCAATAAAAATCGGGATGCCAGGAATTTTCGGTGGTTCGCTTGGCACCTCCACTGCTCCGTCTACCGATACCGGAAAACCTCCAAAGCTTTCTCAATTTATGAATTTCGCAAACGCTTTTAACGGGATTTAAAGAAAAGTGGTGATTCTCTATGAGCAAAGGTTGTGTCTCAGATGCCTATAGCTTATTAGAAAACAAAGACTGGCTAAATGAACAATATGTAGTCAAAAAGAGAAGTGCAAACAACATTTCTAAAGAGCTTAAGGTGCGCGATACTACCGTGAAAAGATGGCTTACAATCCATAATATTGCTACTAGAAACATAAGAGAATCCCGGATGCCTGATAACAAAAATATCAGACTAATTAATGACCATGAATATATTAAGAACCTTTATGCCGAACAAGAACTTACCTGTAAGGAAATAGCCGCAAAAATGTCTTGTAGCATTCATGCCATATGCTGCAGATTAAGTGAGGCAGGGGTAGAGATGAAAACTTTTGAGAAAAGAATGTTGGAGAAAACTCCTGGACTTAAAAAACTCAGAAGCAAAAACTGGCTATACCAGAGGTATATAACTGAAAACAGGAACATGCCTGAAATTGCAGAGGAATTAGGGACATCACCTACAATGGTTGCCTTGTGGCTGAAAAAGCACGGCATATCAACAAAAGACTGGCATGAAACACATGGTGAAAAATATACAGATGCTCAGATGGAGGAAATGCTAAGAAGTTTAGGTAAAAAAATAGGCAGGATACCTTCCGCTAGAGACCTTGACAAATTCTGTAAAGAAGGGTTGTGTCCCAGCTCAATGACTTATGGTTTGAGAGGCGGAATTCCATTTTGGCAAAAGAAGGTTTTTGGCAAAAGCCTTGAAAAATGGAGAGCTTGGGAATATGAATGCATTTCTTTTTTTAACAAAGTTTTGGGGTTTCCCGAATTCAAAAGGGAAAAGCGATTTGATTGGCTAAGGTCTCCCATAACAAACTATCATCTGAGGGTGGATGTTTTCTATCCAGAACACAAACTATGCGTTGAGTTTGATGGAGAGGCACATTTTAAGCCAATACAATTTCTCCCAAATCAAGACCCTGAGAAGGGATTGGAAAGAGTACAATTTCACGATACCTTAAAAAATGAGTTAATACCAAAAAACGGGCTTAAGTTATTAAGGTTTAGATTTGATGAACCTTTAAATGAAACTCATGTTAATAGTCGCTTAAAAGAAGTAGGTATAGTCAATCCAGGAAAAGGCAGGTGATCTAATTGTTGGACGATACCTCGATGGTAAAAATCATGGAAACTCTTGGGTTAAATTTTAACCCTGCAGAATTAGCAATTAAATCTTTTGAAGGCAGAGTTGCTAGTTTAAATCTTCAATTGTCTCAAATGAAAATGAATGCTATTGCAGGGGCCAGAGATATTAATCAGTCGTTTTCTTCTCAGTTAGGTAGCATGGGTGCTGGCACTACTATTTTAAATCAATTTGGCCAACCTCTAAAAACTATTCAAACCGAAGCCACAAAAACCACCACGTCGGTAAAAAAAGTAGTCGATCAATTTAATAATAGCAAAATCAAAGATGACCCTAATAATATATTTGCAAGTGGTTTTCAAAGGCGCGCGGAGTGGTTTCTCAGTGGATCGCTTTTTTTTGGTCTTATTAATGGTGCAAAAGCAGCCACTAAAACGATTTCCGATGTTGAAATGGGCGTTACCGAGATTGCCCGTGTCATGGAAGATACTAACTTCGTATTCAATGACTTTCGTGACAATTTGCTTGGTCTTGGCGTAGATTACGGACAGACGTTTGACAAGGTTCAGGATATAACCCTCAGATGGGCACAGGCAGGCTATAATGTTCGTGATAGCATTGAACTAACTAAGACTTCCCTGCTTGCTTTAAATACAGCAGAATTGGACGCAGCCACTTCGACAAAAGCTTTTGTCGGCATAATGTCTCAGTGGGGACTAACAGCCGGAGATTTGCCCCTAGTCCTGGATAAAATTAACAAAACCGCAGATGATTTTGTTGTCGAATCTCAGGATTTAGTGGATGGACTTCTCCGTTCATCAGGTGCCGCAAGAATAATGGGCATGTCTCTTGAGCAAACTATTTCATTGCTAACTGTAATGAAGGAGGCTTCAGGAAGGACTGGTAGAGAGGTGGGTAAACATGTTGCCCCCTGCAAGAGCAATCTTGCAGGAAAACTTGCTTTAAATTCAGGAAAAGTCCAGAGGTGGACAATCGTGAGCCAAGCCGCTTAATGCGGAAGGTGCAGAGACTATTAAAATACTTATATCTTATATAGGGAGTGGATGCTTTATGCGTCTAGCCAAATCAAAACACCAGTTTAACAGTGCCTTGTTAGGCATGATTTTAGGCGATGGAAGTATGAATAACCAAAATACACTATATATTAGGCATGGCGGAAAGCAATTAACATATGTAGATGAAAAAGTGAAGTTTTTAAAAGCGTACATTAAACCAACAACATTAAGAACTTTTACCGACAAACAAGGATATATAGCTCGCTATGCTTATTATAATAGTAAAAAATTAAGTTATCTATACAACCTCATATACAAAAAAAGAAAAAAAGTTATTACAAAAACCTTGCTTAATAGATTTAATGAAATTTCACTGGCCTTTTTTTATATGGATGATGGCTCTTTGAGCTTAAAAAATAAAAAGGGCAGTGATACCATAAATGCAAGAAACGCCTATCTTTGCACTCATGGATTTACTTGGGAAGAAGCGGGATTGTTTAAGGAAATGCTGCTAAACAAGTTCGGCTTAAAATTTGGAATAACATCAGACAAAGGACACCCTAGATTGTGGTGTAACACAGAAAACACTATAAAGCTCTTAGGGATAGTTGCTCCTATAGTCAAAGAATTCCCAGGTATGCACTATAAACTGGAATTAAAATACAAGAAAAAGGATATAGTATTTCTATAATAAGCACGCCTGTAAAGGCGAAGGGATAGTCCGATCGTGTGCGTATAACCTAGTAATGAATGCACAGAAGCAGGCAGAAATGACCTGCTCCTGCTATTCGTAGCAGAGTAACAAACTGAACGCTCTCAATTCAATTCTTTCCTATGTGCAACGACCTGTTGCAATCAAAACATTTGAAGGGTTAGGAATTCAAGTATTTGCCGATGCAGCTAAGACGCAATTCCGTAATGTCATGGGCATATTTACAGATGTTGCTGCAAAATGGGGACAGTTGGCTCCTGAAATTCAGGATGGTTTTGTTAAAGCCGCAGATGACGCAGGACTTTACAGTGAAGAATTGGCGGCTGCAATTGGCTCACAAGAACAATGGAACGATTTGCAACAGAGGGACATTTCACAGGCCGCAGCAGGTGTATACCGCAGGAATTACTTCATCGGCATGATTGAAAGATTAACTGGAGCTCAAAAAGTCTTAAACAATATGACAGACGCAGCCGGATATTCTGTTGCGGAAAATGAACGTACAATGGACACGCTGGAAAAAAAATATTTATCCTTACAGGCTGCCGCACAGCAATTGGCAGTATCGTTGGGAGATTCAGGGCTGACAGGTACTCTTAAACTTATGGTGGATGCTGGCACAGGCGTTCTTCAAGTAGTTGAAAAGTTGCCTAAGCCAGTTCAAGATGGAGTTCTTGCCTTTACTGCCATGTTTGTAGTTTTGAAAACAGGACAGCAAGCCCTTAAACTATTCGGTATTACAGCAGGAACTACAGCAGTAGCTTCAAAAGTAGCCGCAGGTGCTATGGGAGAAATGGCAGTGGCTGCTACGGCAACAGCGGCTGCTACAAACACTGCGACCGCAGCCTCTAAGACCTTTATGACTGTCAATACGTGGCTATTGGTAATATCAGCAGCGGCAGCTGCGATATCCGTATTAGTAGGTGCCATAGGCAGGTACAACGAAGAACAAAAGTTATTAGTTGAAAATACCAAAAAAAATATACAGTCACTTTCTGATGAAAAGGATGGTTTAAAAGAACTTTCGTCGGAGTACGAAACTTTAAAAGCAAAGCAGGATTCCTTAACCGCTACGGCAGATGAGAAGTTAAGATTGCTTGAAGTCCAAAAAGAATTGGTTGATGCATTTGGAGTTTCCATTACTGGGATTAATTCCGAAGGTAAAGCCTATTCAGATTCTGTTGTTGCAATTAAATTGAGAGTAAAAGCTCTTGAGGACGAAATAGCGGCAAAGCAAAAACTACTGGAAATTGCAGTCCAGGCAAAAGATACAGAAGATGTTAAAAAGCTACACGTTGAACTTGATGCAAAAGATGCATATTCTGATGAAATAGTTAAATTACAAACCGCGATTGATCAAGGCGGAAAGTATTATTCAAGCAAGCTTCAGAATTGGGGCTATATGGGTATGCATGGCGTTTCTGGTCAATCAGCAAAGGATTTGTTGGCACAATTAGTTAACGATGCAAAAGACACTAACGACACTATTCAGAATTTATCAAAGGACCGTCAACAAGTGCTTCAAAATGATGCTACAGTCATCATCAAACAGATTGAGGACAACGGCGCTAAAGTGTCCGATGCTGCAAAGGCGTATATCTCTGAATTCGCAAATGCACTCGGTGGTCAAGGTGTTAATATTGATACGCAAAAAAAGGCATTGCAGGTTTTCATTGACCAAATGAATTCTTCAGACTTCGATGAAGCCGTGGCAAGGTATAACAATTTTAAATTCAAAGGTGACACAGCAGGTGTTGACAGGTCAGCGGCGGAGATTAAAAAGTTTACAGATGCCTTGATTAGACTTCATCCGGAACTGGAAAGCGCTGCATTGGCAATTGAATCAGCTTTTGGCGATAGTTCAACCTTAAACAATTCTAATGCCGTTACTGATTTTACATCAAACATCGAGGGGATGCGGCAAGTAGTTAAAACAGCTTTTGATGATTTGGAAACAGCTTCGAAATCGCTTAGTTCTGCTTATGAGGAAATGTCTTCAAATAATGAACTTAGTGTTGAAACTGCAATGAATTTACTTGAAACATATCCGCAGCTAGCTGATGCAATGACTATTGAAAACGGCCATATAAAGCTTAACAAGCAAGCATTAGAAGATTTATGGCAAATTGAAAAAGATAGGCATATCAAAAAGCTTGAAGATACTAAAAAAGGTTTAGAAGTTCAGAAAGATGCACTGCTAAAGACTTTAGATGTAAACGAAAAGGAAGGTCGAAGCATTGTAAATCTAATGGAGCTTGAACAGGCAAAAGTTGATCAGCGGCAAGAATTAGCTGGACAGACACGAGATTATGCACAATCTCAAATAGATACTCTATTAAAACAAAAACAAGATGCTGAATCAAAAGGTCAATTTTTTAATCAAGGTTTCCAATTAGATTTTTGGTCAGGAGCATTAGACCAATTTTCAAAAAAGGCAACAGTTGACACTAGCGTAGCCTTAGAGAAATTAAAAGAGGCTCAAGGTTTAGTTGATGAAATTGGTGCTCTAAAAAAAGAGATTGATATTTATAGCACCGTAGGGTTGGATACCTACAAGGGAAAAGCGGGCAGCAAGCAGAACGAAGCCTTGCAAAAGGCATTAAGTCTTCTTGAACATGAAAAAAACATGGCCAAGGAATCGCAAAAATCCATTAAACAGGAAATCGCAGACCTTAACAAAATAAACTCTCTCTATGCAAAAACCCCTGAAGAACGTATGAACATGGCTGAGCGCATTTATTCGGCTGAAAAACGGCTGATGGACAAACGCCTCCAGGATTCAGTCAACTGGATTAATGAGAAAAAATCACTTGATCAGCTCTCGGCAGATGAGGAAATAGCCGCATGGAACAGGGTATTGACTAATCAGAAAGATAATATTGAAGCGCGCAAAGAAGCTACGGTCAACCTCTACAAACTCCAAAAAGAACTCAGGGAAAAAGATATAGAAGATTACAAAGATAAGCTTAAAGAACAGCAGGACGCATTAAAAGATGCTTACGATGAACGCATTGACCAAATCGAAGGGGTAGCGCAGAAGGTTAAAGATACTCAAGAAGAAGAAATTCGCCGTATCGAAGAAAGGGAAAAACGTCTCAGCCGTGATGAAGATAAGCATGATTACGAAAACGAGCAGCATGACCTCAATGACAAAAGGCTTGAGCTTGATAAAGAGCATGACAAAAAGCTGGCCGAACTTCAAAAGAATAGAAAATATCATGAGTTAAGAACGGGCGAAGAACATAGAAAAGCCATTGAAGACATAGACAAGCAAATAGCCGAAGAAACTGCGAGCTATAATAAATCCATCTACGAGCTTAATAACGACATTGCAGAATCCGCTCATGACCGTGAGATTGAACTCAGGAAGCAAGAACTTGATGATGAAAAAGAAGCTGCACAAGAAAAAATTCGTATTGCAGAGGAAACCGCTAAGGAAGAAAAAATAGTCTGGGAAAATAGTTACAAAGTCCTTGAAGGCTTGTTTGATACCCACAATATTGAAATTGTTGCAAAGGCTGCCGCAAGCTCCAAAGAAGCATATCAGCAATGGGTTGACAATTACCTCGTTCCAATGCAGGAGGCTCTTAAAAAAGGTGATGTGTCCGGCTTTAACAAAGCCACAACAGAAGCTGAAGCTTCCATTGAAAAAATGCAAACATACCAGAATGCAAGTAGCATCCTTGAGATGAAGAAACAATATGAAATTGGTGGCGATAAAAGCGCTGCTGACAGGGCAAAGGCCTATTATGATGAGCTTGAGAAGCTTTCTCCGGGAGTCGCAGATCAGCTTCACAATATGAACTATAAGCAGACCGAGGAATATTTAAAAAGACTCCCTAAAATGCATAGTGGTGGCGAAACCCTTTCCTATGGCGCTGTTTACATGAAGCCTGGAGAATTGACATTCCCCCCTTCTTTGTCGACCGACCTAAAGACGCTTATTGCTGTATCATCCGGGATTACGGGTAAAACTCGTGCCGGCGATTCTTACAGTTCTACTGATAATCGGAAATCTGTAAAATTCGACAATTTATTGAAAGTTGAAAACATGCATATGGAAGATGAAGTTGATGCTTCGATTCTTTCAAGAGAACTTAAGAAGGTGCTAACTTCAATGGTTTAGTTGTGCAAGAGGCCGGAGGTGCGCTAACACCAACGGTCCTATTTGCCTTCCTCTTACCTACGCGGGTAAATAAGGGAAGGTTCTTTTATTCTACAATAAATACGCGGGGGTGCAAGATGTTTGAGCTTTTTGAAAAGATATACAACACAGTAAAACCGGCAATAGCAATATTAAGCGCTATTATTACTTGGCTAATGTTTCCGGAACAAAGCTTCGTAGTCTGGTTTATCGCCTTATGGGTGGCCGTGGTACTTGATCTCTTTACAAGATGGTTTGCCATATTCGTAAAGAGTGGCGGGATTGTCAAGGCATTTAAAGCCAAAGCTTGGAATTCGGAAGCGATGTTCCATAAAACGAGCATTAAAATCGTGTCTTATCTTGTCATTCAGATACTGGCCGGACTCTCAATGCGCTTCGTGTCTATTCCATATATAAGTAATATTGTTGCAACAGTGGTCTATTCATTCTTGTTCTTCCGGGAGTTCGCTTCAAATATTGAAAACTTGATTGAAGCCGGGGCTGACTATTTACAGCCTCTGTTGTTCTGGGTGAAGAAAAAGGAGAAGGAAGCGCTGGAGGAAAAGCTTGACGAAGGGAGGAAGGACATTGAGCAAATCTAATATTGGACTGGTAGAGCATTGTAAAAAGGCTTTGAATGAGGCGTGGGGGTACGTATACGGGACTTACGGGTTGACGATTACAGAGAAAATTCTACAGGATAAATTGAAACAGTATCCAAGCAATGTTAAGCAATATGAATCCTTCATTCGTCAGAATTGGATGGGTAAAAGAGTTGCAGACTGCGTGGGACTGATTAAGTCTTACTTATGGTGGAATGGCAACAATCCTGTATATGCTCAACAGACTGACGTGAGTGCTAATGGCATGTATAATGCCGCGACTGTAAAAGAAACTTTGGGACCGACATATCCCGACCTGCCGGGTATTTGTTTATGGAAAGATGGGCATATCGGAGTATATATCGGCAATGGGCAGGTTATCGAGTCTCATGGTACAAAGTACGGAGTTATTCAGACTCCTTTGTTTGGAGCTGGAGCTACTCCATGGACTCACTGGCTAAAATGCCCATACCTTTCCTACGAGGAGGATGAGAATATGTTTAAAGATGTTCCGAAATCAAGGTGGTCAGCTAAGTATGTTAAGGCCGCAAAGGACCTGGGGCTGATAACCGGTAATCCGGATGGTACGTTTAATCCAGAAGGACCATTGACACGAGAACAGGCCGCCGTAATCACGGTAAGGCTGTATGAAAAAATAACAGGAAGGAAGGTCGTATGATGAAAGAATTTTTAATCGCAAACTGGTTTGTTTTATTATTGGCAGTGGTACTGCTTGGTTTTGAAATCTATCTCATAGTCACAAAGCAGTGGACTAAGCTCCGCGAACAGGCGTATGCGCTTATGTTGACCGCCGAAAGAGTGTTTTCCTCCGAGGAAGGTAAAAAGAAGTTTGAAGCCGTTTTTGAGGCTCTGTATTTCAATTTGATACCCCTTTGGCTGCGCCTTTTTGTTACTCCGGAATCTATTCGGGAAAAACTGCAGGAATGGTACAACTTGGCGAAAAATTATTTGGATGACGGCATAATAAATAGTCGAGTGATGCTTGGCAATTTGGAATCTGGTAAGTATGGTATAGCAATTAAAAATGATGATGGTACAACAACTGTGCTTAACCAAGATGGAATTAAAAAATAAAGGCTAAAATTCAATTACTAATTATAGGCCGTTCCGTAATGGGACGGCTTTTCTATTTAACAGGACTGGAGTTGATTCCATGGATTTGAAAAGTTTTCTTAATCTGCTTTTGAAAAATACGCCATTTGAAGTTACAGGTAAGGGCGACGTAAATATATCTGTGAGTGCTGGTATTGGCATAAAAGAGACTGCAAAATGGCAACCTCATTGGAAAATCGAAAAATATCATGGCAGTGCATGCCCAAAAAACCTTTATGCGATTGAAGAGTGGGATGGCAATTGCCTTTTAAATGAAGGCATTACTGCCATGCTCAATTTGCTTGTTGGCGCCGCTGAAACGCCATTTAATGCTGCAAATACATACATAGGTGTTGGCGATAGTACAACTGCAGCTATAGCCTCCCAAACAGGATTACAGGCTGCTACGAATAAGGTGTATGTGGCAATGGATGGGACGTATCCGCAGGTATTAAATCAAACCGTGACTTTCAGGGCGACATTCGGCGCTTCTGTCGGCAATTATGCTTGGAACGAATTCACCATCGTCTCATCTTCTGATGATACCGGTGACAATCTTTGCAGAAAGCAAGAGGCACATGGCACGAAAAGCTCACCCGATACCTGGGTTGTATCATGTACAGTTACTATATCTTAAGGATGGTGAAATCTCATGGCTAAGACTAACTGGCAAGACCCTCAAACTTCTGAAATACGTTCTACGCATATATCTGGTTTAATGGGCGCAGTTAAAAAGCTTGAGGAAGCTATTGATATATCGACGCTCGCCGAAACAGCCGTTGCTCTGACGGAAGTTTATATTTCGGCTGATGATAGATATCGTATATATCAAGTTGCAGCGGGTAAAAGAAACTGGCTGCTCTCCCCTGCTCCAGTTATAAAGAAAAACGGTGGTATAATAACCGAAGGTTTTACAATCGACTATGGCGGCGGAGCCATAATTGTCAGCCCAGCGGCAATTATTACCGATGTATTTACTGCGGACGTCACGTATACTATAGGTTCTATTGTAGCCTCCTATTCCACTCCCGAAACCGTCACCCAATCCATAATCTCGTATGACCCAGATGGTATCGCCCTTAAAGGTCAATTTGACGTCACTCTAAGCGGCAACACAAAGAACCAACTTGCTCCTGAGACATGGGCAACTTCACTTGATGGATGGAATTCTGCTGGTCATAGTATAGTGTCAAGTAGGTATAGACTTACCGGTGCAACAGGTGCTGTTGGATATAGAGATGTATCAACAATTTTAGATGTGACTAAAAACTATTTGCTTACTATTCAGGGCATAGCAGCTACAAATAATGCTCAAACATCTGGATATACTTGTATGTTGTATGACACAAGTGCTCCTGCTAATATAAAGTTATTCACAAGTCTAAATGCGGTAGATAATAAACGTATAGGCGTTATTGTACAAGCATCTGATTTGACTGGCAAAACTCCAAGATTATATGTTACTCATGAGGGCAATGGCTATACCGAATACTACCAGTTCTTCATTCAGGAAATTACCTCCGCAGAATATGCTGAAGGCTTAACCGTTTTAATGAACAGATACCACTACAGAACATCCGGCACTAAATCCACATTTAGTGGCGGTGGTAGGTGTACTTCACATGGCATAAACTTTTTTGATGGCGAATTGGAATCAGGAAGCTATTCTGGTTCTACGGGAGCTAAACAGGTTTCTGCTACTGCTGTAAGAAGTAAAAACAAAACGTTTGTACACCCTGGTAATATGAGAATATCGGGGTTGCCTGTAAGTACAGGAGATAAGTATCGCTTTAATTTTGGGATAGCTAACAATTTTTTAGGTGCAACACATATTGGGAACCTTAATCTAACAGAAGCCACTTTAGTGATATCTCCAGACACCGCATATATTACTTTTAATATATTGGGATATACTATATTAGATAATGAAATTCAACTAGAACTAGGCTCATCAGCCACAACCTACGAAGCCTACACAGACACAGAAGCCTATATCCCCCCGTCAACTAATGGCTACACCTCTGTGGGCGACGTCAAAGATGAAGTTGACTTCGTTGCTAGGATAAAGACGCAGAGGAATAGTGGAGATTACGTCTTAGAAGGTGCGAAAATTGAGGGAGTATCTACTGTCCCTGTAAATGTAGATATTATATATGGGGTATTGGCGGGATTGAGTGGTTCGGCTATAAGTACCGCTATAGATGGATGCATAAATGTGTATAATGGTGCAAAAGAAATAAATCTTGCAGATAGAGATGATGTCGCACAAATTGGTAATTATTACGCATATAGTGGATATATATATTTTGTAGTTGCATCTGGACAAACTTTGGGATATTGGCAAACGCCAAGTAATTTTTCAGTTACGCTAAATTATCAGTTGGCAACGCCTATTGTGACATATATCGAGGGTATGGGACAATTAGTGGCAGAGCCGAGTGGTTCGCTAATATGGGAGCCAGCACCTAGGTTCTATGCAAAACCAGTAAGCGGAGTTATCACTATACCGTCAGGATGGAAAGACATCGTTAGTGTGAAATCGGTGAAGATGATTACGGAAAATGATGATGGAAGTATGACTTATGAGAGCATCACTCCAAGCACAAATGACACAACTACAATTACGGTAATTGGAGATTCTACGCTGGATGATTATATGTTCGAGGTGATATATCTGTATGATTGGGCTGAAACAACTATCGGAGATACTACCTATTCGTATCCAATAAACAGAGCAGCACAAGGAGATTCTACAGCGGAGATGGCTTCAATTACTTCGAAAGAACTATCAAGTTTTATGTCATATCAGAATGCTCAAAATATTTTATTCGATGCTCGTATAACAGCACTCGAAGCATAGGAGGTAAATTATGTTTATGGCAATTATTAATAATGCTACACGGAAACAAGCTTACGCACAGGCCATAGCGGATAAGTCGATTGATGCAAACTTGCTCGGCATACTGATTGATATGCACTATGTGGCAGGGACATTAGATGAAGCAGACGCAGATGAATTGTTGGGATTGATGAATCCGGTACCGGAAGTACCAGAAGATTAGTCAAAATAATTATGCTGAGGGTTTGCTGAGAAGTGAGTCCTCTTTTATTTAAGACAGAAGGAAGTGAGACAACATGGAACTATGTAAATTAGAGGAATGTAACAAAGATAACCTTAAACATCTTTCTAGATATGAAACTATATGTAGAAATAAAGGTTTGACAGACAGGTCAATTGAGGCATTTTGCAAAGGTGATATTCCTTTATACTTAAGATATATTAAAGATAAACCACTAGAACAAACAAGTCATATTGATATTGAAGATTTCTTTGATTATTGTACAAAAGAACGTAAAAATGGTGATGCAGCTTTGGACAGAAAATATGTGGCTCTTAATTCATTTTTTAAAGCAATGATTAAAAAAGAGTATCTTGATATGAAAAATCCCTTGGACAAAGTAGACCCCATCAAAGTACGGACAAAGATAAGGGATTTTCTTACTGATGATGAAATACAGGCGATTTATGATTTTGTAAAAGGTGATAAAAGAGGTTTGGCATTGACAAGTTTACTTTTTTCGAGTGGGTGCAGATTATCGGAGCTCTATCAATTAAATAAGGCATCGTTAGACTTCACAACGAGGCGGTTTAAAGTTTTAGGCAAAGGAGATAAAGAAGGAGTTTGCATATTTTCTGAGTTTGCTTCTGAGAAGATTAAGGAGTATCTAGCTCCAAGAAAGGATGATATTCCTGCCTTATTTCTTTCTAGGCAGCATAACAGGTGGAGTAAGAAAGCTATACAATGTTACGTAAAAAACGCAGGAGTGAGATCCGGCATAATTAAAAATGTTCATCCTCATATATTTAGACATGGACGCGCAATGTCTCTGCTTAAAAAAGGTGCGCCTTTGGATGTAATACAAAATGTTCTACGGCATGCCAGTATTGCCACAACACAAATATACGCACATCAAAACATCAACGATGTACAGGATAAAATAGACCAGTTGGACAATGCATTAAAGGGACGGTGATGGATTATGACCAATTATAACAGTGGTTTTTCGTACAATTCTGCCGTGAACTATAATTCCGCTACCTATTTCATAGTCGAGGTATCGAATGCTGGACATGGGGCGGAATTAATATCCTTGATAGCCAGCCTATCCACTTCCGATTCTGGCATAGGTGTTGATACCGTTGGCACGCCCACAGAATATCCCGCTGACTCTTATTTCATTATTACAACTGCAGGTCGGATGGAGCCATTGGGTGTCCTTGTTTTGGGCGATAGTCGAAAAGAACAGCCTTCAGTAAAGGAGTATGTCGATAACGCCCCTGGAAGACATGGAGAACTTCTATTCGATACAAAACTTTCAAGTAGGCTCTTAGAACTCCATGTTGCTACTGATGACGGGCTTACTCCCTTGCAGAAAGAACAATTGAAACGGACTATTGCAAGATACCTCAACCCCGTCGCAGGGACAAAGAAGCTTATATTCCAGGATGACGAAGATAAGGCATATGAAGTGAAATATGCAGGCAAAATCGACTTGACTCAGTATTCCGACTGGATGGACTTTACTATACCTTTTAAAATGGCAAATCCTGCAGCGGTAAGTTCGGTGGAAAATACGCTTACCGGCAACGGTACATTGACCAATTCGGGGAATTTAGAGACTGGCATGATTATAGAAATATCCGGCGCCATAACCGACCCATCTATAGTAATAGGCGCCTATACATTGTCTTATGATGGCACTATATCAGCAGGTCAAACACTTGTCATTGATACTGAAGCTATGACTGTTGAGTTGGACGGAGTAAATGTAATTGATAATTTTACAGGTGAAATGCCACTTATGTTACAACCAGGTAATACCGTTGTAACGGCAAGCAGTCAGGTCACTTTCAAATGGTATGACCGCTGGTTGTAATTACATTCGTAAAAGTCATATATCAGGAAAGCTTGGTGATTGCATGGCTATTTTAATTCAGGAAGATGGTATCATAAGTCCATTTAGTATAATTGCTTCACGCGAAACAATATTGTCGCTTATGCCTGAAACCAGAGATTCATACGAAGAAGTAGAAGCAGCTGACGGCGATGTTGACTTCGGTACAGACCTTGGTATGGTTGATTTTTTATTGCACGGCATAATTGAGTTGGAAGACGATGATGATAAATATGCGGTTGTTGACGTTTTAAAAGACCAATTAAATGATTGCCGTATTCAACAGGAATTAACTTATGAATGCCAGCCGACCATATATGCTCTTGTAAGATTAACTGGTAAACCTGAAATAACTGAAAATCCTCATCATATTGAAGTTAGAGCACAATTCAAAGCTGACCCATTTTGGAGAAGTGTTACGGAATATTCATTGACTGGAGCTGGAAATATCGTAAACAATGGCACGTTCGAATGCCCAATACTGATTGAGATTCCCGGACCTATGACAAGTCCATCAATTTCTGTGGGTGCATCTGTACTGGCTTATACTGGATATATTTCTGCTGGTGCCTTGCTTGTGATTGATACCGATACACAGACTGCTAAAATAGGCTCTATAAACGCCATGGCGACTCTTACGGGTGATGCTGACTATAAACTTGCGCCTGGGGTGTCAGTGGCGGTTGTTCCGTCAATAAGTTCAATATCGGTTTCATGGAACGACCGCTGGATTTGATTTGACAATGGAAATGATTGCGGTATAATTAAAATACGAAGCCTTGCACGGCGCTGCGAAGTTGTGCACTGCATTGCTGGGCACGGCACTGCGAAGCAAAGCACAGACAAAGACATTCTCTTAACCGAGGGTGTCTTTTTGTATTATCTTTTTTAAGGAGTTGATTTTATGGCAACAATCCCAAAATTTTTAGAAGTCAAAACCGCAGCTGGTATAAGAGCTGCTTTTTTATCGCCAAAATCAGATAAATTAAAAGATGCTTATGTAGATTGCAGGCTGAACGGCGAGTCAACGTTGGAATTTTTACTTCCTGCTAATTCATCCAAGATTGATATATTAACTCCGGAATGCCAGATTTGGACGACCAACAAAGTTTACAACATACTCAAAGACGAGGCTTCCGAGATAGTCATGGACGAATCCGGAAAGCGGTGGGCTTCTTTTCGTGCGGTTGAACGTTGGGCAGAACTGGAAACTAAATTCATTGAACCCTACATTTCAAACGACCCGTTGAATCCTACTCCAGCCGATCTATCTGTAATAATCATTTCTGGAGGCACTGATCTTTCTGGCGGCTTGTATGCTGTTGGAAGTGCAGAGCATGCACTTTTTGTTGCCTTGGACGGCTCTGGATGGACTATCGGCACGGTTGATGTTACCGGTACCCATGATATTGAAATGGAAAAGAAAAGTAGGTTCCAACTCATAAAAGAGATCCAATCTGTTTGGGGCGGTCTACTGGTATGGGATAGTGTCAATAAAACCGTCAGCCTCCGCGACGGGAATGTCTGGCAGGATTATTCAGGCTTCCAGATAAGGTATGCAAAAAATCTTAAGCATATATCAAGAACGGCAAATAATTCAATGATGACAAAGGTGTACCCTTTTGGAGCTGACAACCTGGATATATCTTCTGTCAATGATGGAGTAAAGTTCCTGACTAACGATACATACACGTCAACTATTTTTGTTGGTGTAAAGGAATACCCGGATATATACGATGCGCAGGAATTGAAGGATAAGGCTACAACTGATCTGGCCCAAATATGCAGACCCCGGTATACGTACCGAACAAAAATGGTTGACCTGCGCACCCTTCCGGAATATAACCATGAAGATTTTTCCTTAGGTGAATTCGTAGATGTTATAGGCGCCAATGCCGAAATAAATGTTCAAGAAAGGGTAACAAGGCACAAATATAATCTTTTTCAACCTTGGATTTGCGAAACTGAAGCTGGGGACTTTTCTGAAAGATTCGTCGACAGTCTAAAATCATCCTTTGATGTGACGGACTTTATAAAAAAGATAACAACATCAAAAAGTCAAATATCCGCATTTCACCTTGTAGACGAGAGTGTCATTACCGCTAAAATAGCTAGTGCGGCTGTAGATGCGACAAAATTTAATACAAAGCAAATTATTCTTACAGGTGATACTTGGACTGACAATTCGCCAAGCGCTGGCTATGTTGCCTGGAATGCCCATAAACTATATTATGCCGGCGCGGAATATTCCATTGCGGCTGGAAACACAATCAAAAAGTATACCGTCTGGAGGAAAGATACAAGTACCACTGTTTATCAGGCATATACAGAGGCAGAATTTTCGGCAATCACCCTTGCGGATACCGATTTTATAATTGCCGTGAACAATAGCGGCATTCACGATATTGCATGGTACAGCCGCCTTGCAAGACAGTTTATTGGATCTGCCTTTATAGCCGATCTTGCAGTATTAACCGCACATATAGATGATTTGGCGGTTACGGATGCAAAAATAGCCAGCATGGAAGCGAATAAGATCACCACAGCGGTTGCTAAGATAGGCGTTGCACAGATTGAGACACTTGTGGTTGGTACTAATATTGGGCAAGGTACAGCAGCAAGAACGTTTACTACCACTCCTACAACCCCATATGATGTGGGTGATTTGTGGGCGGGCGGTACGGCGGCTGATTTAAAGAAATGTAAAACCCAAAGGCTAACAGGGGCTTATAATGCAGCCGATTGGGAACTGGCTACAAAGTACACAGACGATACGGCAGCTAGTGCGGCACAAGCAGATGCTACTCAAGCCCTAGCAGATGCAGCTACAGCTCAAGGAGCCGCAGAGGATGCTCAAGGCGATGCAACTACAGCTTTGAATACTTTGTCTGATATAGCTTCTGATGCTAAAATAACACCTGTT
>Ga0307380_10001264_pt1 | contig 37793 bp, 28 predicted proteins | sample UN3MG_FD_202239 | JGI IMG/M metagenome (GOLD analysis project Ga0307380, IMG submission 202239) | Soil microbial communities from Risofladan, Vaasa, Finland - UN-3 | ecosystem: Environmental > Terrestrial > Soil > Coastal area > Acid sulfate soil | place: Finland: Risofladan, Vaasa | collected...
TAACACCTGCCTCAATTAACTTCTCCTCGTCCGGCTTTGCCTCCAAACAGGCATATCCGCAGACCTGCAAACCCGGATCGATGCCGAATATCCTCATTTCATTCTCCACTGGGTTCCGTCGGGTTTATCTTCAAGCACAATCCCTATCTCATCCAGTTTGGCACGAAGCTCATCCGCTCTGGCAAAATCTTTTTGTTGGCGAGATTCATTTCTTTCTTTAATTACAATATTAACGACATTATCGAGAAGTGCACTATCGGTTTGTGTCACTTGCGGATACTCGTCTTTTACAATACCCAGGCAATCACCGCCCAGCCGGCCAAACAGAACATCAACGACACTGAGTGCTTCCGAAGTTGTGTCACTGTCTTCAAGCAGCTCATTCGACAGTCGAACAAGTTCAAACAAGACCGACAGTGCAACAGCAGTATTCAAATCATCATTCATTGCATTTTCAAATTTCTCTCTCAGTTGCTCCAGTTGCTCTGCAACTTTCTCATCGATTTTGCCCTTGCTTGCCGTGTCTATTCTTTTTCGCAGTGCCTGCACCGTCTCGGCTATTTTATTGTTGCCGCTCTGGGCGGCAAACAAAGCCGCATCCGAAAAATCCAGCGGGCTCCTGTAATGGCTGTTCAAAATCAACTGCCTTACAGCCAGCGGGTCATAGCTTTTGGTCAATCTCTCATGAGTACCTGAAAAGGCCTGTTTCAGCGTAATAAAATTATTCAGACTCTTGCCCATCTTCTGACTGTCAACTGTGACCATATTATTGTGCAGCCAGTAGCGAACGAAGGGCACGCCGTTTGCCGCCTCGGACTGAGCAATCTCGCACTCGTGATGCGGGAATTGATTTTCCAATCCGCCGCCGTGGATATCGATGGTCGCGCCCAGATATTTCATACTCATTACCGAGCATTCCAGATGCCAGCCGGGATAGCCCATCCCCCAGGGACTGGGCCACTGCATAATATGGTTCGGCTCGGCCTTCTTCCAGAGCGCAAAATCAACCGGCTTCTTTTTGTCCGGCGAAACTTCCACGCGGGCACCGGCCAACATCTCATCGATATTTCTACCGGAAAGTTTGCCATAGTCTTCGAATTTAGACACATCGAAATACACCGAGCCGTTGACCTCGTAGGCATAGCCCTTCTCCAGAAGTGTCTTTACCAGCTCTATCTGCTCGGTGATATGACCACTGGCCCGCGGGCTGATATCAGGACGAACGCAGTTCAATCTGTCCATATCTTCAAAGTAACTGCGAGTATAGAATTCGGCAAGGGCCAGAGGATGTTTCTTCTCCTGCCTGGCCGCCTTAATAATCTTATCCTCGCCTTCATCCGCATCGTCGGTTAAATGGCCCACATCAGTTATATTCTGCACATAGGTAACACTGTATCCCAAATAGCGCAGATATCTGACCAGGACATCAAAGCTCACGTAACTTTTCGCATGGCCCAAATGTGCATGTCCATATACGGTTGGCCCGCAAACATATATTCCGACCCTGCCTTTTTCCAAAGGTTGGAATTCTTCTTTCTTTCTGGTCAGGCTGTTATAAAGATTCAATCCCATCTACGAATACCCTTCTATTGACTATTATCGACAGTCAATTATAGCGTCCTTCTTCTTTTCTTCTTCAAAAGTGCCGTTGCAGTAGCGGCCATTGCCTCGCCGGCCCCTACTTCGCCAAATCCTTCATTTGTTTTGGCCTTGACGTTCACTGCTGTAAAATCAATACCCAAAAGCCCCGCAATGCATCTTTTCATCTGCCCCTTAAACGGCTCAAGCTTCGGTTCCTCCGCGTGTATGACCAAATCTATATTGACCACTTCCCATTTTTTTTCTTCGAGCTGTTCCTTTACAATAAACAAAAGCTCTTTACTGTCCGCATTCTTCCAATGCGGGTCGGTGTCGGGAAACAATGTCCCTATATCTCCCATCCCGCTGGCTCCAAGCAGGGCATCGATGACAGCATGTAAGCCCACGTCACCATCGCTGTAGCCGGTCAACCCGGCCGGGTAAGGCACATAAACTCCACAGAGCATTAATTTCCTGCCCTCCGCCAACCCGTGGATGTCGGTACCGATACCAATCCGATAATCAGCCTTAGGTTCCTCAATCACAACGTCCCCTTTGTGCTTGGAACATCCATCCCGACTATTCCGACAGCAATACCCAGTGCCTTACCTAATCCCTTGAAAATCGCCTCGGCTATATGATGGCTGTTCGTACCGTATGGCACGTTTATATGAAGATTAAACCTGCCGTTATTGGAAAAGCTCCGCAGCATCTCCTCCAGGCACTCGACGTCAAAATCGCCGATCTTATCAGTTCGATATTCAACGTTATAAACACACTTAGGCCTGCCTGATAAATCCACAGACACATTTGCCAGAGCGTCCTCCATCGGTACGGAACTGTTGCCGTATCTGGCGATTCCCTTTTTATTCCCGAGGGCTTTCATCAGACACTCGCCAAGGCATATTGCAATATCTTCGACGGTATGATGCGCATCGACATCCAAATCGCCTTTGGCCCTGACCAGCAGGTCAATCCCGCTGTGCTTGCTCAGGTGAGTTAACATATGGTCCAAAAAGCCGATGCCGCTATCAATCTCGTATTTGCCGACGCCGTCAAGATTAAGCTCAACAGTAACATCGGTTTCTTTTGTCTGCCTGTTAATCCGGGCAATTCGCTCTTCCATAAGAACATCCTCATATTGTTTCGTTACGAGTCCGCCTCAGGCGGATGAAGCATTCTCTTGCGACAAGATTTCTTTCAAGGCCAAAATGAGCTTGTCGTTTTGCTCGCTTGTGCCAACCGTTATTCTCAGCTTGTTACTGAGCCCGGGCAAGTCAAAATATCTGATATAAATATTGCGCTGTACTAATTTATCATAAATTACGCTCGCCCGGCAATTTTTGCTCTCGGCAAGGACAAAATTGGCGTAGCTCCTGGGGACCTGGAAATTCAAGGCACGCAGTTGAGCAACCAGTATGTCGCGGTCTTTCTTTACCTTCTCGACTGCCTCTATGAAATACTTGCGGTCTTTAATCGCCGCGGAAGCCAGGGCGATAGCAACGGCATCGACATTATAGGAGTCCTTGACCTTCATTAAGCCGTTTATCAAATCAGGCCGGGCAATCGCATAGCCGAACCGAATCCCCGCAAGACTATAGCCCTTGCTCATCGAGCGAAGTATAATTACATTATCGAAGTCCTTTACCAGCGACGAGCAGTTCTCATCGGCAAAATCCACATAGGCCTCATCAATAAGTAATACCCCGCTCAACTCATCCGCCAGCGAAGCCAGCTCTGCGACATTTACGAAGCTGCCGCTCGGTGCATTCGGATTACACACAATTGTCAAAGTAGCGTTGGTTTTGGTTAACTTGACCGGCAGGTTGAATTCGCTATCAAACGGGACTTCAATTGCTCCGCAGTTTTGCAGCCTGGCTAATACCGGATAAAGCGAATACGTCGGGACTGGATAAGCAACAGGCCGATTTTCATCACAAAAGGCCCGAAAAGCGATAGTCAGCAAATCATCTCCGCCGTTGCAGCACATGATATTTTCGGGACACACACCATTAACTTCGGCCGCCGCCTGACGAAATTCATTTCCAACCGGGTCGGGGTATCGTCGAAGACGCTCGGTACTGAATTCGGCCAGCGCCTTCATTACGGCCGGAGAGGGCTCATAGGGATTCTCATTAGTGTTCAGCTTTATTATATCCATCTGCTTTGGCTGAAAACCCGGCTCGTAACCTTTTACCTTTTCAATATTGTCTCGAAAATACACCATTATTCACACCTGAACAAATTCCTGCTCCAGATTATACGGATATTCTCACAGAAGTGAAAGAGAAGATTTTGCGAGTAAACCAAAAGGATAATCAGCCGGCATGCTTCACGAGATATGAACTACTTCCAGCAGTAATCTATCAGGCGGGCGATTTCGCTGCGGAGGTCCTTACGATGCACAATCATATCCACGAAACCGTGCTCCAACATAAATTCAGCCGTCTGGAATCCTTCCGGCAGCTCAACTTTTATCGTCTCGGCAATTGTGCGAGGTCCGGCAAAACCGATAAGCGCCCCCGGCTCAGCTATTAAACAATCGCCCAACATCGCAAAGCTCGCCGTCACTCCGCCGGTGGTCGGGTCTGCCAGAACGCAAATATAAAGACCCCCCGCCTCGTCAAGTTTCGCCAACGCCGCGGAAGTCTTGGCCATCTGACCCAATGACACCACGCCCTCGTGCATCCTTGCTCCCCCCGAGCAGCTAACCACTACCAGAGGCAGTTTTTCCTCCATCGCCTTATCAACCGCTGCGCAAAACTTCTCTCCCACCACGAAGCCCATAGAGCCCATCAGGAAATTCGGCTCCATCACCGCAAGCACCAGACCCCTGCCCTTGATAAAGGCCTTGCCGATCAGCATAGCCTCCTTGGCACCGGATTTTTTCTCGTCGTCTTTAATGCGCTGCTTATAGGTGGTCCCCCTGTACTTAAAGCCAAGCGGATCATCGGTTGCCAGGTCGTCAAGTATCTGTTGAAAAGAACCTTCGTCGGCCAGATACTTAATTCGGGTGGTCGCATCAATCCGAAAATGATGATTGCATTCCGGGCAGACGTTAAGATTTTTCTCAACAGTGCTCTTATAGAGCATGTGCTTGCAACCCGGGCACCCCACCCACAGCCCTTCGGGCATCTCCTTACGGGGCTTCAACGAAAAACCGTTCCACTTTGATTTCACTTCTTTGGCCATAGCAATCTATATTTTACCCTGTGTTTAACGCAGAGCTTTTCCACAGCAATATACATTCGGTTAGTTTTGGGGATTGTACCAAAAAGTTTAAGACTTAGCCACAAAAATTACGTACAGGCGTCTCGAATCGCATTTATTGCAGCAATACGGTCGGTTTTTGCGAAAATTGCGTTACCCGCCACAAGGGTATCAGCACCGTAGGAAACCACTGTTAGCGCGGTCTGAGGGTCTATACCGCCGTCGACTTCGATGCGTATATCAGGGCCGACAATTTCTCTGATTCGAGCGATTTTTTTCGCCGCCTCCGGCATGAATTTCTGCCCGCCGAAGCCCGGACGAACCGTCATTACCAGAACCATCTCGCAAAGCGGCGCAACATCAGCTATCGCCTCGACCGGCGTCTCCGGATTCAGGCATATCCCGGCGCTGCAGTCTAACTCATGTAATTTGTCGATAAGCTTTCGCGGGTCATCGGCCACTTCGATATGAAATGTGATATGGTCGGCGCCGGCCTTTACAAAAGGTTCGGCATATTTCGCCGGCTCGCTTATCATCAGATGAGCATCGAAAACAAGATCGCTTACCCTGCGAAGCTTGGCAATCACAGGCGGCCCGATTGTAATGTTCGGCACGAAGTGGCCGTCCATCACATCCAGATGCACCATACCCACCCCGGCCGAGGTAACTTCGGCAATCTCGTCGGCCAACCTGGCAAAATCGGCGCTCAGGATAGACGGCACAACTTCAATTGTTCCGGCTTTCGGTAATCGCATCTTTGTAGATATACGTAGATTGCCACCGGCTAAAACCGGGGGCTAAATACTAAAGGCCTTATTTTTCATCCAGGATTTCGAGGCATTTGAACACCTTGCCTTCGAGAAATTCAAGTGAAGCGCCTCCGCCTGTGGAAATATGGCTTATTCTATCTTCCAGACCGAGAATATTAACCGCGCTGGCACTGTCACCGCCGCCGATGATACTGATTGCTCCCTTATCCGTAGCTTCTGCAACAGCCAAAGCAATTACTTTGGTCCCTTCATCGAAAGGAGGTATTTCAAAGACGCCCATCGGACCGTTCCAAACGATGGTTTTGGCATCTGTAATCTTTTTTGCGAACTTCCTGGCCGCCATAGGCCCGATGTCGACGGCCTGATAGCCCGGGTCGATGTCGCCCACGGCGGTGCGATACGGTACACCGGATTTCAAGTTGCGAACTACATGGTGGTCGATGGGTAAAATTACTTCGCAGTTCGCATCCGCCGCTTGTTTCAGCAGTTCCTGACCCTTGTCGATAAAGTCGTCCTCACACAGGCTCTTGCCGATACTTTTACCCCTGCCTTTGAGGAAAGTATACGCCATGGCCCCACCGATAATAATACGGTCGACCTTTCCGATCAGGTTTTCGATTACGCCGATCTTGTCCGAGACCTTGGCACCGCCGAGTATCGCAACGAAAGGCCTGCCGGGATTACTGAGTGTCTCGCCGAGAAATTTCAGCTCCTTTTCAATGAGAAAACCGATGACACGGGGCTTGCCTTCCATAATCAATGGGACCGTATACATCGAGGCGTTGTCCCTGTGGGCCGTACCGAAGGCGTCGTCGACGTAGATATCCGCCATACCGGCCAGCTCTTTTGCGAAGTCGTCTTTTGCCTGCCGGAGCTGCGCATCTTCCTTTGCCGCCTTGTCCTTTATGGTCTCTTCCTTGTGGAAACGGAGATTCTCAAGGAGCATACAATCGCCCGGCTTGAGGGCCTGGGTCTTTGCACTGGTTTCAGGGCCGATACAATCGTCGGCGAAAATAACCTCCCGGCCCAAAAGCTCAGAAAGTCTTTTAGCCACCGGTGCCAAAGACAGCTTCTCGTCTCTTTGGCCCTTGGGTCTGCCGAGGTGGCTCATAAGAACCAGCGCACCGCCACCCTGTAATATCGCCTTTATCGTCGGCAGCGCCTTGACGATTCGGTCGTCGCTTGTAATGTTACAATCATCATCCAGCGGCACATTAAAATCGCACCGCATCAGGACCTTCTTGCCCTGAACATCGATATCAGCAACAGTTTTTTTTGCCATTTCCTTTACCCGTATTCTTTTCCCTTCGCGCGCCAGCTGAAATCCATATTCATCACAGCATTTCACGCGAGGATTCAAACTTCATAATCCGAAGTTCCTTATCCAAAACTACATTGCCGCCATTTTTTCCATAATATCGACACTGCGGTTCGAATAACCCCACTCGTTATCATACCAGCTGACAACCTTAACAGTCCTGCCGATGACAATTGTGCACAGAGAATCAAAGATACTCGAAGCGGGATCGTTGATGATATCACTGCTGACTATCGGCTCATTGCAATAGACAAGGATGCCCTTCATCGGCCCTTCGGCGGCAGCCTTCATAGCCGCGTTTACGCTGTCAACAGTAACGTCCTTTTTGACATTAACTACAAGGTCAACGATACTGCCGACCGGGATGGGCACGCGGATGGCGAAACCATCGAGCTTGCCGGCAAGTGCGGGAATGACTTTGCCGATGGCCTTAGCCGCACCGGTGCTCGTGGGGATCATGTTCGCCGCAGCGGCACGGGCTCGACGCAGGTCCGAGTGGATCATGTCGGCCACTTTCTGGTCATTGGTATAAGCGTGAATAGTCGTCATCACACCCTGCTCAATACCAAAGGCGTCGTTGAGAGTCTTGGCCAGAGGAGCGAGGCAGTTGGTCGTACAGCTTGCGTTGGATACGCATTTGACGTCACTGGTCAGCATGTCATCGTTCACACCCAGGACGATTGTCGCGTCGATATCGTCCTTGGCCGGGACGCTCAGCAGAACCTTTTCGGCGCCGGCTTTGATATGGTCGGCATAACCACCTTTAGGAGACGAAGCCATGCGAAACAGTCCCGTCGATTCCAAAACCATTTTCACGCCCATGTCCTTCCAGGGCAGCTCGGCGGGATTCCTGACGGCCAGAACCTTGATGGTCTTGCCGTTGATGACCAATGCATCACCTTTTGCCTCGACCGTTCCGCCCCATTTGCCCATGACCGTGTCATATTTGAACAGATGAGCAAGGCTTTTCGCATCCGAGAGGTCATTGATAGCGACCAGTTCCAATTCGCCTTTTCTTTTCATAATAATTCTTGCTACGGCCCTGCCGATCCGGCCGAAACCGTTAATTGCTAACTTTGTTGCCATTTGTACTTCTCCTTATTTTTAATACCAAAAACGTCGTTTTTCCTGTTTTAAGCCCCCCATCAAACACCAGCGTGGGGCAAACGAGAGCGTTACTGTATGTATTCCCCGCCCCGCTGTCAAGAACTTATTTCAAATCTGAGAATCTCTCCGAGGCAAAATCCCATATCGACTGTGCGGCAATCACTGCTTCTTTTTATTCTTCTTCTGGCCGGCAGTACCGGAAGATGCCCGATCGGCCCTGACCTTAACGATTTGGGGGGCCATTTGATTCTTCCACGCCGTATAGGTCTGCTGCAGACGCTCGACAATCTGGGGATTTTCTTTTGCAAGATCATTTTTCTCACCAATATCCGCCGAAAGGTCGTAAAGTTCCAGCGAGCCCTTCTGAGAAAGCAGTTTCAATTTGCCGGCTCGAACGGCCCACTGGTCGGCCCCATCGTACCAGAAAAGGGCCTCGTGCAGCGGTTTTTTGCTCTCTCCGCGGAGGACCGGCAGCATATTCCTGCCGTCATATACACGGTCGCCGGGGAGCTTGGCGCCAACGGCGGCACAGATTGTCGGCATGACATCCATCGAAATAACGGGCTCATCGCAGACCGTTCCTTTCGGCAGTTGGCCCGGCCAGCGGACAATGAACGGCACCCGGATTCCACCCTCATAAACGCTGTGCTTGTAGTCCCGCAAAACGCCGTTATTGGCAAGATTCTTCTTGGCGCCCCCGTTGTCGGAGAAGAAGATTATCAGGGTATTGTCGTCCGCGCCGGTCTGTTTCAATGCCTCCAGGACCCGCCCAATCGCCTCATCCATGCAAACGAGCATCGCCAGGTAGATGTCCCGGTTCGGGTCTCCCGTTTTGAAACGTTCAATGTGTTTCTGCAGCGCCTGCAGCGGCCAGTGGACGGCATTGAAAGGCAGATAGAGAAAGAAAGGCCGTTTCTGGTTGCGCTCGATAAACGACACCGACTCGCGGGCAAGGTTGTTTGTCAGGTAACCGGTATCGTTAATCTGCTTTTCGTTGCGGTAGATCGACGTATATTCGTCCGTTATCTCCAGCTTGAAATAATCGTGCCCGCCATGGCCCAGAAATCCGTAGAATTCGTCGAAACCTCGCTTCAAGGGATGGTATGGAGGTTCGATGCCCAGATGCCATTTGCCGATTACGGCCGTCGCGTAGCCTTCGGCCTTCAGCAGGTCCGCCACTGTAATTTCCTTCAGGGGCATTCCAATCCTGCTGTCGGGTGCGGTATAAAAGCCGAACCGCTGCTGATATCGCCCGGTCATGAGCCCGGCCCGCGTCGGCGCGCAGACATAACCGCTCGCGTAGCCGTTTGTAAACCGCACGCCTTCGTCTGCCAGCCGGTCGATATTTGGCGTATCGACCTCTTTCGGATGGTCATAGCAGCTTGAGTCCGCATAGCCCTGGTCGTCGGATACGATAAGAACAATATTCGGACGGCTGCGACTGCTTTGATTTTCCGCTGCGGACAATAACCTGCCGCCAAGGCATATCCCGGATGCAGCCAGCAGTGACGAACTTAAAAATTGCCTTCTGGTAATCATCTTCTCTGTCATCTTTTTCACGCTCTCCAATAATTACTCTTTTCAAAAATTCCCGGATGAACGTTTTCCATCCGAAATACGGTTCAATTAGAACATACGCTTAATCGCTCTATTATAATTGCGATCTCCTGTTTTTGTAAGCCGGGATTGTCTTGTTCACTGAAGTTTTTCGCGCTGACAATTGGTCCTGGCGTCCCGGATTACTTTGCCTCCAAACGAATAATCGTGAACGAATACGGCGGAAAAGTGAAGGTGGCCTCGCCGTTACCGGCGCCATTTTTCCAAACCGTTTCAATCGGGGCAACGCGTGTGGGCTCCTCGGCAGTGTTTACATCGCCAAGCTCACCGCGGAGTTGAATCACCCGTGCCGCCGATTTGGACAGATTGAAGCCTGCAATCGAAATCCTCGACTCCACGGGGGCCGGCTCGATGTTGACAACCTGCAGAACGAGGGTCCTGCCGTCGTCGCTTATGCGGGCAACGGCGTCGAGCGCATCGCCTGGCGAGGTGAAATCGGTGGCGACCAGCTTATCCGCCCAGTTGTGATAGATCATCCGGTCCACGTAGTAAGGCGGCTGGAACCACACCTTCGAGGAATTAAAAAAGGTACGCCCCTGATTCCATACAAGGCTCTGCCCGTCGGCCTGGAACGTGTTGGCCACGGCCACAGCGGGCAGTTCGCCCATACGGATAAATTCGTTGAGATTACGGGCATGAACCAGGGCCCTCATCATATCGCAGCTCGTGCCGTTCTCTTCCAGCGGCGCGAGCCTGAACCCGGCGTAGCCCGGTACGAGCTTTGCAATTGACGCCCGGAGGTTACGCATACAGGCGATTCGGCCGTTGGGATTGTCGGGCTCACGCAGCGTCTTGCCGAGGTAGTGACAGTCCCACCATATTTTCCCTCCGCAGTCTGCGCCGAACTGTACGATTTTCGCCGCGAGCTTAAGCTGCTCGCTTATCCGGCGGCCCGGCCCGATCGCCCAGTCCTCCGCGCGGTTCGAGAGGTTCTGCGAAACCACGAGCGTAATCGTCGGATCTTTAGACCAGATGGCCCTGCCTAACGTGATGAAGCGCTCGACGTAATGCTCGTCGAGCCTTTCCTCGTTGCCGATCTGCACATGGGTCAGGCTGTACGCAGTTGCATGACCGTCCGCAGCTCGGCGCCCGCCCCACGCCGAATCGGCCGGACCAATCGCGTATTCGACGAAGTCCGCCATATCCTCCGCTGTCTCATCGATCCTTATTCCGGGGACCGCCAGGAATCCGGCGGCCTGGCACATGTCGAGAAATTCGAAGATGGCGAATCCGTGCGAGGCGTAGGCATTGAACCAGCCCTGGTATGGCGTGCGCTCGTCACGCGGTCCGATCATTTGCTTCCATTTGTACAGGTGGCCGTCCCGGCACCGATTTACCATCGATCCGTTGTAACGCATCACCTTGACGCCCTGGTCGATGACGGCCTGAACCAGCTCCCTGCGAAGCGGCAGGCCCTGGAAACGGCCCCAGTCGCCGGGCTGCAGGAATGCGTATCCCAGCACAATCGTGCCCGGTCCCTTCAGCGTTACGGCGAAACGCCCGCGCGAATCGCTGCGCGTGGGTCTCAACGTGAATGTCACCCTCTGGTAAGTATCGGTATTGCCATCGAGCCGGATAGCCGCCTCGACCAGCACCTCTCCATCGGCGTCGCGCAGTGACACGTAGAGTTTACACGCCTTCTCGGTCCTGATGCGCAACAGCCCCTCGTACGGCTTGTCCCCGACAAGGTTGATGCCCCAGCGGTTGAGTCCCGCGTTGTCTATACCCACTTCGCCGGCGCCGGATATAAACGTAATGCGCTGGCTCTGCGTGCCGTTATGCGTCCCCCGGCGTTCGAACTTGAAGGCGCCCCTGGCCGACCCGCTTATCACCGGGCGCCATTGCCGGCTGACCTGACGGTCGCCCACCGCGGCATCGAGCAGCGCCCTGCGTTTGTCCGGGGGCAAATCATCGGCCGTGACCGGCTCGTCGCCCCTCCCGGCAATACCCAGTAGTTTGCGGGCCAACTGGTGACTCCATCGCCGGCCGTCAAAGGCCCACAACTGCGGCCGGCCCTGATCGCCTTCCATGACGAAGATCGCCAGCCGGGCCTGCCCGCTGAGCCCGAGAATGTCGCGCGGGTCGACATGCTCCTCGAAGCTCTCGCCGTGCAGAAGCTGGCTATACACACCGCCGTAGCATTGGTAATTCAAATCCTCCATATTGCATCCGAGGATGCGCGGGTCGACGGCGTGGATGACCTTTCCGGCATCCACCCGGATGGAGGCTTGCGTGGCTTCGGAGGCAGGCTGCGCCGTTTTAACCGCCGATACGTCACCGGCCTGCTTCGAGGCGCCGGGCGATAGCTGCTGCCCGTTAGCCCACTGTAGAAGAGCTGCATTCAAGAGAATCGACAGAGTAAATACTCGCATATTTATAGAACTCCAAAAAACGGTTTATTAAACAGCACTTCCGGGGTATGTGTTTTTCATACATACTGCTGAGATTGCGTCTTATTATCTTATCAGACTTGCGTGGATAATACAATTCATAGCCTGGAACAAACTGTCATGTGGGTATTGTACCTGAAAGACGCATTTTTCGGGATTTTTTTGCGATATTGTGTAACATAATGGCTCCCCGCGCAATTATATTCGCGACAATGGTTGGTGCTATGGCAAAACTTGTTGAACTAACGGAAGAAAACAACCTGGTCCTCAGGGCCAAAACACAGGCCGAGGCGCTCGGCCGGCTGTACGAAATGTACTACGAGCGAATCTTCCGCTTCTGCGTTTACCGGCTCTTTAACAAGGAAATAGCTGAGGATGTAACTTCTGCGGTCTTTCTTGAGGTAGCCCGCGGGATAGGCGGCTTCAAAGGACGAAGCGAGCAGGATTTTAGAAACTGGCTGTATGCCATAGCAGCCAACCAGGCGAACGCCTATATAAGAAGAACATCCCGGCGTAAAAAACTGCTCGCAGAGGCGGCCGGCTCGATAAGACCGGCGAGTGCCGACAGCTCCGACATGTCGTCCGAGCCGGACTGGCCGAGGCTTTATGCCGCCATCCTCAAGCTAAAGCCGAAGCACCAGACCATTGTCACACTAAGGTTCTTTGAAAACCTGCCATACGAGCAGATAGCACAGATTCTAAATGTCAAAGAGGCAACTTTGCGTGTCACTTCACACAGAATCCTTAACAAGCTGCGAAACTATTTGGAAACCGTTTTCGACGGAGAAATATAATGTTCAAAGACGAGGCCGATTTTGAAAAAGTCGTTGGTCGGCTGAAAATAGATACCGAGCCGAACCCGGCGCATCGCGAAAACCTGCGCCGACAGATGCTCTCTGTCTTTAACCAGGCCGAACAGAAACCTTCAACCCGGATAATCGCCTTTCGAACATTAAGGAGCATAATCATGAAAAATCCATTCACAAAAATAGCCGCTACCATAGTGGTAATTACCGGGATACTTTTAGGGCTGCACTTTACCGGCGGTCCATTCTCAGCAACAGTAACCTTCGCGGATGTCATTCGACCTATCCTGAATGCCCGGACAGCAAGCCTTGATATTCTTGTCGGCTCACAGGAGAATCAACCCGTGATTCATGATGACGTAATGGGCTCACTTATCCGAAGAACCGTTTCAAACATAGAGGGTCCGGACATTATCATCGATCTTGAGCAACAAAAATTTCTGACTATCGATCACGCCAAGAAAACAGCAACGTACATTGGATTGAGTGGTCTTCCTGACATAAAAAATTATGTTGAGCTGTTGGGAACTACGATCACCAGGCTACAGAATATGCCCGATTTCCAAGTCGAGGATCGGGGCATAGAGGAACTCGATGGGATTGATTACCTTGTTTTTGTCGCGAGCGGTGAAAACGACACAGTCACTGTTTGGGCAGACCCGGAAACGGCTCTGCCTGTTCGCATCGAACACAAGACTCTAAACATGCAAATTGTATGCGAGAATTTGCAGTTCGATGTTGCCTTCGACGAATCGCTTTTCAGCATGGAAGCTCCAGAAGGCTATGAGGTTCAGGATGCAGGAGCACTGGATTTCAGTGACTCAAATGAGAACGCTTTTATTGAAACACTACGAATTTGGGCCCAAATCATTGAGGATGGACAATTCCCCGACAGTATCAACCTCAAAGACGTTATCAACTTAGGACCTAAGTTCGATCGGGGAATGAAAAGAGCAGGCCTTACGGAAGACGAGCAAGCTGAAGTTGCGATGCGATGGGGTCAGGGGCTGGTGTTCATTCGCTTCTTCAAGGGACAGGGGCAATGGTATTACGCCGGAACGGGGGTGAAACTCGGCGACGAAAAGGCTCCGATTTTCTGGTATCAACCAAAGGATTCAGACACGTGGCGTGTCATCTACGGAGACCTGCACGTCGAGGATGTCGAAGAAAGGAATCTCCCGCAGCCTGAACTTTCTGACGAGCAGGCCAGGATTCTTGAATCCTCCAAGCAATGGGAGAGACAGGAATTTGTGGGCACCGAAGAAGACCTCTGGCACGTCACCGCTGCAGGCGAGATTGCCGCTTCTTCTCATATAACGCTGACAAAGGCGTCACAGGACGCAAATTCAATCTACGTCAAATTGCCATACGCAGGCGCAGCGCTGCAATCCGTGACACTCGACGACGAAGAAGTTCCATTTGACCATCTGATTAAAGATCGGTATGAAGTCAATCTTCTCCCGGATAAGCTCAACCAGAATCAAATGAGTCTCAAGTGTTCCTGGGTCGTGAATATGGACGCGATTGAGAAGGCCGATTATGGTTACCGGCTTAAGCTCCAAGGTTTGATTCCGGTAACAGGCTTCAAGCTCACCGCCGTTTTGGAGGAAGATTGCGGCTTTGAATTCCCGGCCAAGTATGCGAGCGACCCATCAGTAAGGTCTTTGAATCTGTTCACGCGAAATGATACAGCCCCGGCAGGGATGGAGTTCGGCACATGCGGCCTTCCCGTCAACAAGATGGATTAGCTCACCTTCACAGTGATTTCAGGGGCCGGGCTTTTTCGCCCGGCCTTTTAATTCGCTGCCGGTAAACTAATCCTGCAACTTTCCCCTCACCAGTCTTTTAAGATAAAATACTCCAATAGAAGGTCAGACTTACCCGGAATCTTCTGTAAAATGCCACCAGGGACGTTCTATCTGCAATACCCATCTTACGGGTCTGGCCTGTGATTTTCTCATATTCCAAAGCACCTTGAATCACTTGTTCAACAACCTTTAAAGCACAAAAATACCTAACTTTTATTGAGTTGGTATTTATTCCGAAATAATAGTCGATAATATTTCACTTAAGCCGACCCTGTCACTCGCCGCGTACAGCGGCATTTCCGGACCGCAGTTTGATTCAACGCGCACATAGAGTCGCATGACTTTTGAGTAGAGGGCAAAGCGGTCGCCACCCTGGTCGATCCAGCGGAACCTGGCTTCTTCTGTAATAGCCCGGGTGTCGGCATCGCCACGAGTCAGATCCGGTTCGGTATAGAGATAACCGTATCGCTGCGGATCGGCCTTGATATAATAGTTGTTGGAAGCACGTAAAGCTACATAGCCATCACCGGCATCGACGACGGTGAAGGGTGACGCATCCGTATCGCCATTGGCGCAAATCGGCCCCTGGCTTTCCGGCAAACTGGAATCCATCTGAACGATCTTCGAGTTGGACAATGCAAAAGGCCGGATTGCCGAACCCAACGGAGCGTTGCCGACGCCGGGATCAGCTACGGGATCGGGCAGGCTGAAAAAAGTGACGGTATGAAGCAGGACTGCTTCATTGTAGTCGAAGAAATCTCCGTCATCAATGTGGTCGATCCGGTTGCCTTCAATGACAACGTTGTCGAAGTGGAGAAACCGCAGATAGGACTTCTGGTTTCTTGCCGGATTTTGATCACCCCACAGCAAATTGTCGGAGAAGGAATGCTGCTCGATGGTGAAATCCTTGAAGGTTTTATCACCGAAGACGGAGGTTACATTTTCAGTCAGATCGCCTTCGTCGTAAATCTTGAAATTCCAGACAATGTTTTCTCTGCCGTACATTTTAAAATTTTCAAAATATCCCCCCATATGGTACTTCATTTTTCCAATTTGGAGCTGGTCGTTGAACACCCCGTCGTTATACCAGAAACCGCTGTTTTTTCGGTCTGATGTCATGACGGTGTGGTTGAGTGCGGTCATGGGGGAATCGAGACGATATGCATACGCCCACCCGAACTGGAAGCTGGGTCCGTTAGCCAAGACGAAAGTGGTGTTGTGGTCGAAATGCGTGTCTTCGACCATGTAGGTTACATCGTCCGAGTTCATTAAAAGGTTTCCGGAATAGTATGAGCGGCTTTTGCCGTCCTGATAGGTACCACCATAGTAACCAACGTCTTTATGGTTCATCACGTGTGCATGGGCCCCGTAGAGGACCGATGGGCCAATTTCACCGCTGATGCTGGTAAAGCCCTCATAAATAGTCGGCTCGGCATAATTGCTATTCAGCGCAGCCTTGCCGTCAAATGCAGCTTTGATCCCCCAGATGTTTCCTTCTGTGCAGGCCACACCGGACCAGGGGGTTCGCCAGTGGTCCGAATACTGGTATTCGGCACTGGCCATGTTTTCGCGCAACGTGAACATTTCATCGGAGTAGATGGCGCGCCCGTAGATCCTCATCTGGTAGTCGTTGTCGTTCACCACGAATCCCGCGTGCAGGTAGGCATCGCCCGGTGCATAGAATTCGCGTGCGATCCCGTTTTCGCCATCCCCAAAAAACCGCCAGTGGTCATCCGGCAGGTGAATACCGGGGCCCATGACAAGCAACCGCCCTCTATCGAATTCACGGAACTCGCCTTCCGGCGAGGAAGCCGGGGCGGGCTGCATCGGATTGACAAAAACAAACAGCGGAGCCTCGCGGGTGTACTTGTGACGGCCTGCCAGAGCGTTCCATGCAGTGCGGTTCACCACCACGCGATAGTGCCGCGCATAGTCTTCCGCTGCACCCGGTAGCATGATATCAATCGTTTTTCCGTTCACATGGGACACGGCAATGGGCGCGGGCTGAATTTCCAAATCGTTTAGATTAATATTCCCCGGATATCCCGCTGTGTTGAGCAGGGTGACGCGTACGACCACGTCTTCCGCGGAGTCGAAGTTGGTCCAGTGCTTACTGTGGAGCGTCCGTCCCGGCACGCCGGAGTTGGGGCCATAGTCACCGAAGACATAAGGCCTGCGCCCGTCGGAGTGTAATGGGTCGTTCTGCGCCAGATAGTTTCGGATTTGCGGGCGCGTCTCGTAGACCGGCGACGGCAGCCATGCTCCGCCAGTTGCCGGACGCACTTCAATCTCGAAAAAAGTGGAAACACGCGTCGCTTTACCCTGAAAGGGATCGACAGGGCACTGATCCTGCATTTCAGAATAAGGTCTGCGATAAATCGTGTAGGTCTGCGGGGTGCGAATACCCGGCACCTCCGGATAAACCTCCAGCGTGTCATTGGTGCCCACCACCCGGACCGTATCACTGGGCGGTGAGGTTTCCACCGCGTTATAGGCCGACACACGGAATTCACTGGTGATCGAGCGATCAAATGAAGCAATGGTTTGCGCTTGTGCATCGGCGCCGGCAACTGCCACTGTGCTCCATGAGCCGCCGTCGACCAACTGTTCTATCACAAATCCCGTCTCATCTGTACTGTTGTCGTTCCAAAACAAACTCAAGTTCGTGTACGGACTCTCACACAGAAAGTGCAGTTTGGATGGCGCCAATGGAATTCCGGCGACAACCTCAAGCGACCCCAGAACAAGCACGGCGAAAACAACAGAAACGTATCGGTTCATTTTACCCTTCCACGCTTTCCCGCAGTAATCTTTTGCTCGAATCATTTTTTATCTTTCGACTACCATTTGGGAATGATGTCTTCGATATCCTTTAACTGTTTGAAATTCTTCCTGCGAATATCTGCGGACGAAGTCACTAAAACTAACATTTCCCATTTACACGGTTAAAAGCATATTTTTCTCTGTACGATACCGATAATTCTACAACAATCTATCTGAGCCATCAGGAGTTCCATTTTCTGAGGCAGTTTTCCTGCAAATTCATACGAAAGGCCGGATTTTTAGACCCGTCTTTAAATTGCCGAGGTTATAAGCCAAAGCAAACAGTTGGAGCCAAACCTGATTCTCAACGAGTTCATAGCACTAAAGCGGTATCCGTTTAAATGTATACTTGCCGTCCTTAAGCTATATTCTAACAAATTTCACTTCTTTTGCATAACTTCATTTGGGAAATCCGGGTTAAGATTTCACATTAATCTTGTCTATTGGCTGTCCAAAGCAGGATTTCACTCGACTTTTTTGCCATTTTGTGATATAATGCGTTTAGTATATGGTATATAGTATATATTATATAATATACCGTTAGGCATCATGTAAATCGCATTTCAAGGGGAGCAGATCATGGACGGCAAAATCCAAATTCTCCCAGGCCTACAACACGCACGAAAACACTCCAACGGGGTAGAACGTACCATAAAAAAGGAAGAATTTTAGAGTATAATTCGCACTAATTTGAAAAAACAAAGCCAATTTTGGAAAAGAACAAATGAACTTAAGCCCAGCTATCTCAAAGATTTATCAAATTTTTCGGCCTTTGGGCTGCCGAAAAAGCAAAGCCAATCCAAAGCCAATTTTCTTATTTTTCTGTCGCAAATCGGGCCAAACTTGCACTATATAGCGAGAACATTAATTCTTTGAGAATTTGAGGTGCTAAGATGTCTGAGAATGACAAATTCTATGTTGAGCGATGTTTGGATGGCCATCCGGACGACTTTCGCTATCTTGTGCGACGCTATCAGGGAGTCTTGTTAGCCAACCTGGCCGGCAAGTTGGGCAACAAAGACCGGGCTGAAGAAGCCGCACAGGAGGCACTCGTAAGGGCCTATTTCAATATGGTCAAACTCAAAAAGCCGGATTCGTTCTTCTCCTGGCTGCTCGGCATCGCCGACAATGTAGCGAAAGAGCACGAAAGAAAAGAACAAATCCAACGCCAGCGCGAAGTCGTCCGCTCATTCACAGAAGAATCCGCCGGCACCGAACTCTCTCAGGATTACGCTCTCGAATCGGCAATCGCCGATCTGCCCGAGGCATACAGGCAAGTCATACTGCTGCGATATTACGGCGAGCATTCCTGCAACCAGATCGCAGAGAAGCTCGATATGCCGCTGGGCACAGTAACAAAAACATTATCACGGGCCTATGCCACGCTGCGAGAGACGCTGCAGCAGCAAAAGCAAGCAGAAGTTTATGAGGTGTAAAAATGAATTGCGTAGAATCTAAAGAACTCATGGTAGCGTACGTCGAAGGACTCCTTGAGGACTCCGAGAAACAGGCAGTTGCAGAACACCTGAAGGACTGTCCCTCTTGTCAGGCTGAATTAAAAGAGCTGACAGGCCTTCACGACCGCCTCGTGACGAACGGCAAAACTCTGGCCCTAAGCAACCTTGAAAAAGACGTTATGAACCAGGTTATACGAGAACAGAACGTAAGGCTCAAAGCAACCGCAAGAGCGACAGAAGCTCTAAAAATAAGGAGAACAATCATGAAAAGTCCAGTGACAAGAATAGCCGCCGCGGCCGCGGTGATCATCGTAGCGGCACTCGGTATCAATTATATTATGGCGCCGTCCGTAACGTGGGCGCAGGTCATCGAGCCGATCCTCAATGCGAGGACCATAATCTTCGACTTGATTTTAGGCACCGATGATACAGGTATGGTCCAGCACGAGATCGTCGTTGGTTCACGAATGAGAAGGACCATGTCGAACATGCCGAATATGACTATGATTATCGACGTAGACAATGCAAATTTACTCGCGCTTGACACCGAAGCAAAAACCGCCGTCTATGCTGATATGGCGGGAGAACTTGGGGATAGACACCGAAGCTATATCAAGTTCGTTCGCCAGATCATCGGGCAGTTGCAGGATGGCCAGGTCGAAGAACTCGGCGAACGAGTAATCGACGGACAAAAAGCAATTGGATTCGTAGGCAGGGGTCAAAACGAAGAAGTGAGGATTTGGGCCGACCCTCACACCGCCCTTCCGATACGGATAGAGGCTAAGATCGGGCAAGAGTTTTCCTTTGCTATGAAAAACTTCGAGTTCAATGCGGCGGTGGACGAATCGCTGGTGAGTATGGACGTGCCGGAGGGATTCACGTTACAAAAGACCAACATTGATCTGGGCAATGCCACCGAGGAAGATTTCGTCGAGAGCCTGAGGATCTGGGCCGAAATCATCGGTGACGGCACATTCCCGGAGTCCATCGGCACCCAAAGTGCCATGAAACAGATGCCCCTGCTGGTCCAGAAGGTCACTGCAATGCAGGTCTCCGAGGAGAAAGGAACCCAAATCGGTATGAGCTTCGCAAAAGGGATGCTGTTCCATCAGACTCTGGAGAGCCAGGGCGCGTGGAACTACGCCGGAGCCGGCGTAAAACTCGGCGATGCAAAGACGGCGATATTCTGGTATCAGCCGAAGGGCTCACAGAACTTCCGCGTCATCTATGGTGACCTGAGCGCCAGGGATGTCGCACCGGAAGACCTGCCGAAGTAGGTATTTCCAAGATAAACAACGGCAAGAAAGCCGAGTCTTGCGGCCCGGCTTTCTTCTGTCCGTATGCAGTTTCAAGTCAACGTGACGTTTGCGTCGGTATCCCGCCGCCGTAGTAGGGATATTCATCGAACGCGTCGCCCTTGCCAAGAACGCGAGGGTCCTTCGTGGCCTTCAGCTCGGCCATCAAAGCGTCGGCAAGCTCCTTCCTGACTTTGGCGTACTGTGGTTCGCCGGCGACATTGTTCAATTGCCTCGGGTCCTTCCGAAGGTCGTAAAGCTCCTCGGCGGGACGCTTTGCGAAGGCCAGCTCGAACAACCTGCGAACCTTCGGGTCGTCACGGTGCTTCAACATATAAGATTTCGTCGGCGAGGCGTCGGCTTCGGCGTAACCGAACTTCGTGCCGCGGGGCTTGGAGACGTCGATTTCAACCTGTTCGGCATATCCAGCCGGGTAGCCGGACGGCCAGCGATCGGGCTTGAAATTATGAATGTACAGAAAATCATGAGTTCGAATGGCGCGCATCGGATAGCCGCCCTTACCGTCCTCCTGGGCGGGGACGTGACGCTCCTTGCCGGTCAGGACGTGGTCGCGTCGAGCATCCACCCGTCCCGACTTGCCCGAGCGCAGAATATCCAGGAAACTTCGAGCGGTCATGCCGGCGGTAGGTTTCAATCCGGCGGCCTCCAGAAACGTCGGCGCCAGGTCGGCAAGACTGATGAAATCCTCGACGACCCGCCCACCTTTGACCGCCTCGGGCCAGCGAACCGCCAGCGGAACGTTTGTCCCCGTATCGTAAAGATTGCTCTTGCACCGCGGGAACGGCAGCCCGTTGTCGCCGGAAATGACGAGAAGCGTATTGTCGAGCTGGCCGTTGTCTTCGAGCATTTTCAGCAGCTCACCGACTTCGGTATCGAATCGCTGTACCTCCCAGTAGTAATCGCAAATATCGGTTCGGACCTCCTGGCTGTCCGGGAAACACGGCGGCACCTCAACGTCTTCGAGCTTCATCCCGCTATTGACGCCGGACTGCCATTTATAACCACGATGCGGGTCCGTGCTTCCGAACCAGAAACAGAACGGCCTGCCCTCGGGACGGGCCTTCATGAATTCCTGGAAATTCTTGTATTGCGGCCCGGCGGGATTGCGCGTCCGCCCGCCCGGCTCGTTCCGACCGGGGCCCCATCCTTTGCGAGTAAAGCCCACATGATACCCGGCCTCTTCCAGCAGGTCCGGATACACCGGGAATTTCGCCGGCAGCGTGCCCCAGAGGTCGCCGCCCTCTTCAAGGCGCCAGTGCCACTGGCCGGTCAGCATTGCCCCTCTCGACGGCGTGCACGAAGGCGACGAAACAAATGCGTTCTCGAACAGCACGCCTTCGCGAGCGACCCTGTCGAACGTCGGCGTCCTGACGACTTTGTCCCCCGCGATGCCGGCATGAGGCCAGGACCAGTCATCGGCAAGACAAAAAAGGATATTAGGCCGCTGCTTCGGCCTTCGGTCCGACCCTTCCAGCGAACAGTTCTGCAGAGCAACCAAACCCAGCAGGCCCAATGTGCCGGAGCTAAAATCCCGCATGAAATCACGTCGATTCATTTCTTTCATCTTTTCTTCTCTTTCACTGTCTTTGGTTCTTTATGTTCTTTGACACAGCTAACTCTTTTTACTTTGAGCCTTCCTGCAGCGCCGGACCCATGCATCATAAAGAGCGGCCAACTCCTTAACCTTCTCCGGCATCTTTGCGGACAGATCATTAAGCTCAGTTCGGTCGGTCTCCATATTGTACAGTTCCCATGGATTTTCGCCCACGGTGACAAGTTTCCATTTGTCTTTCCGCACGGCCTTATTACGCATGTACTCCCAGAATATCGCGTCGTGACCCTTGCGCATGCGACCCTCGAAAATAGGCAGCAGACTCCTGCCTTCCAGCTCGGCAATCTTATTTCCCTTGTACTGCGAAGGATATTGCCCCCCCGCCACATCCAGGCAGGTGGCCATGACATCGATGATATGACCGACCTGATTTGTGATAGTGCCGCCCTTTTTAATGACTTGCGGCCAGCGGGCGATAAAGGGCGTGGCGTTGCCGCCCTCATGGTTGAAACGCTTATAGAGACGGAACGGCGTATTGCTGACGTTCGCCCACGACGAGTCGTATGTGCGGTACGACTCGGCCGGGCCGGGCGCGATGTCCTTCGTCCTGTTACGATCGTAGGGACAGCCTCCGTTATCCGAAAGGAACATAATCAGGGTATTATCTTCAACCTTTTGCTCCCTGAGTTTTTTGACAACTCGCCCGATGTTCCGGTCCATCCTGTCCACCATTGCGGCATAGACAGCCATGTCCAGGTCTTCGGCCTGCTTGTCTTCGACCTGCTCCCAGGGAGGAATGTCACTGAACGATTTGTGAGTATCGGCGCCGCGTGCGCTCAAGCCCCACTTCTTATCTATCAGCCCCAGCTTAATCATTCGCTCGTAACGTTCTTTACGCAAGAGGTCCCAGCCCTTCATATACCTGCCGCGGTATTTCCTGATGTCCTCAGGCAGGGCGTGCAGAGGATAATGCGGCGCATTGTAAGCGAGGTAGAGGAAGAAGGGCCTGTCCTTACGGCAGGCCTCGTCGATAAACTCAAGCGCATAATCCGTAAAAGCATTGGTTGTGTAGAAGTTCTTGTCATTCGTCGTAAAAGGTTCCCTGTCCAGGCGGAAAGTCTGGTCGGGAACAAAGTAACTGCACGAACCGCCAAGCATACCGAAGTACCGGTCAAATCCGCGATCCATCGGCGAGCCGCCCACATGCCATTTGCCTGCGGCCAGCGTTGTGTAGCCGGTTTCACGAAGAACCTCGGCGATGGTGACACAGTTCTTACCTGCTCCGACATCGGTCTGCTGATGGTACAGCCCCGTCAGTATCGAGGTACGCGTGGGCGCGCACTTGGCGCAGTTATAAAACTGCGAGAATCTCACGCCTTCGGCGGCAAGATTGTCCAGGTTCGGCGTCTCAATCTCCCCGCCGTAGCAGCCCAAATCCGAATACCCCATATCGTCCGCCAGAATAAGCACGATATTGGGCCTTTTACTTTTGGATTCGACCGCCGAGAGTACCTTCGGCATAAACAGCGAAGCCGCACCAAAACCTGCCGCCCTGAGAAAATCACGGCGTGTATTATAAACTGTTCTCATCTTTGTCCCTTTGTTTCTTTCTTTGTTATTGTTGTTTTAGCTCCCGCAGTTTTGACAGAAGCTCCTCAATCAGCTCCGGATGCCGAGCAGCGATATTTTCGTTCTCGTCCGGATCAACCTGATGGTCGTAAAGCTCCACCTGGACAGTCTTGCCCTGTTTATCAGTCCAGTGAACAATTCGATAACGGTCCGTTCGAAGCGTTCTTCCCATCAGTGAGCCCCTGGGGTGGAAACTATAGGCACAGCTTTTGCCGGGATGGTTCGGGTCGTGAATCATACGAACAAGGCTGGTCCCGGCCAAATCACCGGGCGCATCCAAACCGCAAAGCTCCGCCAAAGTCGGATACAAGTCAACCGTCTCTACCAGAGACCCTGTCCGCCTGCCGGGCTCAGGCATTCCCGGGACCTTCATTATCAGTGGGCTGCGTACCGCCACCTCGAAGTTGGTCTGCTTGCCCCACATGGCGTGTTCGCCCAGATGCCATCCATGATCCGACCACAGCACAACTACAGTATTCTTATCCAGCCCGAGCCGTTTGACTTCGTCCAGGACCTTGCCGATTTGTGCATCGACATAGCTGACACAGGCAAAGTAGGCATTGCGCAGAATTCTTGCTTCGGTATCCGTCACATTTCCTTTGCCTAAGGGCCATTTATAATGTGTCGTCAGCTCAAAACTGGGGTGCATGCTGATATCAGGGTCGACGTTTTTCGGGGCAAATGGATTCGCCGCCAGTTGAATTTTTTCAGGATCATACATGTCCCAGTACTTCTTCGGGGCATTGAACGGAAGATGCGGCTTGTAGAAGCCAACTGCCAAAAAGAATTTCCGGTCTTTCATCGCGCGAAGCTGCTTGACAGCCTCGTCCGCGTTGAGACCATCGGCATATCCGGTATCGGGGACATCGGCCGCTTCATAGGCCGGCATATTCGTGTCGTTGCGACCGTAACCATACTCCCGGATTCGACCTTTGTCATAACTAAAGAAAGCCCCCCAGGGTGTTTTCCAGGGGCCAACGGGCGCATAGGCCAGGTCCCAGCTGAACGGAACTTCGTGTACTTCCGCTTCTTTTCCTATCACACCGCCAGGCTGGTGACTGACTTTGCCGATGCAAACCGTATGATAGCCGTTCGTGCGGAAGAGATGCGGCAGCGATACCGGGCGTTCGGGTTCGGTTTTCTGCTTGCGTAATTGTTTCCAGCAATCCCAGTCACTTTGCCGCAGGCCGGTCAGCATCGAGCATCGCGATGGACCGCACACAGCCACCTGTACATAATGGCGAGTGAAAAGCCTGCCCTCATCGGCAAGCCGGTCTATATTCGGGCTGATCATCTCTTTGTGCCCGAAACAGCCGAGCTGCGGCCGAAGATCATCCACGCATATCAACAGGACGTTATAACTCTTATTGTTGCTCTCGGCATCAGGCGTTGTCGATGTCAGGGAAGACGAAAATGCCAATCTCTCCAACACGAACGACGCCGCTCCCAAACCCATCGCCTTCAGGAAATCCCGACGTGCGCAAGTGACCATATTTACGTTCATTTCTTCCTGCTCCCGGTTGCCCACGACTTTATGAATTCGATTATTTTATGATTCTTTCTATTCGGAAACCTTTCCCGCCGGTCGAGCGTTGTCTTTCAATTGGCGGTCGAATTCCTCCATCATATCTGTCATGCGTTTGACGATTTCAGGATGCTCATCCGCCAGGTTATTCTTTTCGCTGATGTCGGCTTCGAGGTCGTACAACTCGGTGTCCTTCTTGCTGCGTCGCAGCTTCCATCTGCCGCTTCGAACCGCTTCGAGGTTTTTGCCTTTATAATAGTAATAGGCCTCATGCGGTGACTCTGCCCCCGGCCCGGCGGCCATCAAAGGCCAAATGTCCCTGCCGTCAATCACACGATCGGTGGGAACCCGTGCCTGGGCCAATCCGGCGAACGTCGGCAATAGGTCAATCGTACCACAGACCTCGCCGCATACCATGCCGGCAGGAATTTTCCCGGGCCAACGCATAATGCAAGGCTCACGCATGCCACCCTCATAGGTGGAAAATTTGCCGTCACGCAGCGGCAGGGCGCAGCCGCCGTGATGCTTCTTGGAAAGCCACGGACCGTTGTCGCTTGTAAAGACCACGAGAGTTTTTCCATCCACACCGGTCTCGTTAAGAGCCGCAAGAACCTCACCGATCGAGAAGTCAATCTGCTCAATTGTCGCTATATACGCCTTTTTGGCATCTTCGACATAAAACTCATCGGAGACAAAAAGCGGAACATGCGGCATCGTGTGCGGCAGGTAGAGGAAGAAGGGCTTGTCCTTGTTTTGTCGAATGAACCTGACGGCCTCTCTGGTATAGCGCTCGATCAGGGTTGTCTGGTCCGCCGGACGCTCGACAATCCTTTCGTCACGCATCAGGGGAACATTCCACGGCGAGTAGTCTTTATTCTGCCACGCCCGGTCGAGATTTCTATCCTTGCCTTTGACACCATCCATATCGTTGGAGTATGGAATTCCGAAGTAGGAATCAAAGCCGTTATTCGTCGGCAGGAACTGCGGCAGATGGCCCAGGTGCCACTTGCCTATACAGGCGGTGGCATAACCCTGTTCCTTGAGGACATCGGCGATCGTAGATTCTTCCGGGTCCAGGCCGATGTTGTCTCTTGGAAACAGCACCCTGGTTATTCCAACTCGCGGCGGATAGCAGCCGGTCAGCAGCGCCGCCCTCGACGGCGAACAGACCGAAGCGGCCGAATAAAAATCCGTGAACCTCATACCCTCTGCGGCCATTCCGTCCAGATTGGGCGTCTTAATCGACGGCGAGCCGAAACAGCCGACATCCTGGTAACCCTGGTCATCCGTAAAAATGATTACGAAATTAGGCTTGTCCGCAGTAGCCCGGCTATTAATCTGCTGATTACCCTTTATGCAGCCCGTCAAAGCAAGTGACGCCGCGCCAATGCTTAGACTCTTTAGAAAATCACGACGTGTGTAGCCAACTTTTTTCATAGTTAAATTCTCCCTGTTTCTCTATTTTCATTTGGCTCATTTCGGCTTGCATTCTATTCGCTCTGCCGCGTTATATCAACCGAATTCTACCAACCCACTACTATTAAGAGAACGGCAATACCCTACTTGTTATTGGAGTCAATTATTTCCAGTTGAAGGATTTGCCGGGTTTCACCGGTAATCCTGGTTTGCTCGCTTATTCTAATCGGCCAGACCCAGATTATATTTCCAATGTCCGTGATAACAAGAACTTCTCTGCGTATTCGCTGCGGGACTCGCTGGGCGGTCAGGAACTTGCCGAGCCTTTTTTCCCCCGCCAGACCTAAAGGAACGAACCTGTCACCGGTCTGCCGATAACGAACTGCTAAAGGTAATTTAAGCTTCTCCAAATCAAACCACTCAACACTGTCGGTCTTCCCGGCTTTGAATTCTTCAAATCCGGCATTTTCAGCTTCGAAAATTTTGGCCTCTATAAAATATCTGCCAAAACTCGTACGTCCCGGAACTTCTAACCTGACAGACTCACCGATCCGTTTTTTTAAAAGGTTCTTCTCATCAGGCTGAGCAAAAATCAATTTCCCGTATTCACGCCAAACCATAAATCTACCCGGCAATTCAATTTTTCCGCCGGTGACGTTCCGGCCTGCCAATTTTAATATCCTTTCAAAATGCCGCTGCGTTAAATTTCTCTCACCGGAGCCGATAGCTTTCAAACTCCGCCTGAGAAGCTCAACTCTTATCGGCTGCGGCTGAGTCGAAAATATTTTCAAATCCAGCGCTATATTTTCATCGGCGCAATCAGCCACGTTCGACCATATCTCGTCAGTACGAGTATTAACCAGGCCGTAAAACCTGCGAGCCGAGAGAGCCAGTTCAGATAAACGCTCTACGACCGAATCGGAGCAGTTCCGCTGTAAAGCCGGAAGCAGACGACGCCGGATATAGTTTCGCCTGTATGTACAATCATAATTCGTAAGGTCCTGGCGCCATTGCAGATTTCGCTCTTTCAGATACTCGACAATCTCGTCTCGTCCGACACACAGCAACGGTCTGACGAATTTAATTTCACCAGCGAAGACCTGCGCCGGCCAAATGCCTCCAAGCCCGCGGAAACCGGTCCCGCGAATCAGCCGCTGCAGAATGGTCTCGGCATTATCGTTCTTTTGATGCGCAGTCGCTATTTGGTTGCAGTCGCCGGCCTTTGCTATATCAATCAGAGCCTCAATCCGCAATTGGCGAGCGGCTGTTTCGATTGACAGCTTATTACTACGCGAAAATTCCCGCACATCCACACGCTTTGACGTTACGGCCAGTTTCAGTCCGGCCGCCCGGGCAATAACAAACTCCTCATCCGAATCCCCTTCAGACCCTCTTAGCTGATGGTTAATGTGAGCACAGAACAGCTCATTATTTAAGACGTTCTCGGCTTTCATTGCCTGCATCGCGGATAGCAGCGCCGTCGAATCGGCCCCGCCGGAAACAGCCAACAATACCTTTCCACCAGAGCTAAAAAGCTCGTTCGCTTTTATGAAATCGGCAACCTTTTTCTCAAATTCCAATAACATTTTTTTAATAAAAAAAACGGGCCTGATTTCCAGCCAGGCCCGTGACTTAATTGCAAAACATCTTTATCCTGAAACGTTCATTAACGCTATTTTTGTTCCTCTTCCACTCCCTGTAATTCTTTTATCCGCCTTTCGGCAAAATCTTTCCACTCCCGATACTTTTCATACTTGCCTTCTTTTTCGACAGCTTCTTGATAAAGCGACAGCGCTTCGGAATTCCGGTGCATATTTTTATCCAAAATACGTGCCGCCCTATACCTTGCAGGATAAATCGTAGCAGGGTCCCATTGATAGGCCCTTTGGTAATAAGAAAGCGCTATCGAGTAATCTTTGAGGTATTCATAAATTGTACCAGCCTTGTAAGCGGCATCATCAATCTTGTCACTGGAAGGATATTCCTTTATCAACTGGTTATATTTATTCAGAGCCAGACGCAATGAATTTTCATTCTTAAGAAGAGGTAGCAGTCCAGCGTCCTTTTCAAAGTCCAAGGCATCGTAATAAAGGCTATCTGCTTCGGGTATCGAAGCGCGGACTTTTAAATTAGCCGGGGTTATGACCGCCTCAATGATGTAATTATATTTCGGCATTGCATTCATCGCAGCCAGTTCCCTTGTGGCCCACTGAAGCTTCATATTGTTGCCTGTCCTGTTGTAATAACCTACCAGTAATTCAAGGCCCTGCCGATATGCCTGCCGATTGACCGCCATCTGTTCGATAATATCGGCCTCACTTGCGTCACCAAAATTAACTACGCCTGCAGGACCAAGTCTTTGTCTGGGGTCCTGCGGTACAAGCTGACCTCTGCCGCTGTTGGCACTTTGACAACCAACCAGTACGTTCAAAAAGACTATAAGCACTCCGGTACAAACTAACCTCGCCATAATGGTCTCCTTTCAAAGTTCTCAATCCATTCCAGATAATTAATTATCAATTATCAATTAAAAGTCTGTTCGTCAAGAACAAACATTAAAAAATTTCAATCCGGAACCGGGATGAGATTTTAACATCAAACACCACCGGTTTCTACAACTTTCCATTTAATAAAACCCGCCGGTTGCGTCTAATGTTCCCGGCATCTTGTAACCGTATTGTCAGCAAGTAATTACTGTAATTACTTTTATTTGATATCTTTTCAGCCAGCTCAGGCCGGTCTTTGAACGCGGTTGGGAAACCGCCCGGCAGGGCATTTTCACCCAAATCGTGGTAAATATGGGCAAAACAGAAAAATCCGCCTGAATCTGATTAGTATAGGACCTACATTCTAAAACTTAATTACAAAAAGTACACAAAAGCCCGCAAAAAGGTTTGACTTAAACAGGCCATTTAGGTATAATAATATTTATAAAGTCCGGCGATAAGACCGTGAGGAGGTCATTTGAAATATCGCCGCTTAAATGCGTCTTTTTCATCAGTCAAAAAAATCTATGTGAATAGGATAAGAATATGAAAGCGAATCGGTTAATTTCAACTTTCATTATTGTGATTTGCTGTTTACTATTTCAGAGCGGCTGTGAAGAGCAGGCTATGGCGCCAAAGCAACTCAGCCCCGAGTGGTTCAAGCGGTTCGAGCAGCCGAACCAGACGGCAGCCACGTCTCGGGTAGCAAAATCGTCGCCAAAAATTGAGTTCGAAAAAGTCGTTCACGATTTTGGCAACGTTGGCCCGGAGATGAATAACCTCTGTGAGTTTAAATTCACAAACACAGGAGACGGTATCCTGAAAATAGGGGAAATCAGCAAAACCTGTGGTTGTACTCCTTTTGTGCTGGCGAAAAATGTATACGCACCTGGCGAAAGCGGGTCATTGATAGTACAGTATCATTCGGACAGTCAATTCGGCCAGACAACGAAAAACTTGTATGTAAACAGCAATGACATGGACAGACCCAAGATTGAACTGGCCATCAAGGCCACGATTATGACGATGGTCGATTATGAGCCAAAGACAGTAAACCTTTTGCTTAAGCAAGATGCCGGTTGTCCGGAGATAACGCTTGCCAGCTTTGACAACCAGCCGTTCTCAATAAATTATTTCAAGTCAACCTCCAATTGCATAACCGCCGAATTTAATCCTTCGGTTAAAGCGACGAGTTTTGTTCTTCAGCCAAAGGTCGATTTAGCAAAACTGGAGAAGACTCTGCGTGGCAATATCGAGATTGGCACATCGCATCCGGAATGCAAAACAATCACAATCGCACTTAATACGCTGCCTAAATTCAAGATTTCTCCAAGGTCTATCATCGTTCGTGGTGCCGAACCGAAAACACCGATAGTAAAGAAAGTGCGTATAATCAGCAACTACAAAGAGAATTTTGAGCTTGAATCAACATTGTCAAGCAAAGGTATTATAAAGGTTATAAGTGCACAAATGGTTAGTGACGGTTATGAGCTGGAACTGGAGATAACACCACCGGATGTCACTGACAAAACAAGGATTTTCACGGATGTTTTTTCCGTCATATTAAAAGGCGGCGAGCCCCTGGAAATCCCGTGCAGCGGTTTCTATGTGGGAGCAACTTCTGCGCCAACAGCCTCAATAGAAACAGAAGACTGCCCAACTTGTGGGCCTCGGATTATAGACCCTGCTACGGGAAAGGTTTCATACGCTAACCGATAAAAAAGGTCTGTTCTTAAGCGTGTTCCAATTATTATACGCAGAACTCCCCTGCCGGGCTCTGCTGCTCTGACTGCTCAGGGCGTGATAACAAACAAAAAACGTTTATTACCAAGGCTTTCGACTTTCAATTGCATCTGCTCATTTTGACCGGTTAAATTGTTCACAGAGGTCTCGGCCACCCATACCCCATTCGATTTAACTCTTCCTCCGGTTTCATTTGAACTTGAGCTGTCTTCCCGTGCTTCAACGGTGAGTAATCGAAAGGGGATAGAGGGTGAAGGTTCTCGAGAAGGGATAATCCGCAATGCAAAAGTATTTATTTTATTATCAGCAAGACGTCTGTAAAAAAGAACGGGCTGATCAAGGGCCCTTTCAATTTTCAGCGGCTCAGTGGGCTTTTCGGCGTTTACGAAACCCATCTCACGAAAAATCTCATCACCGACAGGAACTGTGGCCAGGCCCTCGTCACCGAGTTTCTTGGCAAGGCTCTTAATTTCCTGAGCCTTGACATTATGCTCTTTTTCCACATGCTGCATGGCCCGGGCACGCAAGAGCAACTCTCGTCCCTTGTCCTGACGGTCATGATCCGCCCAGTAGTTGGCGAGCATAAGGCATCCATCCAGCGTATGAACAGGATTCTGTTCAACGATAGATCGCAAACGCTCAGACTGCTGTGGTGTATGGAAATATTTCTCGAAGATAAGCAGATCCTCAATCCCCATACCACTGTCCAATAAAGCATCCATCGCTTTTTCCATCTGGTCGCTGGTCAGGTAAGATTCGTAATGAATAATCATTGGGGCCTTGGATACCTCCTTTTCAAGATCGCCCCATAAGATTGTCCCTGATTTCATGTCGCGTCGGCGCGGACGGAAAATATAAATGTGATCATTGCCCTTCTGCATCCGCAGATACTGTTTGTTACGATCCTCCGCCTCCCAACCCAGGTTTATCAATTCATCTTGATAAGCCGTATGTGCCTTATCAGTTCCTCGCTCGTCCACAAACCGCCAGACCGTATGATTATTCTTGAATAATCCACGTCCTGAAATCAGCAGCTCGGACATATCGTCTTTGAGAAAGGAAAACTCCGGCGGCTCGTGGTAAGATCCATAAAGCATCTCAGATAGTTTGGGCAGCTGGCCATGCTTATCCAATAAATTCTCAAACTGTTTGCTGATGGATTTTATCATCTCGCGGGAAATGTCATTTGCTTCGAGCTTGTATTTGGCCTTTGGACTTTCAACCCCATACATTTTACTATCATGCTCGAGCTGGCTTTCAATATCGAATTTAACCACCGGAGGCATGTATTTATGAACCGAATGGGACGGACCTGTAAATATTGAACTGCCAGCCTTCCATTTTATCACCGCTTTAAGCTTATGACCACGAAGGAAGTTATCCTCATTAAACTGGGGCATATCTATCGTAATAAAAACATCAGGCAAAATCCCCCCCGGTTTGGGCGAGGTCCCGAAAGGGTAATATGCAACCCTGTCCACATATGGCAACCGGACCAGAGACTTCTGAAACTCAAGCGTCGCCCGGTGGAGCAGCAAATGAGGACTTTGACAAAGAAGCAGGATATTGCGCGTGCATACCCTCGTACCGCCTTCTGTAGAGGTCGTACTAAAAGTATGTATACTATTCTTTTCTTCTAAAGTCCCAACATATACCTCGAATCCAGAGGATGACTGGTTTGGTTCCGTTGGTTTTTCTTCGCCGGATTCACTCAGGACAACCAAAGGCTCAGCCGGTTTTCTGCTGTATGGCCATTCGAAAAGCACCAGCACAATACCAATACAAGCAATCGCAACCGCAGAACCGAAACCCATCAGCTTTCCTCGCTCCTCAGTCTTAAGAGGCTTAAGCAAAAAACCGAAAACAAAATATACGAGGGTAAGCAATGGATTGAAAAAAACAAATGTCAACAGCCAGAGCACTTTTGTACCCCACTTGGGGCCAAATACCGGATAGAACTCTCGGCGTAACAAACAATGGATCAGCAACGCCGACCATATAGTCAAGTATAGTCCGTTGAAAGCATACCAAAGCATCAAAGTCCACCTTTCAAATAACTATTACACCGAGGTCCGTGACGATCTTGGGCAACCCTTCCGGAGGATTCTCCAGTTTCTCTCGCCCACTTTTCCGTCTGCTCGGTGACGGCTTGCGCCGCGACCTTAATTTGCCGCCCATATCTACACCCCTGCATAATAAACTGCCCGGCAGTTGACATCGTTTATCGGGCGTACGCAAAATCCTGTAAGCCACTTCTTCAATAGCCTTACAGTCACAGAAAACCTGCCCGGCGTTAAAACATACTTCTTCCGTCAAAACACCTAAGACACGATATAGTATCGATATTTTTGCACTTGTGGATTACCTAAAATCGGTGCCGGCCTGGAAAAAAAGACAATTTTTTCTCATCCGAATACAAAGCATAAAAACCCGTATCGTTTCCTTAAAGCATTATATTCAAAATAGTTACGAAGAATATGATGCAAAAATTGCCGGTTTTTTGGATAATAATCGAATTTTTTTAATTTTTTTTTTCGATCCGGCTTGACAAAACCTGAATTTGTGTTATATTTGTAATAGTTGATATAGTACAAGTATTGAAGGTTGATTTATGCAGATTCGTATAGACAATGCTTCCGGCAGGCCCGTTTATCAACAGATAATGGATCAGATAAAGCGTGACATTGCCCTTGGCAGACTCATCAAAAATGAGAAGCTGCCAACGGTAAGGCAATTATCCGGCCAGCTTGCAATAAATCCCAATACAATAGCCAAGGCCTATCGCCAACTCGAACAGGAGGGTATTATTGTTACCAAGGCCGGTGCCGGCGCCTTTGTCGCGAATCTCGACAGCAATTTGAGCAGAGCCGTCAGAAAAAGGCTCATTTCCGAGGAACTCGAACGAATTGCCGTTGAGGCTTTTCACATGCAAATTGACGCTCGGACGCTGCTGGAGTGGTTTAACAATGCGGTTGATAAATTCAATTTGCCTTCGAAGAAAGGGCAATCGAATGGATGAGAACGTTATCAAAATAGAAAATCTTGCCAAATACTTCGACGGCCGCTGCGTTCTGGATGGCATCAATCTAAAGGTGCCTCAGGGCTGCATCTACGGCCTGCTGGGACGAAACGGAGCCGGCAAGACGACTATCATCCGGATTCTTTTGGGCCTCGAGCCGGCGACACGGGGACAGACTTTTTTGCTGGACACCGAATCAGCAAGTCTTTCGCCAAAGGTCCGCGGCAGAATCGGCTGCGTTGCCGAAGGTCACAACCTCATCCAGAATTACAAAGTCAGCCGGCTTATCAAGCTCTGCAAAGACCTCTCACTGCAGTGGAACGACGAATTTTTCCGTCTTCTCATAGACACGTTCAACTTACCAACCGACCGCAGGGTAAGAGAGCTTTCCATGGGTATGCGAGCGCAATTGAACCTGGCGCTGGCCATGGCGATAGACCCGGAGCTGCTTATCCTTGACGACCCCACGCTCGGACTTGACACCGTCGCACGCCGGCAGTTCCTCAAGCTCGCCATCGGGCTCATTCAGCAGAAGGACCGGACCATTCTGTTCTGCTCTCATATCCTCAGCGATGTTGAGCGAATCGCCGATAGGGTCGGCATCCTTGCCGCCGGCAAGCTCGTCGTGGATTGCCCGCTGGAAGAGCTGAAAGAGCGAGTCAAGAAGCTGCGTGTCATCTTCCCCGAATCCGCACCGCAGAACCTGTACCTGACGGAGATGATAAATCAAGAAACGCAGGGACGTGAGATGGTAATTACCGTGGCCAACTGGAACCGGCAGAAACAGGCAATTCTCGAAACGTTCAAACCATCGAGCTGCACCGAAGTCCCGATGAGCCTCGAGGATATATTCATAGAATGCACCAGGCCCGATTCGAATTCGACTGAAAGCTGATATCAGGAGAGATAAGATGCTTGCCCTCATAAAAAGAGAAATTCGAGACCATATCGTATATTTCATAGCAGCAGCCATTTGCTCGGCGATCTTCATCGCTATGGGCTTGGAAACAGTGCACGAATACAACCCTCGAAATCCACCCGTTTTTCCAATTGGGATCGGGATCTCGCTCGCCGCCATCGTCACAGCCGGCATCTGCGCAATGGGAGCAACCCAGATGTATTTCGACAAGACAAGAAGAGTTTCAGCACTCTTGTCGACGCGCCCGGTGAGTAGAAGCATGATATTGCTCGCCAGGATCATCGCCGGACTACTGGCAATTCTTACCTTGCTCGCGCCCATTGCTGTGGCAACGACGATTTTGTTGCGTCTTTTCACGCCGCCGATTCCAATGTACTCCGGTCTGGTCTGGGAAATATTCACAGCGACATTCCTGCTGGCTTTCGCCTGTTATTGCATCGGCCTGCAAACCGGCTGGAACACGAACGCGCTGACGCCCACGTTGGGCGCGCTTGGCCTGACCTGCATATTCGTCCCGCTGATTCTTATCAAGGGTCCAGGCCTGCAAATCGTCGTAATACTGCAGCTGTTCATTACTGCTTCTTTGGTGCGTACATGGAACAAGTTCCTGTCAACGCCGCTTTAGGAATGTAACTATGAAATCATCAACGAGCTATTCTCTCAAGGTTTTCGCCACGGGATTTATTGTCCTGACATTACTGTCGATACCGTTATTCTGGCTGCGATCTCTATGCCAGACAGCCATTGCGGAACTAATGCCCAGGGAGATCAAATCCGTCGACATCAGTCCATCCGGCCTGGTACCGCCGGAACTCGAAAATGACCCTAACGTTGCTCAGCACTCCAGAGTGGGCGCATCTATAAATTCCGAAGTTCCTTCATCGATCGGATTGGCCGATTATTTTATCACAAGATTGCCGGGGGCAAGCCGCTCAAACGTCTATCTTGCCAGCTCCGACGAGGCGTGGATGTACTTTGACAAGAATCTCGGCCAGATCGTTCATCAATACGATGAAAAATCAACAATGCCTGATAATAGTACGCTGCGCAAGATTATACGATTCTATATCGGCCCGAAAGGAATTTCAGAGCTTCCCGACGAAAAACTCGGCCGATTCTTCGACCCTATTTTGGACGGCAACTGGATCGTTAGAAGATGGGAAAAAGCAAAACCGCGCGAGTTAATACTATACGATAAGAAGCTGCGATGCTTTTTCAGGATCGACTTCGACCAGAGAACCGTGGTCAAAGGCCCTGAAGTCAAGAAAGGATTTCCGAATGACCACCCAATCCAAATAGGCCGGTTGTACAAGAACGAATTCTCATTGGATCTAAACTGGTCTGCTCCCCACATTAAGGTCCCCCGGAAAGACGCCGACAGAACCGATTTACAAGCCAATATCAATGACAGCTTTTCTATCAGACTCGCTGCTACCCTGAAAGACGCCGACAGAACCGATTTACAAGCCAATATCAAGCCAATCATACCAACTGGTTTCTGGTCGGATTCCGGCCCATATCTGCTTGTCCTTGACGAAACCGGCCGGATAGAACTGCTCGACAGAGAAACCCTCGAATTAGCCGGATCTGCCGGTTGGCTGCCCGGCCCTCGCTCATATTTCTATTCGGAACAATCCCAAAAACCAAAAGACCTGCTTGCCTACGAAGTTCAGGCCCTGACCCTGAGAACGCACTACTTCGAAAATCCCGAAGAGGTCATAACCACTTTTGGCGATACGTTGTATAATTTTGCCCGTCAGCCCTCAAGAGTCGATAAAGAATACCTGGGAATGTTCGCCGCAAGTGTATCTCGCGATGGAACCGCTTTGGTTCTGACTGTCTTCGATAAAGAGTCAAAACGTATCACAACAGAGCATACCAAGCTTTCCACAAACGTCAGTCGGCCTTCCGAATATCTTCACTCCAGCAAGGCGGCCTTCTGGAGGGCCCCCTGGGCGCCGGTATCGACCATCGGCAAATACCTGGCCGAGAACCTCCACCCGCCGATCCTCTCCCTTGCGTCGTATTTCACAGCATCGGTCTTCGAAGCCGGCTCCGGCCACAGGGCACTATTTCTGCTGCCCAATTCATTCGTCGCAATGGTGGGCAGAGATAGTCGTGGGAATTTCGCCGAGAGATTCGCCTCCGCCCTGTGGTGGATATTGCCCTCGATAGTACTGGCAGCATGGCTTGCTTACTGGGTGAGCAAAGACGCCGTCGTCGTTGGGCTCTCCGGAAAAGCACGGTTCTACTGGATAATTGGGACGATTGCGTTCGGCCTGACGGGTTATATTACGTACAGGCTGACCAGGCCGAAGATAACGCTGGTGACCTGCGCCAACTGCGGCAAACCAAGAAGACCGGATATGGACAAATGTCACCGCTGCGGCAGCGGCTGGCAAGTCCCCGAACTGATACCGCCCGCCTGGCGGGTCCTCAACGGGACAGAGCAGGTTCCTGACAGCTCGACGGCGGATGCGGAGCAAGCCGTTCCGGAATAATATCAATCTCAGTTAATTAGAGCCGATTATATATTTCCGTAAGCACCACGGACAGTACAAGAGTTTTAGCTTTCATCTGCCATATCGGCTCAAACTAAATGGAATTATTATAAGCTGTGTAGTCCTAAGACTACACATCATAATCCACTATGAAGTTTTTAACTTAGCTGGAACTCCCTGTCAGTAAAGGCTTGGGTGTTTACTGATTCTTCCCAAGAGGTGGGAGAATTTTGTTGTTTCGTCTCCAGAACGCTACCGTCTCCAATAATCCCTTCAATAATTCCTTTAACAACTCCTATAATCACAATTGATGCTGTTAAGCTCTGTAGTCATAAGACGACAGCTTATGTTTAACCATCAAGGTTTTATTGAATATTGATGATAAACGGCAGTTTCGCTGTTTTGATTTTTAGTCGTTATGATAATCAGAATTTATAAGCTGTGCCTCCGACACAAATTTGAGCAGAACCTCGGTTCTCGAGCATGCGTGCATCTTCTTGAATATCCGGTTGAATTGCTCCTGGACGGTAGAGCGTGCCACTCCCATCAGGGCAGTAAGCTCGCGGTCTTCCAGTCGGCCGGAAAGGATGTGGCGAACCAACTCCCTCTGGCGCGGCGATAATCCGTAACGCTCGGCAAGTATAAAAAATTCGCGTTCTGCTATTACCACTCAAACATCTTCCTCTCTACTCGCTATGCTGCATTTAGCGGTGATGAAATTAAGGGTATACCGCGCATTTTCCGGGATCCGGTCACCTGTTTCAATGTTATCAGGTGGTTCCGATTTCATCAAGCATTTTAAG
>Ga0307380_10001265_pt1 | contig 37785 bp, 32 predicted proteins | sample UN3MG_FD_202239 | JGI IMG/M metagenome (GOLD analysis project Ga0307380, IMG submission 202239) | Soil microbial communities from Risofladan, Vaasa, Finland - UN-3 | ecosystem: Environmental > Terrestrial > Soil > Coastal area > Acid sulfate soil | place: Finland: Risofladan, Vaasa | collected...
CAAAAAGAAACAAAAGTTAATCCTGGCATTTAAGTCCTTTACTCCGCTTCGCCAAGCTCGCCTACGCGCAGGAAGCCTGCGCAAAGGCCTGCCTGGGCGTTGTACATCTAGTATGGCGATGATGGAAATTACTTATCTTCTACACGCTCCAGAAACATGGTCCCCGGATTTCAGGGCTTCTTATGACCTCCGGTTTCACCTGGAATGATCTATCATCCCAGGTAATTGCACTGAAACCTCTTTTCGGTAGTTGTAAAAGTTTTTCTCTCGGAATATTTCAATCATAGTTACATAAAGTGAGCCGCCGGCGCTTAAAATTTAAAAATTGACACCTGTTAAATCATTCCTGCTTACTTGATTTTTATGAATAACCAAGGCTGAAGCATATAAACTATAATAAAATGGAAACTATTTAATGATCCCTGTAATAAAAAAGAAATACCAATCCGCCGCTCAATAGTCAAGTCTGGATCAGGGATTTTCCAGGATTTGAATAGAAATTTTATCGGGTGCTCAGCCATTACTATGCGGACCACCCGGCATTCTTTTTCACTGCACCACCACCGCAGTCCCGTAGGCCAGGATCTCGGCTGCATGCTGCATGAGCGAGGAAGTGGTAAAGCGCATGGCCACTATGGCGTTGGCGCCCTGCGCGCTGGCGTCCTCGATCATCCGGTCCAGGGCCTGCTCCCTGCTTTCCGCAATCGCCTTGGTGTAGTCGGTTATCTCGCCCCCGACCAGGTTCTTTAACCCGGCCATTATATCATGGCCCACATGGCGGGCGCGGATAGTGTTGCCTTTGACCAGGCCGATCACCTTGACAATTTTTTTTCCGGGAACAGAATCAGTGGTAGTGACTATCATCGCAGGATCTCCTTGTATTTCTCGGTTTTCCGGATAAAAAGCCTTTCGCGCATGACCGAGACGAAAAGAATGATCACTCCTAAAAGCAGGGCTGAAACTCCAATTTTGACCCACAGGGGCTCGCTGGAGTCTTTCAGAAACTCCTGGACGAACTGGAACGCCCCGAAAGCCATGAGAATTATCGCCCCGATCGAGAGAAGAATCCAGCCCAGGCCCCGCTCGATCCGGTTGTAAACTTTATTCCAGTACATTTTCCAGACCTCGTCTTCGGGTTGGGTGAGCTGCATGCTCGAGGTGATGTTTTTCATTTTTTGCATGGAGTCCAATTCCTCGCAGCAGGCGCTGCATTCGGCCAGGTGCCGCTCCACTCTCTGGCGGCCCTCCCTGTCCAGCTCTCCATCCAGGTACTCCATCAGCAGCGGTTTAAATTTATCGCATTCCATAAGCTCACTCTCCTTCCTGGATTAAACCGTCGAGCTTCTGTTTCAGCGCAGCGCGTGCCCGGTACAGGCGGGAGGCCACACTTCCCCTGGGAATATCCAGCAATGCGGCTATCTCATTGTAGTTTAACTCTTGAAAATGCTGCATGACAATGATTTCCTGCATCTCGACAGGCAGCTCGCGGATCGCCTTCCAGACTGTCCGGCACCGCTCGGCCCGGTCAGGATTTATGCCCTCGATATTCACAATATGAGCCATGCAGGCCGGGTCGGCGAGCGTTTTCCGGCGGGCTCTTTTCGCTTTCTTGATATAATTAGCCGCTTCGTGGCGCAATATCGAATAAAACCAGGCCGGGAAGCGCTCGCAGTTTTTCAGAGTTTTTATTCCCCGGTGGGCTTTGACAAAAGCGTTCTGCGAGATATCGAGCGCATCATCGCGGTTCCCCACAAGCCCTAAAGTAAAAAAATACGCCTTTTTCATATATGTCTTGACAAGACGCTCGAACGCCCGTATGTCGCCGCTGCGCGCAGCCTCGGCCAGCGCGCTGATCTCCCGGTCCAAAATGATTTCCACTTCAGCCCCGGACATGGTTTTATGCAAATCCCCCAGTGGTGAGTTATAAAGCTCCAGGCAGTGTCTTCTTGTGGAGCTTCCAGATAATCATGACCAGGATTCCCATGATAACTGTCGGCGGAATGCAAAGAAGAGACGAGAAGGCAAAGACCAACAGGACAGTGTTCACCTCACTGCGCAGCATCTGCAGGATAGTACGGGCCAGAAAAACATAGTAGAGAACAAGCAGTACGAAAAGGACGATCGAAACTATCGCAATAGTCCCATACATTTTACACCTCCGAAGAAATTAGAATTGAGAGTGATTGTCCTGATATAGACAACCGGATATCCGGATTTCTTCCATTTTTTCAATAAAAAATGTCAAATTCAATTTTGCTCTTATATTTATTACTCAGGTCATAAAATTGTTTGCATCTATCCGTAAAGGTAAATTTTTTTCTTCTTTTGGTGGCAAAAGAAGCAAAACCATTTCTTTTTAAACAAAAAGAAACAAAAGTTAATCCTGGCACTTAAGTCTTTTACTCCGCTTCGCCAAGGTCGCCTGGCGCGATAATGCTGCGCAAAGGCATGCCTGGGCGTTGTACATCCAGTATGGCGATGATGGAAATTGCTTGTCTTCTACACGCTCCAGAAGCAGGGTCCTCGGACTTCAAAACTTTTTTTAGCTCTAGTTTCACCTGGGATGATCTATTATCCCATTGTCATGTCCCGAAAATAACATTCCATATTTTGTAAGGGCGCACACGCGAGTGCGCCTACCGGGCTCTCGGAGTATTTCAATCGTTTTTATGTCACTCAGTCGCCGGCCCGGGTGAGAGCTTAAGGTTGAAAATTCTTTCGAAATTGGCATTGGTAACCCGGGAAATATCTTCGAGGTCCACTCGCCGTATTCCGGCCACAGCTCCTGCTGTGTAAGTCAATAGCGCGGGCTCGTTTCTTTTTCCCCGCATGGGGTGGGGGGCTAAATAGGGCGAGTCTGTCTCCAGCAGCAGCCTGTCCTGCGGGATGCGGCGGATTATCTCCTGGCTCTTGAAATTGCGGAATGTAACCGAGCCCCCCACGCTGAAATAGCAGTCCAGAGCGATCAGCTCTTCTAAGTTCTCAGCGCCGCCTGAGAAGCAGTGGACCTGCCAGGGTGGACGTCCGGGGCGGTCGTGCGCTTTCAGGATTTCTATCAGGTCCGGGTAAGCGGAGCGGCAGTGGATCATCACCGGGAGCTGAAGCTGTCGGGCCAGGTCGAGATGGGCTGCGAAAACTTGTTTCTGCATCCCGGCGGGGCTGTTCATATAGTGGTAGTCGAGACCGGTCTCGCCCACAGCGATTACTCTGGGATCTGCGGCCAGGGAGTCCAAAAACGGGATTGTCCGGGAGCTGAATTTCGAGGCGTCGTGGGGATGCAGGCCCACGGTGACAAGCAAATCAGGATACCTGGCCGACTGTTCGAGAGCCAGCACGGATGAGGTTTCATCGTAGCCGACATTGAATATTTTCCGGATCCCGGCTTCTATGGCGCGCTCGAGTACTTGTTCGATATCTCCGGCGAATGCTTCGTCATTCAGGTGGGCATGGGAATCGTAAAAAGTTGACGGCATGGGATATTTTTATTTAAGGATGCGTGAAGATTATTTAACCAGGTCGGAGATTTTTTTAAATTCCGCGCTGCCTGCTTGCACCAGCATCTCGAAAAGCGCGCTTTCCGTAGAGGTGATCACCGCACCCGCGTCTTTCAGCCTTTCGAGAGCCAGTCTTTTGTTTTCAGGGTTGCGGCTTGAGACAGCATCAGCGGCCACGTGGACCTTCAGGCCCGAAGCCAGGGCATCGAGCGCGGTCTGAAGCACGCAGACATGGCTTTCGATGCCGCAGATTAAAAGAGTGTCGCAGGATGTCCGGGCTATCTTGTCTGCCAGGCCTTTATCAGCCATGCAGGAGAAAGTTATTTTATCGCCTTTATCAGCCCCCTCCAGAGTTTCCGCCACAGGCCCGACCGTAGGCCCGAGGCCTTTGGGGTATTGCTCGCTGACAATGACCGGCAGGCCGAGCACCTTAGCCCCGCCTGTCAGGCGGCGGATGTTTTTCAAAAGATGCTCCTTCTCGTGGATCACCGGAAGCAGCCTTTCCTGGACATCGACCACCAGGAGACAGGTGCCTTCGCGCTTGAGCAACTGCGGGTGACGCATGATCATCCTCGATTCAGGTGTTGTTTATGCTTCTTAGTCCGTTGTTCTGTTCTTAAATCACTCTTCCGGGCTCGATAACTCCTCCCCTGGGAACTATCACAATGCCTGAGCGTACATAATACCCGTCGCCGTCCCGGTCAGGCTCTCCGTGCTTGGGACGGATCACTACCCCGTCGCCGATGCGGGTGTTCTTATCGATTATTGCGCCCTCTATATATACGTTATGCCCGATCCCGATCGGAATGTCGCTTTCGGTCTTCCGGAAACCTTCCGGAATTTCCCCTGGCTCTTCATAGAAATCGGCGCCGAGAACCAGGCTGTCGCGAATTATGCTCCCCGGGCGGATGACCTTGCGGATTCCGATAATAGAACGGGTTATCTGGGCGTTATTTATAATACTGCCTTCGCAGAGGATCGCCCTCTCGATGCGGCCTCCAACCACCTTGACCCCTGGAAGAGACCTGGGATGGGTGTAAATCGGCCAGTCTTCCCTGTAGAAATTAAAGGGCGGGATCGGGTCTGTAAGGCACAGATTCACCTGGTAGTATGACTCGATCGTTCCGATGTCTTCCCAGAAATCATCGAACACATAAGCAAAAACGCGGTGGCTGTTGACCGCCTCCGGAATGACCTCGCGTCCGAAATCGGTGTACTTTTTCTCGCTCAGCATCTGAATCAGGGCCTCGCGGTTGAAAACATAGACTCCCATTGAACCCAGGTGCCTCCTGCCCCGGACTTCGATGCCGAACTGCTTCAGGAAGCTTTCACCCGTAACCAGCTCCTCCTGGACCTTCGGATCTGTGGGCTTTTCCACGAATTTCATGATTCTCCCTTTGGTATCGATCTGCATGATACCCATGCGGGAGACATTCTCTGCATGTACCGGCAGGGTACACACCGTGACATCGGCATTCTTTTTCACATGGAAATTCAAGAGCTTGCTGTAATCCATGGCGTAAAGCTGGTCGCCGGAAAGGATGAGCACGTATTTGATATTCCATTCGGTGATATAGCCCAGGCTCTGACGGATGGCGTCGGCAGTGCCCTGAAACCAGTTCATATTGGTGGGTGTCTGCTCTGCGGCCAGGACCTGGACAAAGCCTTGGGAAAAACGGTCGAAGCGGTAAGTCTGGAAAATATGGCGGTGCAGTCCGGCTGAAAGGAACTGGGTGACTACAAAAACTTTCACTACATTAGAGTTTATGCAGTTGGATACAGGGATGTCTATCAGGCGGAATTTTCCGGCCAGGTTGATAGCGGGTTTGCACCGGGCCAAAGTGAGCGGGGCCAGGCGGGTACCGCGGCCGCCGCCGAGAATAACGGCCAGCGTGTCTTGTGTATACATAAGGAACTCTCTCGCAGAACTTGACATTACGGGTTTGACATGACTGAAAAGAAAAGCTGTAAATTATAATTTAAAGGCGGAAAGCGACTAGTCAAGGATCAAGGGAGTCAGTTTGAAGTTTTGTTCCGCTTGATTTATCTTCACCGCACGGCTATTATTTTGAAGGACTTTTTATTCTCCGGGAAAGGCAATGTCCATGGGAAAATTGAGCAGAAGAGAATTTTTAGCCGGAATGCTTGCCGCCTCTGCCGGTATGGGGACAAAAGGGCTCCGCGGAGAATCGGATCGGGTAATCCTGGCTTCAGCAACAGAGCCTGATCCGGCCAGATCCACCCGCGCGGCAATCGGTGCCTTGGGCGGAATGGCGCGGTTTGTAAAGCGCGGCCAGAGCGTGATGCTCCTGCCCAACCCCCAGGGACGTCTCGAGGGGGCGAGCACCCGGCCGGAGATAGTCGCAGAGGTGGCCCGGCTTTGCCTGGAGGCCGGAGCCTCGAGAGTCGAGATCTGCTCGATCCATTCCGGCTTCCGCTGGCGGGGTACAGGGATCGACCAGGCGGCCGAGCGGACCGGGGCCAGGATTTGGTCTCCCGGCCAAAGCGGGGATTGGATGAGCGTGGAGGTGCCGGGCGGCAGAAGGCATAAATCCCTGGAGGTCATTACCCCGGTCGTCGAGCGCGATGTGTTGATCAACATGCCTATAGCCAAGCACCATGGGAGTACCAGATTCACCGGGACATTGAAAAACCTGATGGGCGTCAATTCAAGCAACACTGCCTGGCACAGCAGCACAGCCTATTTGGTGGACAGCATCGTGGATCTTGCAAGCGTTATCCGGCCGGCCTTATGCGTGGTGGATGCCACTGTGATGCTTGCCGAGAACGGTCCTTTCGGGCCGGGGCGGACAATCAGGCCCTGGTCCGTGATCGCCGGGGTCGACCCGGTGGCTGTGGACACCTATAGTGCGGGTCTCCTGGGAATGAAACCCGAAAATGTCGCCACGATCAGCCAGGCGGCAGAACGCGGACTCGGCACTCTGCGGCTAGTTGAAAGGGAAACCGGGAGCAATCTTAAAACATTCTGCGGCGCATGATAAAGCGCTTTTCAAAGGTCCAAAACATGGAATCACAATCAGCCGGGCAGTGGAGCGATTTTCTTTACCGCAGCCTGCCAGACTCAGGTTATATAACTTTACAGGACCTTTACGGTGATGGCTCGAGGCGCAGGTTTTTTCGCGTGGAAGGGGCCGCGAGGCCTGCCGTGCTGATGGTCAATCCGGATCCACCCTGCCATGCGCAAAGCGGGGTGAATGAAAACGACACTTATGTTTATATTGCCGGAGTGCTCAGGGAGGCAGGCGGCCTGCCGCCGGAGGTTATCGCCTATGACAGGGAAAAAGGTCTCGTGCTCTTGGAAGATTTAGGCGACAGACACCTTCAGAGCGAGGTGCTGGCAAGAGGCCCTGAATCGGACTGGACAAGGGATGTTTACCGGCGGCTGATCGAGCTTCTGGTTACCCTTCAGGTTGACTGTGCCGAGCGTTTCGAGCCCTCCCGCAGTTTTAATCCCCGCTATGACAGCGACTTTATGTACCAGGCCGAGGGGCTTTACTTTACAGAATACTTCGTGGAGCGTCTCTGCGGAATTAAAAAAAGAGGGCTGAAAAAAGATCTGCGCCGGCTGGCCCGGTTCGCCGGCAGTCTGATCGGGTGCGAGGTGCTCCTCTACCGGGATTTTCAAAGCCGCAATATTATGCTCGGTGAGGGAGGCGAATTCCGCCTGCTCGATTTCCAGGGGGCGCGCCTGGGACCGCCGGCCTATGATCCGGCCAGCCTCATTTACGACCCTTATATCCGGCTGACAGATTTGATGCGGGAGGAGCTTATCTCATACTACAGCCGGACTCTCGCCAAACGTTTGCCGTCAGCAGCCGAGGAGTTCGAGCGCCAGTTTCCTTTTATTGCCGCCCACCGCCTGATGCAGGTTCTGGGCGCTTACGGCAAACTCTCCCTTATTGACGGCAAGAGTTACTTCCTTCAATATGTTCCCCAGGCATTCCTGGATTTAATGAAATTGCTCCAGAGCGATCTCTTTAGCCCCTACCCTGCATTCTGCGAAGCGGTCTTTACAATCCACCAGGAGAATTTAAATTCATTGACCGGCGGGAACATATCGGATATTGCTCTCACTTAGAGCTGCCGAAAGCGCTTTTAAAAGCTTATTGAAAAAACGGTCTCAGGTAATCGAACGCATGGGGGCCTTAAGGGCGGTTCGCGAACCGCCCCTACAAGTTGTTGTCATACTTGGAGTTATCAATATCTTTCATGCGTTTTATATTCCTCTGATATAGGGATGATTAATAATCACCCGCATTTAAATGAAAGGGACTGCCAGAATGCGCCTTATAGCTTTGATCTTGATCGCCGGTACGGCCCTCTTTTCCGGCTGCAAGGGCGGTCAAAAGGAAACGGTCAAGCCGGCAGCGGCCCAGGCTGCTGTCATGCATCCCACTGCCGAATGGATTCTTGCCTGTCGGGCAGGGGAGGGTGGATTCGGCTGTTATCCCGGGGACTCGGCTTTTACCTCGAGGACCGGCATGGCGCTCGAGGCCTTGGCCTCGCTGGGCGAGCTCGGGACTTTGAGCGGCAAGGATCAGCTTGCTGCCTGGATCAAGGCGCGCCAGTTGCCTGATGGAGGATTTTTCGAGGCGGATGATTATTATTACGGGAAAAAGCTGCCCTGGGGCTCGATCAGCGCGCTGGAGCCAACTTACTGGGCCGTAAGGGCGCTCGCGCTCCTGGGTGACAGGACAGAGAGGCCTGAGGCTGCGGCCAGGTTTATCGGGGAGCGCAGGAGTTCGAACGGGGGATATGCAGCCTATGAATATTCCTGGGGCGGAGCAAAAGAGGGCCTTTATACCACTTTCTGGGCTGTAGCCGCGCTCAGGGAACTCGGGCTACCAGTGCCGGATTCGGCAAAGACCGTGGAGTGGGTCCGGAGCATGCAGGACACGCGCGCACTGCGGGGCGGGTTCGCCTTGAGCAACGATTATTTCAACTATTCCTCGGTTTCCGGGACCTATTATGCAGTGCGCACCCTCGACCTTCTTGGTGCCGGGCCCAGGCGGCACGGGGAAGTAAGAAAATTCCTTTTCAGCTCCTACGGCCAGGAACCGGATGGCGGCTTCGAGCTGGGTCACGGGGACAACTGGAACAATTTCGACCACTATTCCAGGATGCAGGACACCTACGGCGCAGTCTTTGCGCTTGAGATTCTGGGTACGTCCCTTTCAGACCACGACACCTCACGGGCGGCAAGGCCCGCAGCCGACTGTGCGGCCTGGATAGTCTCAGTGCAGAACCCCGATGGCGGCTTCGGGCGGCTCGGGGTGACCGACCAGACACCCCTGAGGAGCCCAAGCGAGATGATGGCTACCTGGCAGGCGGTGCGCACCCTCGAGCTGCTAGGCCAGCCTGTCCCTCGCCCGCTCGCTGTCATCAAGCCTGTACCAGAGGTCAAAATCCATAAGCCCCTTCACTCTCATCCGGTTGTTGATTGCAGCGACCCTTGCGAGGTGTGGGCCTACCGGAGAATCGCCCTGCCGATCTATAATCATTATCTCGAAAAAACAGGCTCGAAAATTAAGGCCCTGGGAATGGTCAGCCGCTGGGTGCGCGCTGCCGTGGGGCCTGAGAACGGAGCCTGGATAACCGGCGGGAGAGGGATTCTGATGCACGAATGGGGCCAGTGCGGGGCTATGAGCTGGCTCCTGCAGGGGCTTATCACGAGCATCGACCACGCCTCGCGCGGCTCTTTCGTGATCGGCGATGTGAACTGTGAAATTCTTATCACCGAACAAGGATGGGATGCGCCCCACTGGTGTCTTTTTATCCCCTTTACCAATGAATATCCTGATCCGGGAATACCCGCACCGGATGGGGAACGCAATGGGTGGAGCGTGCTCGATATGGTTGTGAATCACCGGCTAAGGCATTTAAACCTCGACTACCCCTCAAGGACAGTGCTGGGCGACCACCTTTTCGCCCAGGTGCGCATTGAATCAATTGATGCAGTTAAGGGCGAATGGGGAACCGAGTATAATATGGACAGCCTGACTACCTACAGCAGCCCGGTGGTGGAATCCCTTTATCCGGAGGGAAGCTGGTAAGCTTTTTGCCGGAATGTAATTTGTTGTTACTACATGGAGCATTAAATAGTTTCCATTTATATTGTTGTTTTAATGCTTTAGCCTCGGTTATTAATAAAAGTCGAACAGGCAGGAATTATCTAAAAAGTATCCATTTTATCATTTAAGACGCCGGCGAATTACTTTACCTGAAAACGATTGAAATACCCCGAGAGAAAAGCTTCTACAACTGCCGAAAAGAGATTTTAGTGCAGCTACCTGGGATGATAAAGCCATCCCAGGTGAAACTAAAGACTATAAGAAGCCCTGAAGTCCGAGGACCCTGTTTCTGGAGCGTGTAGAAGACAAGTAATTTCCATCATCGCCATACTGGATGTACAACGCCCAGGCAGGCCTTTGTGAAGGCTTCCTGCGCACCAGGCGAGCTTAGCGAAGCGGAGTAAAAGATTTAAGTGCCAGGATTAACTTTTGTTTCTTTTGGTTACAAAAGAAATGGTTTTGCTTCTTTTGCCACCAAAAGAAGGAAAAGAATTTACCTTTACGGATAGATGTAAACAATTTTATGACCTGAGTAGTAAAAGCACTCAAAATCTAGAATTCCATATATTATTTTTGAGGGTTAAAACATGAGATCCCGTCTGACCCTGTTTTTGCTTTCTGCTTTTATTGTCGGCCTGTTCCTTATCGACATGCTGGTTGCCACCCGCAGCCAGATGATTTACTATCCTGACCCGGCCCCGGACGCTTACTTTTACGAAACCGGTTCCGACACTGCCGATTACCCGCTGGATGAAACCCCGGTTTCCTCACAGGTCGTGCTCCTGCGCAGCGACAATGCGGCACTGAGCGCTCCGGCGGATCATAGTGCCGAGCTTACGCCCGAACAAATAGAAGAAATGGTCTGGACTGCTCTCGAGATGGACACCGATCAGGCGACCGGAATGCCGAACCTGCAGAAAGTGATCGCCGGCAAGCGCGCAGAGAACGGCGATAGCTGCTGGGTCGTGCTTAAGATCAACCTGGTTTACACGCCCGGTGTGAAACATACCCTGTCGGACCAGACAGACCCCCGCGTGGCCCGCGCGGTTTTGCGCTACCTGGCTGAGAAGACCGAGGCCACCCGCATCTCCTTTCTGGCCTGCGGCGGGTATCCGGGCCTGGAGGAAACCGGTATATTCACCATGAGCGATTTCGGCGGGGGATCGGGCCGCTGGAACAGCTTTTTCCAGGGGCTGCCCGATGATTTCACCCTTGACGGGATGGTCCGGGAAATCCAGGCCGAAACAGCGGATAAACTGATCGACATGATCAATCTCAACTACGATGAGCTTTATACAAACGGGCTGGCATACCGCGAGATGGACTCCGGGCAGAGGTCAGGCGCCGGCCTGGCTTACATCCCGGTGCCGCAGGACAACGGACTGGGCGCTTTACATACTTCGAATGTCGAGCAGGACAACGGGTGCTACAATGTGACCAAGGCTGTTTACAACAGCGATGTGCTGGTCAATGTTCCGAAATTGAAAACCACCGGGGACGTGGTCATTAATTGCGTCTTCAAGAATTATATCGGCTCGGTTTCCCGCGGGGTGTACGGGTACGATAAGAACCGGACCAGCTCCCTGGGGAGTCTGGACCATGTAAACCTCTACAAAACCTGCCTCAATCTCTTCAGCTTTCACCCGAGCGATTATGTGCTTGTCGATGCTCTACATTCCCTCGAGGGGGAGGGGAGCCATCCTTACAAGTCTTATACAGGCTACATCAGACGCAATTTCCTGGTGGCCAGTTCGGACCCTGTGGCTGTGGAATCGGTTTGCGCGCAGAGCATGGGTTTTCACCCGGGTGATATAGAGATGCTGCGCTGGGCGCGGGCCAAGGGATGGGGCTGCTATGAGCCGAACCGGATCCGGGTGGTGGGGGATGAGCTGGCTTCGGTGACAATGCAGTTCAAGCCGGCAATCGGGGAATGGCAAGAGGATAACAAGGATCACTATTTCTATGGCCGGGGTTGCACCAGGTGGCTTGTCTGCGGACCTTTCGACGGCAGGGACCTTTCAGCTCAACCGGCGGGGATAGACCCGGCAGTGCTCGATCCGGTGGAGGGAGTCTGGACAGGCGGCAAGGCCTGGACCTCTTATATCTCGCCAGGCACGCTTGTGGACCTGGCCCAGGTTCAGGCCCTCGTTTCCCCGCTTGAGAACAGCACTGTATATGCTTTTACCCGCATTTATTCTTCGGCCGCCCGCAGCGGCAAGCTGTGGGTCGGAGCCAGCGAGGGCATCAAGGTGTGGGTCAACGGCGAGTTCGTGGTGGATAAGCCGGATAACCTGGGTTATGAGCCAAGGAAAATCGAAGCCGATCTTTCGCTTGCCAAAGGCGACAACCGGGTTCTCGTGCGCCTGGCCAACACCAGCGGTGATTTCGGTTTCAGCCTGGCCTGCGTGGATGACGGCTCCAATGCAACCCGGCAGAGTTATGTGCCCTATGTCTGGAGTGACGAGGGATGGAACGCTCTCGGCAGCCCCATCCCTTTCAGCGCCCAGGACAAGAAAAAATATTTCGGCGGCAGGACCCTCTCCGGCACTTTCTACCACCTGGCCAAGGCTCCCGCTGAGGGAGGGGAAGGGAGCGAAAAAGAGTGTGATATCGACGCCAATGGCCGGGTAAATATTGCGGATGTGATCGCCTGCATTCTGCTCATGCGCCGGGAACCCGATAATCCAGCCTGGGATTGGAACGGCGACGGCAGGAACGATGTGGCCGATGCTCTGGCCCTGTTGAGAGACATAATGCAGGGCAACTGCGCCGGGAATAAATAATAAAAATTTCGTGGATCAGTATCCAGGCTTGACATAAGCTGCCTTGATAGCTTAAAATAATATACAAAATTTTGTTAAGATTTATCACCTTAAGCCAGGGTTAAAGCTGAAATGCTGAAGAAAATAATTGAGGATTACAGAGCGATCTGCGATAATGATCCGGCAGCGAGAAACTGTCTTGAGACCCTGCTCTGCCACACTCCGCTGCATGCAATAGAAATGTACCGTTTCGCTCACTTCCTGCACAAGTTGGGTCTCCCGATAATTCCACGTTTTATCACTGTGCTGGGGCGTTTCTGGTCCGGGGTCGAGATACATCCGGGTGCGGAGATCGGCAGGCATTTTTTTATCGATCACGGCACAGGTGTGGTAATCGGCGAGACCGCCGAGGTAGGCGACCGCTGCATTTTTTTCCACGGAGTGACTCTCGGAGGCACCGGGCACCACCAGGGCAAGCGCCATCCCACTATCGGCGACAATGTGCTTATCGGCACCTCGGCGACCTTGCTCGGTCCGATCAATGTGGGCGACAATGTGAAAATCGGCGCGGAAACGGTGATTATCAACCGTGATGTTCCGCCCGACTGCACGGTGGTGGGCGCTCCGGGCATGATTGTCAAGCGTGACGGCAAGAAGGTTTATGAAAAGCTGCCGCTCGCTCACTATGCTCAGAGGGCTGGGGACTCGGAAGAGGCCGGGAGAAAGGCGGAAAACCTGGGCTGAAAAGATCGGCAGGCAAAGGATTGGCTCTTTATATCAGAGCCCGATTAAAAAACAGAAACCCCGGCGGAAAGTCAGCTCTCCACCGGGTTTTCTTTGTATTTTAAAAAGAGGCTAGAGCAGCTTTTTAATATGCTCTTCAAAAAAGCTCTTCGGACGGTAGCCGACAGCTTTTTCCACAATCTGTCCCTCGCGGTTGATTACGAACGTTGTGGGAATACCGGGCATAGGCCCGTAAGCATTGACAACTTCACTGCTACCCATAACGACCGGATAGGGGACGTTATTTTTTTTGACGAAGTCTTTGACTACCGCGGACCCACGGTCCACAGAAATGCCCAGCATTACAAACCCTTTATCGCTGTAAGTACGGTAGAGATCGGAAAACTCAGGTACCTCTTTGATACAGGGAGGACACCAGGTAGCCCAGAAATCTATAATCAGCACCTTGCCGCGCAGGCTGGCGAGAGAGACCTCTTGACCGTTAAGATCGATCAGGGTGAAATCAGGGGCAGGGTTCCCGCCGGCTTGTGCCAGAGCGGGACTTTCCTCGGCTGAGGCCTTTTCCCCATCCCCGCCGACTGCGCCGCACGCGAAAGCAAGGGCCGTAAGGAAAAGAGGCCACGGAGTTTTCAGGAATTTAAATACTGACATCTATTTCTCCTTAATTTAAATTGAACATGCAGTCCGGCGGACTCAACCTATCTCGCCCAGACCCGGGAACAACTGCATTATATATGAACTCAAGATCGAGAACATGTCAAGAAATATCAGGATACCCACCAGGATCAGAAAAATTCCGCAGACAATCTCGATTGTCCGCAAGTGAGTGCGCAGACGGCGGTAGACACCGAGGAATCCATTCAAAGCAAGACCCGTGGCGAGAAACGGCAGCCCCAGGCCCAGCGAATAGACCCCGAGTAAGAACATGCCCGAACCTACTGTTCCTTTTTGCGCGGCCAGGGTCAGGATAGCCGCCAGGATAGGGCCGATACAGGGGGTCCAGCCGAAAGCGAAAGCCGCGCCGATTAGGAAAACCCCGATCAGTCCGAAAGATTTTTTCTGCACGTGGATACGCTTTTCGTATTCCAGAAACCCGAAACGGTAGATCCCGGTAAGGTGAAGCCCCAGCAGGCCGATCAGCACTCCTGCAATGCGGTTGAACCAGATGCGGTGGGCAAAGAGCAGGTTCCCGATAAAAGACGCCCCGGCGCCCAGCAGGATGAACACCGTGGAAAACCCGAGCACGAAAACGAGCGTGCTGAAGAAAACTCTCAGCAGACGGCCTTTTTGTTCGGTTTCCTGCTCCAGCTCTTCAATTGAAATTCCCGAAACAAATGAGATGTAAGCCGGGATAAGGGGCAGTACGCAGGGGCTGATAAAAGAAAATAATCCGGCCGTGAACGCAGTGAATAATGACACGCTTTCCATGGATTACACTCCGTACTGATCCCTAATTGTCGGATTTCCGGGACTGAAAACCCTGGTAAACATCAGCCTGGCTCCAGCGGCCAGGTCATCGAGAAGCGAGTAGAGTGTCGGCGTGATCACCAGTGTTAAAAACGTAGAGGTGGTCATCCCGCCCAGAATGGCCAGACCGACCGGACCCCACATGGCGGAACGGCCTTCCGCCGGTCCGAAGATCGAGGGGGCCAGAAGCGGCGCGGTCATCGGCAGAAGCGAGAGCACTGTGGTGGAGGCGGTCATCAATATCGGGCGCAACCGTTTTTGCGCCGCTTCGATTATGGCCTGCCGGCGGGGTATGCCCCGGGCCCTGAGCTGGTTGATATAGTCTACCAGGATAATTCCGTTGTTGACCACCAGGCCGCAGACAATCAGCACTCCGATATAGGATACGTTCCCTAAATTAACCTTTGTAAAGATAAAGATCAGAGCCACACCGATCATGGCAAACGGTACTGAAAGCAGGATCGTGAAAGGATGGATATAGGACTCGAACAGTGCGGCGAGCAGGATATAAATAAGCAGCAGTGAAAAGATAATCGCGAACTGGGACTGGCTTTCCGCCTCGACCATGTTGCGAAAACTCCGGCCCAGTTCCCAGGAATAGCCTGGGGCAAGATTGATCTGGGACATCTTTTCGCCTACCAGTTGGCTGAGTTGGTAAATGCCGCTTTGACCGGTTTTCAGGAAGACAGAGATGTAGTAGAGCCGGTCGTCCCTTTCAATTGCCTGGGGTCCACGACCGGTTTCGATACTGGCCAGGTTTTTCAGATCTCTTTGCTGGCCGCCCGGAGAGTAAATCTCCATTGTTTCCAGGCGCTGGAGATCGAGACGGTCTTCCTCAGCCAGACCCAGCATAATGTTTATCTCCCTGTTCGGGGCTTTGAAGCGGCTGTTGGGCCTGCTCGACAACTGAGAACTGATCATGCGCGCCACCTGGCTCGCCGAGATGCCGCTTGAAGCGGCCCGGTCGCGGTCCACGACAACACGAACTTCCTCCTCCCCCTGCTCTGTCGACAGGTCCACATTCTCAACCCCCGGCAGGTCTTTCATTATCTGCTGAGTCCGCCGGGCATAAGATTGCAGAAGGTCCATCCGCTCACCCTTAAAAACTATTTCCAGGCCATTGCCGCCGCCGCCATGGTGCCAGTTCTCATTGTACCGGTAGTTAAAGCCCGGCACCACCGGAAGGAGCTTTTTCACCTCGTTCTCCAGTTCCGCTGTCGTGAGTCCGCCTTTTTTTAAATCCTCAAAGTAGACCTGAATATCGCCGTGGTTTCGCCGGCCCATACTCAGAGAGACATTTGTTGAGATGATCTCCAGCTCTTTTTTACGCTCGAGGAGTTTAGACTCGATATCTCTGATGAATTTAGAGGCCTGATCCATGCTGTAGTTGTGGCTTATCTCCACGTTTATATACATCCGGCGCTCGTGCTGGAACGGTTCGGCCTCCTTGTCGATCATTCTGTAAAGGTAAACTACGCTCCACAGAATGCCCGCCACAATCAGCAGGGTGATTGCCCGGTAATGCAAGGCGCGGCTTACGAGGAAGGTGAAAAAATTGTTAAGCCTGGGGAAATTGCGTTCCTTGCTCGGCTGGAGGTTGTGAATGATTCGAGCGGTTAAAAGAGGTACAACGGTGACAGCAACAAATAAGCTTGCCAGGCTGATCACACAGAACGTGATACCGAAGTCGCTCATGAAACGCATCATCCCGTGCCCGCCTAAAAATATGAGCGGGGCGAACACGATGATGTTGGTCAGTATCGAGGCCAGTACCGCCAGGCCTACCTCGCGGCTGCCCTCGAGGGCCGAGGCTACGGCGCCTAAGCTTTTTTCTTTGCGAATGCGGAAAATATTTTCGAGCACTACAATCGAGGGGTCGATCACTATGCCGATTGCATAAATCATACCCATCATGGAGATAACATTTAGGGTGAGGTCGGAATTAAAGGGATCGAGCCTTGAAAGGTACATGAAAAAGATCGTGCAGACTATGGAGATCGGGATGGCGAAAGCAATCACCACTGTGTTGCGAAGGTTACCCAGGAAGAAAAAAAGCACGGCCACAGCCAGGATGCCCCCTATAATGCCGTTTTTCTCGAGGTTGTTTATGCTGGTGAGAATCTCCTCGGACTGATCCCAGAATATCTGATAGTTGAGATTGGTGTAGCGCGGATCGGCTTTAATGCTTTCCAGGGTTGCCCGGACTCTGCGGTTTACATCGATGATATTGGCATTGGAGGCTTTAAATATGCTTATCGAGACCGCATCGTTGCCGTTGAGCCTCTGGAACCAGCGGATTTTCTTGGGATAGTCGAAGCGCACATCAGCCACCTGCTCCAGGCGCAGTCCTCGCGAGTTGATTGGGAGTTCTCCTATCTCATCAACAGAGCTGAACTGGCCGACTACCCGCAGGTTGTACTTTTTGCCCCCGGTCCGCACATTCCCGGCAGGAAGATTGTTATTGTCGCCGCGGATGCGGTTGGCCAGCTGAAAGGCATTAACCCTGGCCGCACGCATGAGCTCCGAGTCCAGATCGATATAAATGCTTTTTTTCTTCAACCCCCCGATCTGGACATTGGCCACGCCCTCCAGCGCCAGGAGCCTTTTTTCCAGAACGTTTTCAACTATCCCCTCGAATTGATCGGGATCTCCCCTCCAGGACACGCCAAAATTCAGAATGGGCCGGTCAGTGGTCGACCAGCGCATTACCCGCGGCTGGTCCAGCATATCATCCGGAAGCTGGGGCCTGATCCGGTCGAGCCGATCTCTGACCTCCATGGAGATTATATCCATGTCGCGGCCTTCATCGAACTCGAGCCTCACCGAGCAGCCATCTGATGAGCTGTTGGAGCTTATCATTTTCACTCCCGGCACAGTCCCCATGATCTCCTCGACCGGCCGGGTGATCAGTCTTTCGACTTCTTCAGGGTTGCTCCCACTGTAAGGTACATAAACTCGCAGGAAAGGGCGGCTGACATCCGGCAGGAAAATTAAGGGGATCCGGCTGACGCTTAAAAGTCCAAGCACCAGCATGGACAAAACGGCCATGGTCGTGGTGACCGGCCGGTTGATTGCAAATTCGGATATTTTCATAAGTCTAGGTCAACGTTCTCTGGTACCCGGTTTGTAAGTTCTCGGTTGGACAGCAGGCGCCTCGAGAGGCCCGGTATTTTCCTCCCGGCTCATAATCCGCACTGTCGCGCCCTCATGCAGGGTCTCCTGGCCCACCAGAACCACAACCTCATCCTCCGTTAGGCCTTTCAGCACTTCCAGCGTATCGCCCTGCACGAGGCCGAGTGTAAGCTTCCTGCGGTGGACCACGGATGAATCATCGACTACAAATACTTCCGGCGATTCAGTATCCGGGATCAGAGCCTTGCGGCTGATAACCAGAACATCACTGTGGGTCGCGATAAGGATGTAAACCGAACAGAACATGCCGGGTTTGAGCTTCTCCCTGCCTTCGGTGATCCGCGCGGTGACTTTCACTGTTCCGGTGGTGGGGTCTACCACGGGTGCGATCATATCCACCACCCCGCTGAACTGTTCTCCAGAATACATTTCACTCTGGATTCGCGCCGGACTTCCCACTGCTATGCGCCCCAACTCTTTCTCCGGCACGTAGACACGAGCCAGAAGCTTCTCTGTATCCGCAAGCTTGAAAAGCACGGTGTTGGCCCGGATCAAATCTCCCTTTTCCACCATCCGCTGGGTAATAATACCGTTTAAAGGGGCAGTGATAGTGGCATAGCGCAAGTTTAAATCTGCACGGTCGAGCTGGGTCCTGGCCGTCTCGTAATCATACTTGCTCCTCTCCAGGGCTTCCTGGCTGGTAAGCTCCTTTTCCAACATCTGAAGGGAGCGTTCGTAAATGCTGCGGTTGTTCTCCAGCTTGGCGGCGGCCTCCTTTTGCGCCAGCCTCAACTCAGTCTTGTCAAGCTCCGCCAGCACCTGGCCCTGATTCACCCTGTCCCCCTCTTCCACTGCAAGACGCTCGAGCAGCCCGTCAACCCGGGCCACTATCTCCACCTCACGCAGAGCCTCGATATGCGTGTTGCCGAATACATAGCTCGCCAGATCCGCGCGCCAGGGCTTACTCGCTTCAACCGGCACCATCTCTGCCTGTCCGCTCCAATCGCCCAACATTTTCTTGCCATTCGGAGATCTGGTTTCCGGGCGACTTTTCCCCTTGGCCTTATCTTGACCCTCGAGATCCGCCGAACAACCGGACATAAACGCTAAAAGGCCCAAGGCAGCAAAAAGAATGAAAGTTATTTTCAGGGCTTTATTCAATGAGTTACCCTCATAAGCAAAAATTTTTGAGTACACCGACAGAAAAAGGTATAATTAATTTATCCCATATTATACACTTCAGACCTCTTTTTAGTTACATTTTTTTTACAGCGCTAAGAGATTTCACTCCCGCTGCGCCGGTTATTTGGCGCTTCAGAGAATGACGGCTGCGTTAAAGCGTTTTTCCCATTTCAGGCAGTCTGAGTGCAATCGGAAAAAATAACTAGACAAAGTTAAACAAAATATTAAACGAGTAAAAATTTTACAAGGTTATTGTCGAATCAAAATAATCTTGCAAAGCGGGTTATTACTGCTGCTGGAGAGAGATGACGCTTGAGCCTTAAGCAGTGATAAATAGGTCCGTGCCGCTTAAAAATGAGTTTCGATATAGGCCACGGCAGTCTCAAGGTCTTTGAGGATTTTGGTGCAGAAGCGTACCATCCAGGGGTTGCATTCCTGGTAGGGTAGCGGGCTGAAAGCAATGACGAACTTGCCGAGATTATAAGATGCGTGAAACACCTCCATCGCCATACCGATAGAGGGCTTGCAGTAGTTGACCAGCACGATGTCGCACTCAGCGATGTCCTGCAGGTCGAAACTCACTATCTCATTGGCCGAGTCTACCTCACGGTCCTTAAAATTGCGGCGCATAGGATCGAGCAGAGTGAACCGTTCGGAGAAAAGCTGTTTCGCCCGCTCGCGCCAGGTCTTGCTCTCCTCGACCGAGGAATTCATAATCGGGCCGCAAAGATAAAGAGTTCTTGCTTTTTTTTGTAATTCCATCCGCTGTTCTCTTACTTTCGGTTTTAACCTGGGTTAGTTATAAAAAGTGCCCTCCCGGAAATTGTGCAAGGGCGCACCTGTGCGTGCCCACTGGCCTGATCAAAACATATTGGCCTTCGGGCGGACAGTTAGTTCCGCCCCTGCTCAGGCTTAATTTGCGAGCTGCCCTCTGTGAGGCGTATCCGCTGGCTGGATTGCTGCTACCAGAAGGTTCTCGCTATATTTTTCTTTAGCCAGAGAAAGGTTCCGGCCGATATTTCTGTTATATTTTTTTACTAAATTCCCCACGCCGTTGAAGATAAATTTAATCAGGATGCCTAAGCTGTAATTCTCTGTATTCTGATACATTTCCATTTGGACATACAAATAAGAAGTATAAATGCTCAAATCCGTAAGCTCTTTCTGAAGTTTGGGCATCCCTTTCAAGTAAAAATTCCGGTTCCGGTAGCTTAGAGATTCCCTTAAAAGGGCAATCACTTCCCGCAGACCATCTTTCAGATCTGTGACTCTTTTGCTGTTTTCAGAATTCGAGCCGAGATCTGCTTTTCCCCCAGTAGTGCGTTGGATAGTATAGAGTTCTTTTGAAATTTCCGGGAAAGAGGCCTGGTGAGTTTCTTCCAATCTGATCAAGCTTTCATCAAGTTCTTCCAGGACATCTCTCATCGGTGTTTGATAGGCTTTTTCCAACTGATTTTTTAAGGTTGTGCCGGTAAGCTTGCCAGTCTGTTTACTTCTCTTTTTTCTTATCTGGGCTGCTGCTTCTTCTAAGTCCTTTTTATATTTTAAGCCCAAAAAATAAAAATAGGAACCGGGCATGGGAGTGAAATTCCTTATTGGACTAAATCTTGAATGGTGTCCTTGGAACTGATCAAAGCCGGCAACTTCAGGCAAAGGACAGTGAAACGGTTTAAAATGAGATTCTCCTGCCCTCTGGATCAACCTCAGTCCGCAGCTTGCTTATTCACGCCTTTTCGAACAACGGTCAAAACTTGGTGGTGAAGGCGAGAAACAGCACCCCCCCGCCATAAGCGGGTCCGGCGATAATAAAGGTGTATCCATCCGGGACACGCATGGTGGTCTCCAAAGATTTCTCTTTGCCTGAATCAGGTGAAAGCTTGACTTTGAGCCGGACTTTCCCCTCCTCTAACCCATCATTGGTAAGTTCTAAACGGTTCTTGCCCAGGAGCTCTTGAATTTTTTTCTCCCCCTTCCGCATTGTCAGGCGGGAAGTCTGCTCGAGTCGGTAGCTCGAGTAAGCGAGCTTTTTAAGGTCTTTGGTGATATCTTTAAGCGCAGGGTCGATTTCACCGCCTGAGTTGTCGGCCACGATTTCGCGGAGCGTGATCTCACACTGTTCGTTTGAACTCTCATTTTGGCCCGCTGCTGGGGAAAGAAAAAGAAGGGTCAGGGCGACGGACACGATAATTAGAGAGATAGACCTCCAGGGAAAAAACTTTTTATCGTTCATTTTCGGCCTTTTCTTGACAGGTTAGGCGATCTCAGTTGGCAGTACTGTGGTCGTCGTTAATCCAGATAATCGTATGGCCGCTTTGGGTCTCCGGTCTCAAGATCATGAAGCTCGCATAGGTGCAGTCAATGGATTCAATCACCAGTTCGTTATCCGATGTTCTGTGCAGAGGGTCATAAATAAAGATAACAATTATGGCAGCAGCCGCAAGAGTCAACCAGTAAGTCAGACGGCGGCGAAATCTGCCCGGCCTTTTCTCAAGGCTGAGAGCGATTTTGTCCCAGTTGCGGCGCACAGTCAGCTCATCCGCCTCCATGCTTTCTCCCAGGATACCCATCAGGCTGCTTATGCTCTTGTGACGTTCGAGAAGCGCGCGGGCCTCAGGTGAGCCGGGAATCCGAGCTTCCAGTTCTTTTCGTGCGGCCTCATCAAGCTCTCCATCATAGTAACGTCCAAGGGTTTCCTCTGTTAATTCTGACTTCTTATTCTCCATATTCAACCTCCCGTTTCCAGGATTTGCCAATGCCCCAGGATTTCAGCCAGTTTCTTGCGTGCGTAATGCAGACGGCTCATCACGGTGCCGATACTGACCCCTGTGATCTCGGCAATCTCGGAATAGCTTAAAGCGTTTATCTCGCGCAGCACCATGACCTCCCTGTGCTCCGCGCTTAAAGAATTGAGGGCCTTGCGCATCAGCCCGGCCAGCTCCTTGCGATAGAGCTGCCTTTCAGGGCCTTCCTCCTGGGAGGCGGCAAACTCGAGTTCTTTCTGTTCAAGCTCCGATAAATTTTTATAGGATCTGCTCTGGTTGCGCCGGGCCTGTTTGCGGCGAAAATCGGTGGTGGTGTTCAAAGCGATGCGGTACAGCCAGGTATAAAAAGAACTTTTTCCCTTGAAGCTGTCCAGTGAACGAAAAGCCTGAATGAATGCCTGTTGCACAATGTCATCGGTATCTTCAGCCGACTCAAACATCGAACCGACCAGGCGGCGGATTTTCTTCTGGTAACGTTCGTACAGCAGGCGAAAAGCGCTCTGCGAGCCTGCCTGAGCCTGAATGATCAGTTGCTCGTCCGCATCTTTATTTCTGATTTCAGGCTTGTCTTCACTTTTTCGGTTATCGGGCTTGGGCAATTTCCACCTGTCTACTCTTTAGACGCCGGTTGCTAAGAATTATTCAAAAATGCCTGCTGACCAGTCTTTATTTTTTCTCCAGAATTTTGGCGGCCTTTTTTCCAGGTTCGCTCTCCGGATAACTTTTAACAAGCTGCTCGTAAAGCGAGTTGGCCAATGTCTGGTTTTTGAGCCTGTCCCTGGCCAGGTCTGCCGCCTGCAGAAGGTATTGCGGGGTAAGCGGATTGTCCGGGAAAAGTTCAGCCAGGCGCCTGTAGGCACTGACAGCCTTATCGTAATTTTTGGTCTTCTTTTCGTGTATTTCCCCGATCTTGAGCAGCGCCTCGGCGGATCTGCCCTCCTTGGGAAATTCCTCCACAAGGCGTTCATAAAAGGCGATCGACTTTTCCGGGTTGTTCATATTTTCCAGGTAAATCCAGCCGATCCGCGCGTAGCACTCCATGCGGATGTCCGGGAAAGGAAAACGCTTGGCCGTGTCCTCGAGCTGGACCACTGCCTGGCCGTAGTTTTTTTCGGCCTGATCGACCTCGGCCAGAAATACCGAGGATCGGGCGGCCACGATATCGGCGGGAAACTTTTCGATTACCTCCAGATATGAGTTTCTTGCCATCCTGTAGTTTCCCAGATGGCGCAGATAGATTTCCCCGACATTAAGAATGGCCTCGCCCACAGCATCGCCGTAAGGGTTCAGGATCTCGGCGGTCCTGTACGAAAGAATGGCCCGGTGCCAGTCCTCAAGCAGGCTGAACATGTTGCCCCTGATTACCATCACCCTGTCTGAGGCCAGATCGTAGCCCAGCCTGTAGAGATAGTGCTGGCACTCTTCGATCATGTATCCTGCCAGGTCTTTCACCTTGGCATCGGAGATAAGCTGCAGAAAATCGAGATAGCCTCGCATGCCGCCGGCAAAAGTTAGTTCGTCGCCCACGATTTTGAGCACGTGGTCTTTGAGCAGATTCATGGTATTATCGGCAAAAAGCGCAGTTATCCCCTTCTTCCGGCTCTCGGCCAGACTTTTGAGATGTTTCAGGCATTCAGGAATAAACGGGCTTGCAGGGTAGACATAAACTATTTTCAAAAAATTGGCTAGTGCTGCGGCTTCCATTTTTTCCTGCTCGTAAAGCACGGCCAGAAAATATTCCACGCTGTCAGCCTTTGCAGATTGCGGATAAAGCTCTTTGAAAATGGCAAACTCCCCGATCAGTGCTTTGGCGTATAAATCGGGCGAGGTATCGAATCTCCTTTTCAGCATATTGTAGTAATCAGACTCGTTCGGTGTAGCGGCGGGAGCTTGCGAATAGCCTATGACCATTATCAGGCCTGCGCAAAGTACCTTGAGGATTATTCTGCCGCCCTTGGACAGGGGAGCAAAAGACATTTTACCTCCTATTTTTGGGGAACCCGACCGTTGTCCGGGCTCTCGGTTGAACTTCTGGCTAACTCTGCAGGCGGTTGTTCAGGAGTTAAGGGGAAGCTGACAGTGAAAGTGGTTCCACTGCCCAGGGTGCTTTTGACATTTATTGTACCGCCCAGAAGCAGGGTCAGTTTACGCACGATTGTGAGACCCAGGCCTGTCCCGCCGTAACTTTTACTCAGCGAACCGTCCCCCTGGCGGAAAGCGTCGAAAATAAAGGGTAATTCTTTATCGCTGATTCCAAGGCCTGTGTCGCTCAAGGTGATCCACCAGTTTTTCTGATCGGAATGCTGTCCAGTAAGTATCCGAATGCTGCCGCTTTCGGTAAATTTTATTGCGTTGTCGAGAATCCCCAGCAGAAGCTGAAAAAGTATTTTACGGTCAGTGTTGATCCAGTTTAACTTTTCGTCCTCCTGAACCGAAAGATCAATCGGTTTTCCTTTCAACAGCGGCTCGACCACCTCGACCAATTCTTTCAGCAGCCCGGACAGGTTGACTTCCTGGATTGACACGCTGATTTTTTCAAATTCGAGTTTGGCGAAATCGAGGATTCTGTTAATCTGCTCGAGCAGCGACTTGCTGTTGGAGTCGATGATAGCAATGCTTTTGTGCTGTTTGTCGGTGAGCGGTCCCTGGCGCTCTTCACGCAGAAGCCTGCAAAATCCCAGAATCGAGTTCAATGGGGTTTTAAGTTCGTGGGAAAAGGAAGCCAGGAACTCGTTTTTCAGCCTGATCGCCTGCTCGAGCTTGAGATTGCTGCGGCTAAGCTGTTCGTTCAATTCGCGGAGGATTTTTGTCCGCTCCCTGACTTTAAGTTCCAGTTCTATTGCAGTTTGCTCCATTTTGCGGCGCGCTTCCAGTATCGAGGGAATCCAGAGAAAAAAACCATAGGCCAGACAAAAGAAACCGAAAAGCTGAAAGAAGATGTTTTCCAGAATACTAAGTACGGGCTGGCCGAGATAATAGATCACGTTCCGGGTATAAGGCATGCGGGAAAGCAGCTCGGTCAGCGTACCCAGAAAAATCAGGCTGAATCCGGATAAAAGAAAGTACCATCCCCGACCTCTGATTTCCGGGTGGCGGAAACCGTTGGCTGCAAGAAAGCCCAAAACTGTCAGCATGATCATGACCCTGATAAAAATCAGGGTCAGGGGGGACTTAAGAATCGACAGGAACAGGTCCGTGATTATAATAGCATTGATAATCAGGGCCAGAAGGAAGATAAAATTAAGCAGAGTGGATTCTATCTGATGATCTTTTTCTTGAGCGGGATAATCCATGATATTCGCTCTCCAGGCTTTATAAAAAAGATTGAATCGCCTGGGTTTCAGGCCTTTTTTTGCGACCGGGCAGCCGGATCATTCAACAAATATTGTAAAGATCGACCCCAGGGCTGCTCTGGATCAGAATTTAGCAGCATTGACTTGCAGGCAGACAACGAAATTATTTCCGCCTGTTTTTAATAATAATTACCTTTCCACTCAATATCCAGCCTCTTTTATTGATCCATGAGAGTTGATTTTTGTCTTCGGCTGGGCTATGATAAATAGAACATTATTTTTCATTTATTTTAAACCAACCATGGAGTTGCATAAATAAATATGTACAAATTTAAGGGCTCCAGAATCATCACCAAAACTGTCATTCTGGGCATGCTGGCCCAAAAGCAAATGCACGGTTATGAAATCAAGAAGCGCATTTCCGAGGCACTTGGTGAATCAGCGGACATCAATTTCGGTTCAATATACTATGGATTGAAAAGTTTAACTGCTCAAGGGTTTGTGGACCACATTGGCGATGAGCCGGGCAAAGGCAGTCCGGAACGCTCCATCTATCGGATTACGCCTAAAGGCCGCCAGCAGTTGAAAGTTTTAGTGGAAAAGAGCTTAAGTGACACGGGCGCGCTTCTTAACCCGGTTGAAGTCGGTCTGAGCTTTATGGGCGGCCTGCCGGCTTCCAGGGTACGGGAGATCCTCACCGAACGTTATCACCGGCTCAAAGCCAGTTATGAGACGGCGCTGACAGAAGAAGCGAGAACGGATAAGTCTTCCTGGGTCGGTTTTATCCGTGAATACCGCCTTTATCATTTAGGGGCCGAGGTCCACTGGCTGAAAAACCTTCTGCCAAAGCTGGAGAATATTTAATCGGCATTACTTTTTCCAGCGGCTTGCCAGACGAAATTTCCGATCCGTTCGTAATAGCTTGCCCCAAGAATGATCTGCAGGTCAAGGTGTCTGCCGCCAACGACTGGCCACCACAGCACTTTTGGGGGGCCCTTGGTTTGCGCCAGTCTTTCCCCGAGGGAGAAAGGTACGACCTCATCCTCCCTGCCGTGAAGGATCATAACCGGAACACGCACTCTGCTGAGGTTGGCAGCTACCTCCCAGCGGTTTTTCATTACCAGGTGGAAGGGCAGGAAACCGAAAATACGGCCAGCCATGTCTTTGCCCCGGCCAAATGCCCCCTCGAGCACCAGAGAGCCGACCGGTCTTTCAGCGGCCAGGAAAGTGGCAGGCGCTCCGCCGAGAGAACGGCCAAAAGGAACGATCAGGCGCGGAGCGATCCCTTTTTGGTGGACCAGGAAGTCCCAGACTGCAAGGGCGTCCTCCTCGAAAGCTTTCTCACTGGGAGACCCGCTCGACAGTCCGTAACCCCGGTAATCGAAGAGCAAAGCTCCAAAACCCCGTTTTATAAACGGGGTGAGCCAATCGAGCCTGTGAGATATATTGCCTGCGTTACCGTGAAAGATAGCCAGCACAGGAGTTTTCTCATCCCGGGGTTTGAAAAACCAGCCGTGGATCGTATCGGACCCGGAAGGCCGAAGGGATATTTCTTCATAACTCAGGCCAAAATCCTCTGGTACCAATTCCAGGTTGCGCATCGGGTAAAAAGTGAGTTTGTCCTCGAGCAGATAGACAATAAGCGCGAGCACAATAATGATAAGCGCTAAGGAGATGACACCCATAGAGAGGCTTTTTAAAAGGTGAGGCATTTGAACACCCTTGACAAAATGCTCTGTTCTTGATTAAACAAAGTAATTGCAGACCCGGCAATCGGGCAAGAATAACTCTCGACAGCCGGCAGGAAAAAAACCTGCATCCGGCCTCAGGCTTACCGGAAGGAGATGACTGACCAATGGCCAAAAAAAGAAACGGCAAAATTCCCAACCGCCAGAACAAGCTGCACACACTGAAAAGAACGGCCCGGTTCAAGTTTTTAAAAATTATGCCCGTGAGCAAGAAAAAATAGCTGCCTTGTTTTCACTCCTTCAGACTGTTATTCTAATCTGGTGCAGGGATTTTTACAAACTTTTCCTAAATTGCCTATTGACATCCATCACCAAATTTGGTTCAGACCAGAGGAGAGTCACGCATGAGTTGCTTCTACCGGAACCTGAAATCTTTTTGCTCTCGACCTGAAATGTCCCTGGGTGTATTTGTTTTTCTGATTGCCGGCATATTTTCGAGTCTTTTTTTTAGCGGTTGCGGCAGCAAGGAGGAAAGAGCGATGGAACAAGCCTTATTCAGTGCCCGTGTGGAAACCGATGCAGAGAGCGGACAATCCGTGATCGTGCTTCAAAGGGGCGGAGATCATCCCTGTGAGGCGAAAATTGCTCCGCATTCCGGAGCTAACCTGTTCAGCCTGGTTTACGACACTCAGCAGTTGCTTTATGGACCGCCCAGCCTGGATAAGCTCCCCGGTTTCAGATACGGCACACCGGTTCTTTATCCTGCTCCCAACCGGGTGGCCAAGGGTGTGTTCACTTTTGAGGGCAGGACTTTTGATTTCGGGATCAATGATAAAGACCGGTTCCTTCATGGACTGGTTCATTCAGTGCCCTGGCAGTACGAGATCCCCGAAGCCGATCAGTCAGGGGCCAGGGTGCTCACCTACCTTGATTTCTCCCCGGGTAGCGAATTGTACCAAAAATTCGGTTTCAATCACCGTCTGAGCCTCGCTTTTGCACTGGACAAAGAGGGAATTCATTTCGAATACAAGGTACAAAACCGGGACAGCCTGACACTGCCTTACGGTTTTGCCCTGCACCCTTATTTTAATTTCCTGGGTGCGCGGGAGGAGGCCTATTTGTGTGTTCCGGCCAAAGCTCACATGGAGGCAGTGGATCTTATGCCCACAGGACGGCTGGAGGAGCTCGAAGGGAGCCCTTATGACCTGCGCCAGCCCACTCAGGTGGCCGGCTTGGTGCTGGATGAGGTTTACTACGGCATGACCCCCGAAAAATCCGCTTTTATCGAATACCGACAGGCTGGGATCAAAGTTGAGCTTGCAGCTTCACCGGAATTTACCCACATGGTAGTTTACGCCCAGCCGCAGAATCCGTTTTTTTGCGTAGAGAATCAGACCTGTTCCACGGATGCGCACAACCTTTACGCCCGCGGCCTGGTCGAGGAAACCCATCTGCTTTTTGCGCCGCCGGGCGGGGTGGGCACAGGCTGGATTCGCTACAAGATCAGTCCACTGGAGTAGCTCCAGGCTTTAAGCGCCTCCAGGGAGATACGCTACAGGCTTGTGCTCCCTGATCGAAAAACCGATCGCCTCAGTTTTTTAGAACGCCGGAGCCTTTGCGCTCATTTGTCGGCCTGGACTCTCTTGACACTCCGGAATAATTCTTTTATATAACGTTCCTTAATCAAATAAGAAGGAATGAGTTCAAGCATATTTTCTTTTCGGGAGTAATCTATGAAGAGATATGAAAGCAAGGATATTCGTAATTTTGCTGTAGTAGGCCACGGAAGTTGCGGTAAAACATCTCTCACAGGTGCACTCTGTTTTGCCGCCGGCAGCTCGAAGCGTTTCGGCAGTGTAGATGAGGGAAATAGTCTCACCGATTTCAGCGAGGACGAGATAGAAAGAAAAATTTCAATCAATTTGGCCATGGCTTACGCTGAATGGGACAAGGTGAAGATAAACTTTTTGGACGCCCCGGGTTATCTTGATTTCATCGGTGATGCGCACGCTGCGATGAGGGGGGCGGACAACGCCCTGCTGGTGGTGCACGCAGTCAACGGGGTGGAAATAGGAACCGAGATGATGTGGCGTCTGGCTGCCGCAAACAAGATGCCGGTGGCGATTTTTATCAACATGATGGATAAAGAGCACGCCGATTTCCGTAAGGTCTTCAAACAGTTGAATAACAACTTCGGAGGGCACCTGGTGCCGCTCAATATTCCTATCGGCCAGGGTTTTAATTTTCGCGGGGTGGTCGATTTGATCACCAAGAAGGCCTGCATCGGTGTTGCCAATACCACCAAGGGCGATTGTGAAATTGCTGATATCCCCTCGGAGATGGCCGCAGAAGTAGAGCAGGCACACAAGGAATTTATCGAGTCTGTGGCCGAGTTGGATGAGGAGTTGATGGAGAAGTATTTTGCCGATGAAGAACTGGGGGCTGATGAGATTTTCCCGGTCCTCCAGCAAGGGGTGCTTAGACGGGAGGTCACCCCTGTCTTTTGCGGCTCCTCGACCCTCACCTACGGCCTCCGGCAGCTTCTTGACGGGTTGGAGAACGTTATGCCGGACCCCACTATGTTCCCGGCGCTCAAAGGCAAATTGGCGGACAAGGATACTGAGGTGGAGATTGCTCACAGCGCGGAGGGACCCCTGACGGTCTTGGTGTATAAAACCATCACCGAACCGCATGTCGGTGAGCTGAGTTATTTCCGGGTCTTTTCCGGTGTGATCACCAGCGGTGCGGAAGTGACAAACACCAATGGAGGCCATGTAGAGCGTCTGGGCCACCTCTCAATCATGCAGGGCCGCGACCGCAACGAAGTGACTGAGCTTGTGGCTGGTGATCAGGGAATAGTGGCCAAGCTCAAGGAAACTCATACCGGGAACACTCTGGCCACCAAAGCGTTCCAGGTAGTGCTACCGGAGATCGAATTTCCCAAACCGGTCATGAACGTGGCTATCGAGCCCAAGGCCCGCGGGGATGAAGAGAAGATTTCCATTGGGCTTAAAAAACTCCAGGAAGAGGATCAGACCTTCCATAGCTACTATGACAGCGACCTGCACCAGATGATAGTCTGGGGCATGGGAGAGCTGCATCTGGATGTGATCCTGGCCAAATTGAAAAGAAAATTCAATGTGGATGCCGAGTATGTCAAGCCCAGGATTCCTTATCGCGAGACTATCAAGAGAACCGGTGAGAGCCAGGGAAAATACAAGAAACAGTCAGGCGGCAGGGGGCAGTACGGCGACTGCTGGGTCCGGCTCAGTCCGCTGGAGCGGGGTGCCGGTGTCGAGTTTATGAATGCTATTGTGGGCGGAGCGATACCCGGCAAGTTCGTTCCCTCGGTGGAAAAAGGTGTCAGGGAAGCCGCCACGAAAGGCGTACTCGCCGGTTACCCGGTGGTGGATTTCAAAGCTGAGTGCTACGATGGCAGCTATCATTCAGTGGATTCATCGGATATTGCCTTTCAGGTGGCCGGCAGCATGGCTTTCCAGAAAGCGGTCCTCCAGGCGGGCGCCTATCTCATTGAGCCCATCCTGGCAGTTGAAGTGTTCGTTCCCGAGGAATATATGGGCGATGTGATCGGCGATCTAAACAGCAGAAGGGGCCGGATCCAGGGCGTGGCCAGCGAGGGCAGTTTCCAGAAAGTGAATGTCCTGGTTCCCCAGGCCGAGATGTACAAATACTCCACCACCCTGCGCTCGATTACCCAGGGAAGAGGAATGTACAAGAGCCAGTATTCCCACTATGAAGAGGTGCCCAGAGATATGGCTGAGAAGGTTATCGAAGAAGCCAAAAAAGAGAAGGAAAATTCTTAGCACTCCATTTTTATCCGGATGGGAGTTTGACCGGCCCAAAGCCTGGTAAGCCAGGATATGGTTCAGCCCGGCCGGGATATTCGCTGGTTCAGGAGCTTGTCTTGCCCCCGCAAGGGTTCTCTCAAGAGCTTTTGCGGTGGTTTTTAAATCCTCTTCCCCCCCCTATTCATAAGCCTCTTGATTTTTATGCATCGCTTTACTGATTTCACTCCCCCCAGGCCGGTTCATCTTAAAAGCCCTCAAAATGGGCAAAAAAAAGGGCTCTGGGATCTGCAACTCCCAAAGCCCGGCTGCACAAATGACTTCCGCGAAGAAGTCGTTACCGGGGGGTCGGCAACAGAAAAACTGTTTGTGCAGTGACCCTTTCGGGTCAATATTGTTATCGGCAAAATGAAAAAATACTTTAAAAAATGGCTTGAGTTAAGTAACTATTTAATAAAAAGTAAGAGAGAAAACAAGCTATTCGTAGAATGTTTTTAACCCGAATTATTCATAAAACTGATCGACGCTCCAGAAGTCGGGAGTCAGAATTCAGAATATTTTTGGAAATGATCATCAGCGGTTTTTAAACTTCTGACTTCTGTCTTGTACTCGCATAGCATGCTATATCCCTACAGTTCTTGTCCGGTCTAGATCAAATGCTTGAAAGACCTAAAGCCTATTCCTTTCCACTAAATTTTGTGAATAATCCAGATTAAATGAATTTAAAGATACACTCTGAATTAAAGCATTTTTGTTTTGAATAAGTATTTATGCTTTTTTGTGTGCTTTAAAAAAACTTGAAAAAGACAGTTCTTTATGGTAAGCTCGGTTATCTCCTGAATAAGCGTTGTTAAAATCGATCGCCGGTATGTTTTAGAAGATGAAAAAAATCGCCATAATTTCCACTAAAGGGGGGGTCGGCAAAACCACCACCTCGATTAATCTCGGCCACGGGCTTTCCCTGAATGGCAAACGTGTGATTTTGCTGGACTGCGATCCCCAGAACAACCTCGCTGAAATCTTTGATCTCAACGGAGAAGAGGGAGTAAGCGAGCTGATGCTGGGCAAGAGAGCCTCTATGACCGAGGTGCGCAGAAACCTTTTCGTGATTCCTTCCGGCGGACGGAGACTGCTGGAAAGCGAGTGGGAGATCTCCAAAAGGGAGGGAAGAGAAAAGATTCTGAGCAAATGCCTGGAGGACCTCTCCAATTGCGATTACGTTCTTTGCGACTGCAGCAGTGCGATGAATCTGATTAACATCAACGCCCTGCTGTTTGTTGATCTGGTGATTATTCCCGTGGGGATGGACTATTTCTCGATCAGTGGAATGAAACAAACTTTTGAGCTGATCAAAGAGGTTTGCCAGCAGACCGGCCATCAGATCCGGCTGATGGGGATTCTCGCGACCATGTTCGACATACGCACCAAAATCAGCCGGGAAATATACCAGGTATTAAGTCGCTTGTTTCCCAAGGAGATGTTCAAAACAATCATCCACAACAATATCAGGCTTACAGAATCGCCGGCTTTCGGCAAGACCATTTTCGAATACGACATCACCTGCAGCGGCGCCCAGGATTATATCAAGTTAACTGCGGAGATTCTGACGTATGACAGATAGAAAGTGCCCTCCGCGCGCTCTGACAGTCGCAGGGTCGGACAGTGGAGGAGGTGCGGGGATTCAGGCGGATCTGAAAACTTTTCAAGCCTTAGGCTGTTTCGGGATGAGTGCGGTCACGGCCCTTACCGCGCAGAATTCCCGCGGCGTGCAGGGTGTTTTTAAAGTGCCCGGCGCTTTTGTCAGGCTGCAAATGGAAGCGGTGTTCGATGATATCGGCGTGGATGCTTTAAAATGCGGGATGCTGTGGGATAGCGAGATTATCAGGGCCGTGGCGGAGGTATTGTCCGGCTTTCGCGAGACACCGCTCGTGCTGGATACGGTTCTATCTGCCAAGAGCGGGGATCCGCTGCTTGAGGACCAGGCAGTGGAGGTGATGGTCGAGCTTCTGTTCCCGCGGGCTGAGCTCATTACGCCCAATGTGCACGAAGCCCGGAGGCTGGTAGGCTTCCCGGTTGAGGACCATAAAGGCATGCTGCGGGCAGCCGGAGTCCTGCAGGAAATGGGCGCGCGGGCCGTGCTGATCAAAGGCGGCCATCTGAAAGGAGACAAGCTGCTCGATCTGCTCCTTCTCCCGGACGGCGGGATGGAGCTTTTCGAGGGGCAGCGTATCCACACCCCGCATACCCACGGCACAGGCTGCTCTTTGAGCGCAGCGGTGACTGCCGCCCGCGCCCATGGCCTTCCGCTGGTTGAAGCGGTCGCTGCAGCCCGGGATTATGTCAGGGCCGGAATCATGAATTCCCACCCCACCGGAGCAGGCCACGGCACGCTCTTTCATGCCCCTTTCGCGGACAGGTTGAAAGCGATATAGGCCAGTCGCTGGCTGGGAATAAAAAACGGCGCCGGAATTATCATCTCCGGCGCCGTTTTTATCTTTAATCGAAAGGAATTCCCCGTAGCTATACTTCGGGGTGGCCTGCTGCCGATGTTAGCCGTAGGGGCATAGCATGCCGTGCCCGCTGTGGGTAGAGATGAAAGCGTGGTATCAAATTCATAAATCGAATTCCGAACAGATATCTCGCTCACTTGCCGCAGGTTAATTCATTCTCTGTCTGGAGCCTAGGCCAAATGGGCGCGATAGCCCCCGTCATCCACATAGTCGGCCCGCAGGTAGTCCAGGGTCAGCTCATTGGCGCTGGGTGCGAGCCGCTCGTTCCATTGGCGCATCTCCTCTTTGGTCATCGGCGTAAAATCGGCTGTCAGCGCGGCTGCTGTCTCCACATGCTCGGGCATGTTCATCCCGAGGATTACGCCGTGAACCGGAAGGCTTAAGGCATAACGGATAAGCTCCAGGCCCGGGGCTTTGTCCGGCTCGTTATTCCTGGCGATCAGCCTTCTCTGCCCGGTGATCTTGAAGGCCCATACTCCCACGCCTTTCTCCAAGCCCAGCGGGATCGCTTCATCCTCGAAGCTGGCGTCCGCGATACCTTCAAACTCCCCTACATAGGGGACCTTGCTTGCGTTCGCAGCCATCAGGCACGTATCGAAATCGAAGCGCTTCAGGGCCTCTATCGAGGCGGCCGGGCTGCTGTGGCTAGTAAACCCGATATACTTGACAGTTCCCTCCTCCTTGAGCTTCACCAGGGTCTCCATGGCGCCTGAGCTGAACATCTTCTCCACGTCCTCCACTCCGGTCAGCCCATGCATGTTCGCCACATCGATATAGTCTGTACGGAAACGGCTCAGCGAGGTCTCGACCTTTTTCTTCAATTCATCCGGAGCTTCGCCTACCCCGTACTTGGTGCTCAGATAAATTTCCTTGCGGTATCCTGAGAGCGCCTCGCCGAAACGCTGCTCGCTTTTGCCGCCGCCGTATTCTGAGCCGGTATCGAAATAATTCACCCCTTTCCGCCTGGCAAAATCGATCAGGGCAACTGCCAGGTCATCCTCTTTTACCATCGAAAGCGCGCTCCCGCCGCCCATTCCAAGCACTGAAGCCATCATCTGAGTTCTGCCGAGCTTCTTTTTAGGCACAATGGCTTCGCCTTTGTCCGCTTTTTTGGAACAGGCCGATGCCGCTCCGAAAAAGGCGGCGCCTGCAGCTCCCATCTTGATAAAATCCCTTCTGGTCAGGCGTTCAAAACGGTTTTTCTCTTTATCGCTCATCGCTTGAAGTTCTCCTTTCAGTGAATTAAGATTTCCAGGGACATATCATAGATATTACTCTTCAAGCTCCATTAGATCAATACCCAAGGCGACTGCCACCGCGGTCATCAGGGTCCAGCTGCTCACCGAAGCGCCTGAGACAGCATCCACCGGCAGGCGCTGGCTTTCGATAATCCGCTGCGGAATGAGCCGTGCAGCGTCCGGGTTGAGATAGCTCGAATCTGTGATCGTGATCCAGGTGATACGGCAGTCTTCGAGATTGACCCGCACTGCGGCCCTGCAGGTGATATCCTCTGACACCTTCTCGTCCCAGTCTCCCTCGAAAACACCCCGGCAGGTGTCAAGCACTGAGTGATCCATCAAGTTGAATTCTTTATTTTTCTTTCCCTCTTCTTCTTTCCGGCTTTTCTCAAAGGCAGCGGCCAGTTCGGCTGCAGAAAGAGGTTTTTTCTCCCCGGTTTTCGGGGGAGAACAGGCCAGGACAAGCAGTAAAACGAATATAAAAGAGCGGCTGGCAACCGGGCGCTTCATCGCTTTTTTTTCCTGGTCTCGAGGTTTATGGTTCTGTCTTTCTGCCGCAGTTATCCCCTATTAGCGTACGATTGGGACTGAAAAGAAATTGTCGCTTCCGGCAGGAGAAGAAAAAACCAGCCGGCTGGCGGGCCTTTTTATCCGAAAGATTGACTTTACTGTTTTAAATGTTTAAAGTCGTTCGTCATCCTCTAAAGGTCAAGGGAATTTTTCTGTTTAATTACCTGCAGCGCAATTTACTATCCCATTCAGTTTGATCAAAACTCCGGTTTCAGGGAAGAGCTTGCCTGACCTTCATCAATTAGGCGCCGGAAAGCGTTGACTGGCAGAGTTGAATATTGTATTAAATAACATCCCCTAATTGGAAATGTTTATTGAAAGCATCTTGAACTGTGGTCCGATAAGAACCGGACCCCATCTCGTGGAGGATATTATGTGGCTCGTTGCAGGAATCAGGGTACCGTTTTTCCTCCTCGCAATCAGCTTTCTCTTCCCTGCGCCGGGAACTCTTTATAGTTCGGAGCTTGTCCCGGCTGGCGCACGGATCATATTCGAGGATGATTTCTCGCAGCCTGTGTGGCAGGGTGCGGGAGTCGAGGAGGGTGCAGCTTATGGGATCGAGGGCCGGGTACTTGTCCCTGAAAGTTTTCATGATACGATTCTGATCCAGAGAAAAGTCGAATTCGCCCTGGATGAAGAAAGCTTCCTGAGGCTCGATTTCCGCTGCGCTGGATACGAGCGCCTGCGTATCCTGGCCTTTCGCGAGGGTGAAGATTTGCCCAAGAGCGTCTTAGTGACCCACTTTCCATCTGGTGAAATCCAGCGGCTGGATATTCCTGTCGACGGGAATTTCCACAACTACCACTGGCGCCCCGGGGACTATGGCGTCCTGAAGGCCGGAGACCGGATAAGCCGGCTGGCCTTTGAATTCACCCTGACCGAAAAGGCAGATCGCTCGGTGGCGCTCGGGAAAGTGACAGTCTACAGCCTGACCGGGGAAGTACACGCGGCGCGGTTTAAAGAGGCGCTTGGCCAGGCGCGCGAGGCGGTGGCTGGTCTTCCCGAGTCCCTGGCCGGTAAAAAGAATAAGTTCCAGGCCCGGCTCGATGAGCTGGAAAGTCTTTTCAATAATCCTCCGGAGGGCGGCAGCCGCCCAGTCAGGGAGCTTGCGGCTGGAGTCAGCGCGGTGTGTGACGGTGCTCGCAGAATAAACGCCTGGTACGAGCCGGCCTGTAAGGCTTCGCGGCTTCCTGAGGTTGACTACTGCGTGGGCTCTGAGACCAGCCTGCGCCGGGTGACCCACACCAATGAAAGACTGCGCTTCAGCGGCGAGGTGCCTGCAAAGCCGGAGATTTCCCTGGCCCGGGGAGAGCACGAGGCGTTCCAGATTGTGATCCTTCCTTTTGACACTTTCCTGCGTAATGTGAGAGTCCAGGCTTCTGATTTACTCAGTGGCCAGGGGGAGCGGATCGGCAGGGAATATATCTCTCTCGGGCTGGTGAAGCTTGTCCGGACCCAGTTTTCCCCCCACTCGAACGGGACCGATCTCGGCTGGGTGCCTGACCCTGTCTGCCCGCTCAAAGACAGGGACGGTTTCGATGTGTCCCCGGAAGCCGAAATCCCGGTCTGGGTAAGCGTCTATGCCCCAAGGGGCACCCCCGCCGGCACCTATAGCGGCACCCTGACTGTGGCCCCTGAAAACTCGCATGCCACCCTGGTGCCTTTCAAGGTCACTGTCTGGGATTATGATATTCCCGCCAGGGGGATGTTCCGCACCCAGGGCCATTTCGGGATCGAGGGCGTGGAGAGCTTTTACAACCGCAAGATGGATACCCGGTGGCTCAAAGAATGGTACTCTTTCTGGCTCGACTACCGTTTTGACCCTGTGGGCCAGTATTCAGCCTATCTTACACCCCGGCCCGAGCTTATCGGCTTCTGCCTCGAAAGGGGGCTCAATACGATCAACCTGGGCGGGTTTTCAGGGACCGGGGAGGTCGACCGCAGCGCCATGGACAGTGTCTACAGTTTTATCAAGGATAGCGGGTGGCTTGAATATAGTTATGTCTATATCGGCGATGAGACCGACAATTTCGCCCTCATGCGGCAAAAAGCCAATCTGATCCACACCCGCTACCCAGGAGTCAAGGTCATGATCGGGGGGAGCATTCCCCGCCGGGAGCTGGTCGGTTATATCGATGTCTGGGACCCGATCATGCGCCCTGGAGGGGTCTACGGGTTCGAGCCGGGCGCGTGCCGCGAGGCCCTGGCCAGGGGGGAGGAGGTCTTATGGTATGTCTGTATCGCTCCCCATCCGCCCTATCCGAATGTCCAGATGGAAGATCCCCTGGTAGATTGCCGCTCTCTTTTCTGGATGACTTACAAATACGACATTATGGGCTATGAATACTGGGGTTACAATTTCTGGGAAAAGAACACCAGACCGTCTGGCGAACCCCGCTGGCCTGAAATTGATTGGAACAGCTACGCTTACGACCACACCAACGGCGACGGGCAGTTGTGCTACCCCGGGCCGGAGGGCTTGCCCTGGCCCTCGGTGAGGCTGGCCGTGAACCGGGACGGGATCGAGGACTGGGAGGCGCTCTGGATCATGGAAGACCTGGCCCGGACCGCCGGGGAGCTGAAACTGCCCGAGACTAATAGTGCGGTCGGGCTGCTGGTATCACACGCCCGGGAAATGGCGGACATCCCCTCTCCGATTGTCAGGGACCTGACCCATTACACCAAGGATCCGAAAATAATTCTTGAGTCCCGGTACTCAGTGAGCCAGATTATTACGAGCCTTCAGCAGGCAATCGGCAAGGAGCGCGCGGAAGAATACCGCCAGATGCATATCCGCGAGCGCAAGATGCTCGAGCAGAAAAGCCTCCAGCGCAATATCGCCAGGGCCAGGCGTGAGATGAAATAGTCGATTTCCGAGACTTTCTTGACATATAGAATAACATTTTTAGTTACTACAGGGAGCATTAAATAGTTTCCATTTATATTGTTGTTTATATGCTTCAGCCTTGGTTATTAATATAAGTTGAGTAAACAGGAATGATTTACCAGATGTCGATTCTTACATTTAAGGCGCCGGCTACTGAT
>Ga0307380_10001266_pt1 | contig 37782 bp, 35 predicted proteins | sample UN3MG_FD_202239 | JGI IMG/M metagenome (GOLD analysis project Ga0307380, IMG submission 202239) | Soil microbial communities from Risofladan, Vaasa, Finland - UN-3 | ecosystem: Environmental > Terrestrial > Soil > Coastal area > Acid sulfate soil | place: Finland: Risofladan, Vaasa | collected...
GCTGTCTGGTCAGTTTCGATATGAACTACCGCTCGCGACTGTGGTCCCCCTTGGAAGCGCGTGATTGTATCGAAGCGCTCCTTGATCGCGTGGACATCCTCCTAACTACATCGGACGATACATCGATCGTGTTTGGCGTGGAGGGCGAGCCAGCCGACATCGCGGGCAAATTCGTGGATAAGTACAGTTTGAAGGTGGCTGTGCTTACCATCCGGCACGCACCCTCGGTACTGAGGGGCAAGTGGAGCAGCGTGGCGGTCACCGATGATGGCCAGACCTACGCCAGCCGTGCCAAGATCGACCTGGAGTTGATCGACCGGGTCGGTTCTGGCGATGCGTATGACGCCGGCTTTCTGTACGGATTCCTGACCGGTGACGCGGCCAAGGGTGTGCGCTACGGAGACGCCATGTCGGCCATCAAGCACTCCGTGCCTGGCGATCATGCATGGATCACCCTGCAAGAGGTAGAGGCGCACGTAGAGGGGCTACGCACTAAGATTGTGCGCTGAGTTCAGCAGGCCGAAGTCACGACCGGTTGCGATGAAGCCGGCAGCGCCGCAGGGCAATACGCTGCCCGAATGAGAGATGGGCTTGGCCCCAGCCCGGGTATGGCGGATGGCTAGCGGCGAAGTGACTTGCGAGACTGCCGCTGGCCTCCAGTCGGCTGCGTAAAGTATTGCCGCCGGGAAGGGATAGGTCTTCCTGCTAGTTGGGGCAAGGTATGCTATGATGGGTACAACAGAGGCAGGGGAAGACCAATCATACAAGGAGCGGACAATGCGAAAACTTTACAGTTTGCTCGGGGTCGCTGTGCTAGTGGCCGTGCTGCTGCTCGCAGCATGTCAGACGGGCGCGCCAGGCAACAAGGTGACCATCAAATGTGACGGCTGTGAAACGGTGGAACTGTATGACACCTCGCATGCTACTCGAGTCGTCGGTGAGGTAAGGCCCGGTGATACGGGAGACACTACGGAGAAGGTCTGGAGTGCGTTGCAGGGGTGCGAGTTCTACTACGTCATCATTGGTGACCAGGAAGGTTGGGTATGCGATAAGTATTTGGATTTCGGATAATCATCGCCTTCGTCTAAGCGCTACGCAGAGCGTGACGCCGAGGTCAACAGCCCCTTCAAAAGGAGTATAGGGCGTTGCTCTGCTGATGCGCTTTGTTTCTGTGGTGGCTGCGGGTAGCCCATCTAGCTGCATGGTGACCAGAGTCACTTGCAGCTCAACGAAGGATGAGGGAGACGCTATGCGTTCCAAGCGTTTTGACAGACTTGCGCAACGACCCGTCAACCGCGAGACTTTCATCAAGCCGTGGCCTGAGGTCGGCCTGATCGCCTTCGATAGTCCTCTCGACCCCTCGCCCAGCCTGGAGATCGAGAATGGAGTTGTGATCGAGATGGACGGCGTGAGCAGTGAGGAGTTCGACTTGATCGACCATTTCATCGCCAGACACGCTCTCAATCTCGATGTGGCCGAGCGCGCGATGGCTACACCGTCCCGCGAAATCGCACGCATGCTGGTTGACATCAACGTGCCACGCGCCACAATCCTCGAATTGACAAGCGGCTGCACGCCTGCCAAAATGCTGGATATCGTCCAGCAGATGAGCGTGCTGGAGATGATGATGGGGCTGGCCAAGATGCGCGCCCGGCGCACGCCAGCCAACCAGGCCCACGTCACCAACCGCAAGGAGCACCCAGCCCTACTGGCTGCCGACGCGGCCGAGGCTGCGCTCCGCGGCTTCGCAGAGGTCGAGACCACCATCGGCGTGACCCGGTACGCTCCTCTCAACGCCCTCGCCGTGCTCGTGGGCTCACAGACCGGACGCGCAGGCGTGTTGACTCAGTGCGCGGTAGAGGAGTCTGTGAATCTGCGATTGGGCTTCAAGGGTCTGACTAGCTATTCCGAAACGCTGTCGGTCTACGGCACTGAGGACACCTTCATCGATGGCGATGATACGCCGTGGTCCAAGGCCTTCCTAGGGGCAGCTTACGCCAGTCGGGGGGTCAAGACCAGGTACACCTCGGGCACGGGCGCCGCAGCCCTGATGGGCCACTCCGAGGGCAAATCGATGCTCTACCTCGAAGCGCGCTGCCTGTTGATCACGCGCGGCGCGGGCAGCCAGGGCACGCAGAACGGCTCGATTAGTTGCATCGCCTTGCCCGAATCGCTGCCCGGCGGCGTGCGCGCCGTGCTGGCGGAGAACCTGATCGCCATGATGCTAGGCTTGGAGGTGGCTTCCGGCAACGATGCACTGGCCTCCCACTCAGAGATGCGCAAGACCGCCAAGCTCATGCTTCAATTCATCCCTGGCACCGACTTCATCACTTCGGGCTATGGCGCTATCCCGCGCTACGACAACATGTTCGGGGGTGGCGACTTCGATGTAACCGAGCTTGACGACTGGTACGTGCTCCAGCGCGACATGCAAGTCGATGGCGGCCTGATGCCCGTCACCGAAGAGGCAGTGTTGCGTGTGCGTGAGAGCGCCGCCCGAGCGATCCAGGCTGTCTTTGCCGCACTAGGCTTCCCCCCCATAACTGGATCCGAGGTTGAGGCGGCCACTACGGCCTATGATAGTGACGACATGCCTGACCGTGACAAGATGGCTGACATCGAAGCCGCGCACACGTTGCTCTACGGGCCGCTGACTGTGGTCGAGGTCATCCGGGCCTTGGAAGAGGCTGGCTTTCACGACGTGGCGGCCAACGTCTTGGAAATGCAGCGCCAACGTGTGATCGGCAATTACCTGCAGCCAGCAGCCATCTTCGGCGATGACTTCCAGGTGTTGAGCGTGGTGACCGACCCTAACGATTACCAGGGTCCGGGCACCGGTTATCGCCTGGAAGGCGAGCGCTGGTCCGTTTTGCAGAACGTGCCGCAAGCCTGGGACCCGCGCACCTACCGGAAGAGCCTCGGCACCGTTCAGGAGAGGATCTGGCTCGAGGAAATCGGCCCTGCCGAGCGAGGCGACCAACTCGAAGTCGTCATCGCCCTGGGCCCAGCCTTTGGCGCCGAGATCAACCACACCATCGGCGGATTGGACCACCGAGACGTGCTATCCGCCCTGCTGCAGGGCATCCAAGACGAGGGCGTTCACGCACGGGTGGTGCGCGCCCATCACACCTCGGACTGCGCCTTCATCGGCTACGCGGGTGCACAACTGAGCGGGTCAGGCGTCGCCATCGGGATACAGTCTAAAGGCACAACCGTCATCCACAAGCGCGACCTTGCTCCCCTTGATAACCTGGAGCTCTTCTCGCAGGCACCGAACCTTGACCTGGGCACCTACCGTCAGATCGGGCGGAACGCTGCCCGCTACGCGACCGGGCAGCCGGTCACCCCGGTGTCGGTTGACATCGACAACACTGCACGCCTGCGGCTAATCGTCCAAACGACGCTGCTACACCTGTATGAGACGCAACAGGTTGAGCGCGACCGGCCACCGACCGAACTGCGCGTGTCCTGAAAGGAAGAGACCATGGCAAGCAACACCGTGCGTACTGCGACCGGGCGCACGCTGGATGATCTGAACATCGAGGCCATTCGGGCCCGTGAATTGACGGCTGAGGATTTTCGCATCAGCGGTGAGACCTTGCGCCACCAGGCTGGGGTGGCTGACGCCGCAGGCTATTGGCAACTCGCCGAGAACCTGCGCCGTGGTGCCGAATTGACAATTATCTCCAATGAGGAAGTGCTGGGCATCTATGATGCGCTACGGCCAGGCCGCTGCACCTATAGCGATTTGATGGGACTGGCCGACCGCCTCGAAAAAGATCTTGCTGCGCCACTGTCCGCCGCCTTTGTACGCGAGGCCGCCGAGGTCTACCAGCAACGCGGCATTCTGAAGAATTCTGACCCTGCCGCGAAGCGACGAATGAGTGCGGCGAAGGGCTACGGTGACGAGGGTGCTTCGCAGGTGAAATGATGTGAGGCCAAGAGGCTGGGGCTACTTTCACTCAGCCATTGGAAACCAGGATGGGAAAGGAGCAAATAAGTTGAACAAGTCCGAGGTCCATTTGCAGCGCGCAGCAGATATGAGGGTAGAGGAAAGCGGTAGCGCGTTCGCGGCATTGCTGCGCGGGAAAGGCGATGAGATCCGCAGGGACGTCTTCCTGATGCTGGCTCCCGAGCAGACCGCATCCGGACGACTGCAGGTGGGCTATACCATCGTCTATCCGGGATGTACCACGCGCGGTCACGAGCACGCAGACCGGGAGGAGGTCTACTACTTCACGAAGGGCTGCGGCGTGATGGGCGTGGACGGCGAAGAATACGAGGTCGCGGCAGGAGACACCTTCTACCTGAAGCCAGGGCCATTCCACACCACGCGCAACACGACCGACTTCCCATTCGAGTTCTTCTGGTTCACAATCAAGGTCGACTGACCGGGATCCATACGTCGGTCAGAACGCTGCTCTCTGATCAGGTCACGCCCCTTTCTGAGAGAGGGCTCGCGCACGCGGCAAGTCAACGAGGGGGTCATCTTGAGATCTCAACTGTTGATGGGCATCGATATTGGCACGCAGAGCACACGCGCTGCTCTGTTGGACCTTGAGGGTCGGGTGGTGGCTAGCTCCAGCACGCCCCAGGAGATGATGACTCCGAAGCCGGGCTGGGCGGAACAAGATCCAGAGCTGTGGTGGTACAACGCGCTCGAAAACGTGCATAAGGCCATGGAACAAGCGGAGGCCGCACCTGACGAAGTGGTAGCGGTGGGGGTGTGTGGCCAGATGCACGCTACAGTACCGCTCGGCAAAGATGGCGAACTGCTGAGCCACGGCGTACAGTTGTGGTGCGACAAGCGAAGCGCCGAGCTGGTGGACGAGTTCAAGGCCGGGCCGCATGTCCAGGAGGCCATGCGCTTGGCTGGCAATCCCCCGGTCGCCACCTGGCTGGGTTTCAATATCAAGTGGCTGAGTGTGCACGACCCACCTCTTTATGAGAAGACCTGGAAGTTTGTCCTATCCAAGGATTACGTCAACTACCGCCTGACCGGCGAGATTGCCACGGACTGGTCCGAGGCCTCCGGGTCGTTCCTGATGGACGCCAAGACCAAGACCTGGTCACCGGAACTGGCTGTGTACCTGGAGCTCGACATGGACAAGCTGCCCCAGGTGCGTGCGTCCTCGGATGTGCTGGGCCGCATCACGGTTGAGGCCGCCCAGCTCACCGGCTTGGCTGAAGGAACGCCCGTCGTGGTAGGCGCTGGCGACATGCTCTGCATGCTACTCTCGTCGGGTCTGACGGAACCTGGGCGTGCATCGGACATCACGGGCACAGCGTCCATCATGGCGGTGTACGTGGAGGAGCCGGTCTTGGACCCGCGCTTGATGAACCTGCATCATGTGATGCCCGGTTGGATACCGTTCGGCATCACCGACTCAGGAGGCGGCGCCCTGAAGTGGTTCAAAGACGAATTCTGCAAAGCCGAGGTGGCGGAAGCCGAGCGGCGCGGCAAGGACGTGTACGACATCTTGAACCCGAAGGCAGCCGAGGTCGAGGCGGGCAGCGAAGGATTACTTTTCTTTCCCTACCTGATGGGCGAGCGATCATTGGGCACGCCCCTAGCGCGCGGCGTGTTTTTCGGGCTTACGCCGCGCATCGGAACAGGAGCCATGGTGCGCGCAATTATGGAGGGGGTCACCTTCGAACTGCGCCGTACGCTCGAGATCATCGAGAACGCAGGCAACACAGTCCGTGAAGTCTACACCATCGGAGGCGGCGCCCGAAGCGACCTGTGGTCGCAGATCAAGGCGGACATCTACCAGAAGCCAGTCTACACCTTCGAGGACTCGGAAGGCGGTATTCTGGGCTCGGCCATTCTTGCCGGCGTGGGGGCAGGGCTCTACGCCGACGTGCGTGCAGGGGCGGACCGGTGTCTCCGAGCAGACAAGCAGTTTCGCCCCGACCCGTCCAGGACCGCGCGCTACGATTATCTGTACGGGCTCTTCAAGGAGGTCCATGAAGGTATGCAGGAGCCTTTCGACAAGCTCGCGCGCATGCCCTAGCGTCCGTCAAGTGGCCGAACGTACCAGGTGGTGACGTCGTCAGGTAAGACATTGGGGATGTGGATCGAGTACATCCGGGAGATGCCCTTGACGATGATTTCCTCCAGAAGTATGTGACAGGGCTGTGAAGACGGGCGGGGGCTGCGACGATTCGTCCCGCGCTGTCAAGCCCACCAGCTGGCGTGACCCTCATCGGCCGACGCCACAAGACGTAGACCGAGATTCAAAGGAGCCGTTCTTAGCATGGCTCGCGAAGGAGAGAAAATGTCCAAAGAGAAGGATTTGCAGAGGATCGTTGATTGCGGGGTTGTGGCGATTGTGCGCTTCGACCGTCCGGAGGAACTCGTGGAAGTGGCGCGGGCCATAAGAGCTGGCGGAGTGGATGTTATCGAATTCACCATGACTACCCCCAACGCGCTAAGCATCATCGCGGCGAGCGCTGAAGAGTTCGGTGAGGAGGTGCTCCTGGGTGCAGGGACGGTCTTGGATCCAGAGACGGCTAGAGCAGCCATTCTCTCTGGCGCCAGGTATATCATCTCCCCGACCTTAAATCCCCGGGTCATCGAGCTTTGCCATCGCTACGGTGTGATCGTGGTCCCCGGAGCCTTCACGCCGACGGAGATTCTCACCGCTTGGGAACTGGGTGCTGATATGGTGAAGGTCTTCCCTGCCGCAGCCTTGGGACCAGGGTACATAAAGGATATCCTCTCACCCCTACCCCAGGTAAAGCTATTGCCCACCGGTGGGGTGAGCCTGAGCAATGTGGCCCAATTCATTAAGGCTGGCGCCACGGCCGTGGCCGCTGGGGGCAGCCTAGTCGACAAGAAGGCTGTGGATGAAAGGGACTTCGCCCGCCTAACTGAGATGGCGGGCAACTTCGTGAAGGCAATAAGGGAAGCCCGAGGTTTGGCATAACGCCTTTGTACGCAGTCGTCTTGTGGCCTTTCCAATCGGCACTTCACGTTAGATCCTGACCTATGAAGCCCCTTGGCTCCAAGCGGGGAACTTTCGGGGACGGTTCACCAAGACCGAAAACTGACGTAGGTACTGGGCTTGATCAGGGGCTTCGGCCACGCTGTGGTCAGGTGCAGACTCGCGGAATTCTAGCTTCCGGTCCCTGGCATCCCTAGCTGGGCTTTTTTGTAGTCACCTCTCTCTACATCCTGTTCAGGACAGTAACCTTAAATTCTCACCAGGCACCCTGAGTCCATGTCCCTTCTTGCTTGACAACTGAGAAAAGATAATGTATAATGTAATCACAGGATGACAAGATGTAGGACGGACGATGGCACTAGATAACCTCTTCCTAGAAGAAGTGATTCAGCGGGATAGCCCTGTTCCTTACTACTATCAACTTGAAGTGTTCCTACGAGAGCGGATCAAGAAGGGGACGTGGAAACCGGGGCAGCAAATCCCCTCAGAAGCAGAACTCTGTGCTGCCTACGATGTGAGTAGAACAGTCGTGCGGCAGGCACTCAATGAGCTTGTCCAGGAAGGTGTATTGTATCGGCGAAAGGGCAAGGGCACCTTCGTGGCCGAGCCGAAAATTCGTGAGAGTCTGGTTCAGCATCTGACGGGCTTCTACGAGGACACGGTGGCGGCGGGATTGCAGCCCTCCACGAAGTTGCTGGCGCAGAAAGTCATACCTGCGCCGCCCAAGATTGCAGAGGCGCTAGGCTTGAAAGAGGGTGACCCAGTGATTATGATCGATCGCCTGCGGTTTGTACATGGTGAGCCGATCGTTCTTGTGGTCAGTTATGTCCCCTATAGAGTCTGCCCTGAGCTGGTCAATGAGGACGTCTCGACGCAATCCTTGTATGCGATACTAGAGAGGAAGTACGGACTAGAACTGGTCTACGGTCGGCGCACATTGGAAGCCGTGGCAGCCACTAAAGAAGAGGCCGAACTACTCGAAATCGACGAAGGGGATCCCATCGTCCTACTGAGAAGCATCAGCTATCTGAAGGATGGGGGACCCATCGAGTATTTCAAAGCAAGGCACCGGGGTGACAGAAGCCGGTTCGAGGTGGAGCTTTTCCGTCCCGGCAGGGTGGAGACGCTCTCGCACGAAGATGTGTCGGCCTTGAGAAACCTCCCCAGGAGCACGATCTTGAGCGGTTAGAACCGCTTACGGGATGGGCCTGCTGCGTAGAAAGATTGGCATGATGAGGTTGGAAGACGAGGTAGCCATAGTCACAGGGGCAGGATCTGGAATAGGCCGAGCCACTGCTCTGCTATTCGCAAGGGAAGGAGCGAAGGTAGTAGTGGCGGATAGTGACCCGGAAAGAGGCAAGGAGACGGGCGGTCTTATCGAAAAGGAGGGCGGGAAAGCGATTTTTGTGTCGATAGATGTATCCAAGGCGCCCGACGCGGAACGCGTGGTGAAGACTACCCTCGATACATACGGCATCCTCGACATCCTTGTGAACAACGCAGGCATCTATGGACAGGGCGATGTGGTGGATACAACGGAGGAAGAGTGGCAGCGTATCTTGGCAGTCAACCTCACAGGAGTATTCTTATGCTCCAAGTACGCTGTTGCAGCCATGATCGAAACCGGCGGAGGAGCCATCGTGAACGTAGCCTCTGAAGCAGGAATCGTTGGTATTGCGAACCAAGTGGCGTACAACGTGTCCAAGAGTGGGGTGATTGCCCTGACCAAGAGTACGGCGCTTGATTTCGCATCCCGCAATATCAGAGTCAATTGCGTTTGCCCAGGCAGGACCCTAACCCCTCTGGTGGAGAAAGTGATCGCCGAGGCTGAAGATCCAGAGCGCATGCGGTGCACCCTCTCAGAGGATCGACCTTTGAAGAGAATGGGTAGACCGGAAGAGATAGCCGCTGGGATTCTTTTTCTGGTTTCAGATGAGTGTACCTACACTACCGGTTCCACACTCGTGATAGATGGAGGGTACACAACGCCGTAGCTTTGCAGGAGAAGTATTCTAGTGACCTCAATACCCTTGTTGCAAGCAGAAGGTTAGACAAGGGCTTCCCCGGCGTGCATGCCCTCGACCATGTCGATTTCGATCTCTGCGAAATGTTGTTGGTCTTCGATCAGTGGCGCAGACGCCGCCTCGGTGTGTAAACGGCCAAGCCATTTATCCCTTCAAAGTAGGTAGGCCCAGCAAAAGAGCGCTGGTTCTGCTCGCCGATCTAGCGTCTGCTGCCTGGAAGGGAGGCATACGATGAAATACTCCATCAGCAATTGGATTTACGCCACAGAGCCTCTGCGGACGAGTTTCGAGCGTCTCAGGAGATTGGGATACCACGGTATCGAACTAAAAGGCGAACCGGAAGAATATGACCCACGGGAGGTCAAGGGACTGTGCGAGGAGTTCGACCTCCAAGTCTTCTCCGTCCTAGGCTGGTCCATCTGGCCTTTAAAAAGGGATCTCGCCCATCCCGACCCCCAATTTCGGCAAAAGGCGCTGGATTACGCGACCCAATGTGTGGACCTCGCATCGGCTGTCGGCGCAGCTTTGGTGGTGGTGATTCCTGCATCGGCAGGGAGGACCAGCCCCTTGGGTGATGTCAGCACAGCGGAAAAGTGGACAGCCGCGGCGGAGCGGGAATGGAATCACGCTGTACAATCAGTGCGAACGGCTGCTGCCTACGCCGAAGGGCAAGGTATCCTCTTGGCTGTGGAACCCATCAATCGGTACGAATGCTTCTTGATCAACAACGTGGATCAAGGCCTCCGTTTCATCTCAGAGGTAGGATCGAACGCAGTGAAGCTCCACCTGGATACCTTCCACATGAATATTGAGGAGACGGACCTCGCCGAGGCCATACGCCAGGCCGGAGATCTCTTGGTCAACATGCATGTCTCCGACAGCAACCGGCAGGCGGTGGGCTGCGGCCATACCGACTTTGAGGCCATACTCGGGGCTCTGGAAGAGATCGACTACCAGGGCGTTTTGACCTTGGAGCCAACGCCGCCGCATCCAAATGCGCTTATGGCTGCGGATATGGAGTGCTATTTCCCTCTACGGGATGTCTACGCCGAGGAGAGCATTGCCCTTCTCCGCAGTTACGAGGAGGCTACGGGATGACAAACTATAGGGGAGGTGGATGGTGACTAGTGTCGGGGTATGTGTTGTGGGGGCAGGCCGTGCTGGGTTAGTCCACGCCAGAAATTACCGCCTGAATGTGGCTGGTGCTTCACTAGCCGCCATTGTGGATGCCGATCTGGATGTGGCGAAAAGGGCCGCGCGTGAGCTACAGGTGGACCGCTACTTCTCTAGCCTTCAGGATGCCCTTGAGACAGCGACTTTTGATGCTATCTGTATCACCAGCCCTACCTTCACGCATCGGGATCTAGCTACGGCAGCGGCCGAAGCAGGAAAGCACGTCTTCTGCGAGAAGCCTATGGCCATCACGATGGCAGAGGCTGAGGAGATGATCGAAGCTGCGCGTACCGCACAAGCTATGTTGCAGATGGGCTTCATGCGACGCTTCGACCCCGTTTTTCGCGCTGCCAAGGAACGGTTCGAGGGCGGAGATATCGGCACTCCAATGCTGATCCGTTCTCTTACTCGCGGCCCGGGACTGCCTGCACGGTGGGCTTGCGACATACGCATCAGCAACGGCATGTTAGCAGAGGTGAATAGTCACGATTTCGACACCATTCGCTGGCTGGGAGGAGGCGAGTTCGAGAGAATCTACGCGGAAGCCAACACCCTCAAATGCTTCGACCTCAAAGAGGAATTCCCCGATTTCTACGACAATGCGGTAGTTTCGCTGCGTCTGGACAACGGAACACTAGGAATCATAGAAGGCAGTTGTCCTGTGGACTACGGCTACGATTCTCGCGCGGAGGTCTTAGGCAGCCGGGGAGTGATGATCATTGGCGAACTACAGGACACGGCGGTGCTGAGTTGCACCAAGAGTACTGGCCTGGTGGCCTCCAACTTCCCCGGATGGCGGGAGCGCTTCCGAGAGGCATATGTGGCCGAAGCTCGCCACTTCGTGGAATGCATAGTCAATGAACAAGAGCCCGCTGTGACCGGTGAGGACGGAAAGCGAGCCTTGGAGGGGGTCTTGGCTGCGAATCGTTCCATCCAGACTGGGAAACCAGTGTATCTACCCCTCGAAGGAGGCTAGCACAACGCCATGCTGGCAGCGGTCTACCATGACATGGCAGACATTCGGGTAGAGGAGCTCCCTCGACCCACCGTCGGCGATGATGAGGCCCTCCTGCGCGTGAGAGCAGCGAGCATTTGTGGTACCGATCTTAGGATCTACTCCTCTGGCCATTTCAAGATACCCTCGGGCACCTCCCGCATTCTGGGTCACGAATTCGCGGGGGAGGTTGTAGAGGTGGGATCCTTGGTGAAATCCCTCACACCAGGAATGAGGATCGCCATCGCCCCGAACATGGGCTGCGGAGTCTGTCAGCAATGCATTCAAGGCCGGAGCCATCTCTGCCCGGCGTACGACGCCTTCGGTATCACGATTGATGGGGCCTTCAGCGAATACATGTTGATACCTAGGGAGGCAATTCAGCAAGGGAATATCGTGGCCCTTCCGGACGGGGTGTCCTTCGAGGAGGCAGCCCTCAACGAACCCTTCTCATGCTGCTACAATGGCTCGCGAGCCTGCCGGATCGAACCAGGGGATTCGGTACTGATCGTGGGAGCAGGTCCCATCGGCATTATGCACCTATTCCTGGCATCTCTGAGCGGAGCATCAAGGATTGTCATCAGCGAGACGATTGAAGAGCGGCTTAGTCAGGCCCTAGAGTTCGGAGCCGACCTAATTATCAACCCCGAAAAGGAGAACCTTGTGGCCGCGATTAAGGAAGTCACCGACGGTCGCGGCGTTGATGTCATAATTGTAGCTGCCCCCTCCCCTGCGGCGCAGGAGCAGGCGCTGGACTTGGCGGCACCTCAGGGCCGCGTTAACTTCTTCGGTGGCCTAACGCAAGGAAGGGAATTCATAAAGTTCAACTCCAACAGAGTCCACTATAAACAGTTGGTGGTCACCGGCACCACTGGTTCCAGCAACTATCAGTATAGAAAGAGTATGGAGATCGTATCCTCGGGAAGAGTCGATCTCTCCTCTCTCATCAGTGCTCGCTTTCCCTTGACGGAGGTCACGGAGGCCTTTAGTTTGGCTGCTTCAAAGAAGGCGATGAAGGTATTGATTGTCCCGTGAGCCATGGAGAGCAGCACCCCAGGATAGTGTTAATACTTCATACGTTGATCGAGGGGCTACGAGTGTGAAGTCCTTCTGGGAGATGCTGTTGTGGAGGTGATCTTGTGGGAGATCTGATGTCGCCTTTCGCCATAACTCTGGATTTCCACCGAGGAGTGCTGGAACCGTGCAACAACTTCGTACAGCGGCATCTCAGCGACATGCGGGGGATGTATCTGGATGCCGCGGCCACCGAGAAGGCCACAAAGAAAGGTGATCCCCTCTTGTACGAGGTGTATCAGTACGACATACCCTTTGAAACTGGGCAACTCCTAGTCGTTACAACCGTCCTTCAGTCTGGCAAGGTAGGCGACGAATACTATATGACCAAGGGGCACTTCCATGAGAAGGAAGATACGGCGGAGGTTTACTTGGGGTTGCAGGGGCGAGGCTATCTGCTCCTTGAGACCGCTGGCGGAGAGTTCAAGGCCCTGCCTGTGGAGCCAGGCACGGTGACCTATATCCCTCCCTACTGGGCGCACCGCATGGTTAACACCGGACGGGAGGAGTTCATCTTCTTTGGCGTCTATCCTGCCGATGCGGGTCACAACTACGGCGACATAGAGAAATGTGGCTTTGCCAAGCTGCTGATGGAAAGAGAGGGACGGCCGACGCTGATCCCCAACCCCAAGCGCGGAAAGAGGTGATCAAGTGGCAAAGACATACCTCATCGGTGTAGACCTTGGAACCATGGGCACCAAGGCTGCCATCGTCGACACCGAGGGCAACTTGGTGGCTCTCGCCTTTGAGGAGTCGAAACTCCTCTACCCTAGGCCGGGACGGGTGGAGCAGGACCCGAACGACTTCTACTTCTCCTCGCTCCGCACCATAAAGGAGTGTCTGGAGAAGAGTCGTGTGGAACCGGGGCAGGTGGCAGCTTTGGCCTTTGATGGGCAGATGGCTGGTATAGGCACCATCGATGCCCGGTGGCAGACACCTACGGCCTATGACTCGTGGCTCGACACCAGGTGTGCTCCTTACATAGATCGCATGAGTGAGCACCAAGATCTCATCATCGAGAACTCCGGGGGCCCGCCCACTTACTGCCATGGCCCGAAGATCATGTGGTGGAGGGACGAAGAGCCAGAGGTGTTCTCCAGGATTCACAAGTTCGTGGTGCCCGGTGGGTACACAGCGGGGAGGATGGCTGGGCTCGGAGGGGATGATGCCTTCATCGATTTTACCTACCTCCACTTCTCTTGTCTCAGCGACGTGAAGGGGGCCAAGTGGAGCGAAGAGTTGTGCCACTTGTTCAACGTCCCCATGGAGAAGCTGCCCCGCATAGTCAAGCCCTGGGAGATCATCGGTCAGCTGACTGCTGAGGCGGCAGAGGGGTGCGGGCTCTGGGCCGGAACGCCCATCGCCGCTGGCTGCGGAGACCAAGCTGCAGGTATGCTAGGGGCCGCCATGGTGGAGCCGGGCATGGTCTTCGATGTGGCTGGTACCGCCTCCGTCTTCTCCATCTGCCTGGACCAGTTCACCCCTGATCTGGAACACCAAACGTTGTTCACGGCCCGCCTGGTGCCTGAGGATCTGTGGTACGCGTTGGCCTATATCAATGGTGGTGGCCTGAACCTGCGTTGGTTCAGGGACGAATTCGCCAAGCAAGAGAAGGCTGAGGCGGCGCAGAAGGACGAGAGTGTTTATGCGATGCTGGATGAGGCTGCGGCCTTCGTACCTCCAGGTTCGGACTCCCTGCTCTTTCTTCCCCATCTGGGTGGGCGGGTGACCCCCAGTGACCCAGACTTGCGAGGGTTATGGCTGGGTTTCACCTGGAGCCATAGGAAGGAGCACTTCTATCGATCTCTTCTGGAGAGCGTGGCCTACGAGTATGCCTACTATCTCGATGTCGAGAAGAGCCTACTTCCTGATCTGGAGTTCAAGGAGGCCCGGGTCATCGGGGGAGGCTCCAGGAGCGACTTCTGGAATCAGATCAAGGCTGATGTCTTGGGGATACCCTATGTGCAACTGAACCGCGAGGAGTGCGCTGTCCTGGGCTCAGCGATGGTAGCTGGCTACGCTGTAGGTGTCTTCGACGACCTCAAAGCCACAGCGAAGAGATTCGTGGAGCCAATCAGCCGCGTGGAACCCAGAGCGGAGTATCACGCCTACTACCGGCCGCTGGTGGATCTCTACATCTCCCTTTTCGACACCCTGCGGCCGACCTACCAAGTTCTGGCCAGGCTTCCCGCTCCGCCCGAGATGTGACTATGAAGGCAGTTGTGGTCCATGGACCTGGCGACATCCGGTGTGAGAACTTGCCCACACCAAGTCCAGGCCCAGGCGAAGCCCTGATAGCGATGAAGGCTGCAGGGATCTGTTCTTCCGACGTGCCCCGTGCCTTGGGTAATGCAGCCTATTCCTACCCCATAGTCCTCGGGCATGAGGTGGCGGGCGAGGTAGCAGAATTGGCGAAAGACGTCAAGAGGATAGGCGTCGGCAACCGTTGCGCCGTTGCACCCTTATTTCCTTGTTGGAAGTGCGAATGGTGCCAGATGGGAAGGTACTCTCTCTGTGATGACTACGGTTATCTCGGCTCTCGCACGCATGGGGCGTACGCCGAATACTTCACTGTACCGGTGGAGAACCTGGTTTCTTTGCCTCCCGAGGTAGACTATGAGGCAGGGGCCATGTTGGAGCCCACGGCGGTTGTACTGCACGGCCTGGGGATAGCAGGAGTCATGCCGGGCGACGATGTAGTCGTGGTGGGAGCAGGCCCTTTGGGGCTCTTAGCGATCCAACTGGTTAGGACCATGGGAGTGGGGCGTGTCTTTGCCGCCGACCTCAAGGCCGCGAGACTCCAAGTAGCCGAGGGCATGGCAGATCAAGTGTGCCTGGGGGAAAACGCGATCTCGGCTGTGAGTGAGTTCACCCTCGGGCGAGGCGTAGATCTGGTAGTGGAAACCGCCGGGACAGCGAGAGCCCAGGAATGGTGCCTGGATCTAGTCCGCAAGGGAGGCAGGGTACTCTACTTAGGCATACCCGAAAGAGAGGTGAGGCTGTCCGAATCGGCGATGCGGCGACTCGTTAGAGAGGAACTCACCATCTACGGAGCCTGGAACTCCTATTCCGCACCCTTCCCGGGATACGAGTGGCAAGCTTCCCTCAGCTACATGGCCAGGGGGCAGCTGGAGACCGAACCGTTGATCACTCATAGGCTCACTCTCCAAGGGGCAAAAGAGGCCTTCATGATGATGCATAGTGAAGAAGAGTTCTTCAACAAGGTAATGTTCGTAGAAGGAGGCGAAGATGAGGTTCAAGGATAGGGTGGCCATTGTTACCGGCTCCGCCCGAGGCCTCGGGAGGGCCATAGCTGTCGCCTTGGGCAGGGAGGGGAGCAGTGTGGTGATAGTAGACCTCAATCCAACTCAGGGGGCAGAGGTCTTGCGGGAGATCGAGGAGCTGGAAGCAGAAGCGATATTCGTGAGAGCCGATGTCAGCCAAAGGGCTGAGGTGGACAGGATGGTACAAGCCACGTTGAATCGGTTCAACACCATCGACATTCTGGTCAACAATGCTGGAATCCACGACGCCGCGCCCTTCGTCGAGGAGACTGCGGAGCTGTGGCAGCGGATGTTCAAGGTCAACGTCATGGGGACGGTCCTCCCCTCCCAGGCAGTGGTCCCGGAGATGATGAAGCGGAAGAAGGGGAGGATTGTTAACATATCGTCCAAGGCGGCCGTCGTCGGAGAGCCCTACCATGCTGCTTACAGCGCTTCCAAGGGGGCCGTCCTGGCCTTGACGCGGGCCATGGCCACCGAGTTGGCGCCCTACAAGATAACAGTGAACGCTGTCTGCCCCGGCCCCACCTATACCGACATGCTTCTGGGAGCGACGGATGAAGCTCAGAGAAACGAACTGACCGCCATCGCGCCGCTTGGTCGGCTGGGAAAGCCAGAAGATATCGCCTCAGCGGTCCTCTATCTCGCTTCGGAGGAGTCCGATTGGTGCACCGGACAGGCCCTGTCGGTCGATGGCGGGATGTCGATACTGAAATAGGAGGTTTTGTTAGGATGAAGATACTGGTTACTGCTCGCTCTTTCCGGAAGAACCCTGGAAGACATAGAGAACTCTTAGAGCAATCTGGCTGCGAGATCGTAGAGAGCCCTCTGGATCGCCCTCTGCAAGAGGCAGAGATGGTGGAGTTGATCGGAGACATCGATGGGGCGATCCTGGGCTTGGACTACGCAACGGCAAATGTGATTGAGGCTGGTCAGCAACTGAAGGTCCTCTCTCGCTATGGCGTCGGGTTCGATAGGGTCGACGTGGCGGCCGCTACGGCGGCTGGGATAGTGGTAACCAACACACCGGGGACGAACCATATTGCAGTAGCCGAGTTGACCCTGGCACTCATGCTGTCTCTCGCTAGGCGAATCCCCCAACACGACAGAACCGTGAAACAAGGGTCTTGGGACAGGGTGCAGGGAAGCGAGCTCGCTGGCAAAACGTTGGGTATAGTGGGCCTAGGTTTGATAAGCAGAGAGGTGATCCGTCGGGCTTCCGCTTTCGACATGACGATCTTGATACAGTCCAGATACCCAGATGGAGAACTGACCGATCGCTACGGTGTGGAGTATGTGCCTTTGGAGGACCTGTTACAGAGGTCCGATTTCGTCTCACTCCACTGCACAGTCACCCCAGAGCGCTACGACCTGATCGGGGAGAAGGAACTGCGAGCGATGAAACCCTCCAGTTATCTGGTAAACACAGCTCGTGGAGAGTTGGTGGACGAACAGGCCCTGCTGGTTGCCTTGCAGGAGGGTTGGATCGCTGGGGCGGCCATGGATGCCTTCAAGCAGGAGCCCGCCACGGCTAGCCCCCTGGTGAGACTAGATAACTTCATCGCCACACCTCACATTGGTGCCACCACGCATGAATCTGTATTGCGCATGGGTGTATTGGCTGCGGAGAATACTCTACAGGTCCTGCGCGGGGAGCGGCCCGCCTATGTGGTGAACCCCGAGGTCTATGAGAGGCTCAGGTAGTTACGAGGTATCGGACGAAGGACGCACGACTCAAACTCTGGCGCACATCTGTCACACAACGACCGAGGCATGGTGAGGTTCCAGACGGTCACCGGATCGGCTGCGGTCGAGGATGTACACCTTGCCGATGCGCATGGGCACGTCTGGATTCGACCACCGCAGGGCGTCTCGAATGACGCCAAACTGGAGTTGTGTCATTACGAGGCCATAGAGGCCGAGCTTGCGGACTTTCGCAGGGCTGGGGCCACGACGATCGTGGATTGTCAACCTGGAGGCTGCGGACGGGATGCGGGGATGTTGGTTCGCTTGGCGAGAGCGACAGGGTTGCATGTCACCGCCACGACTGGATTCCATCGGCAACGGTACTATCCGGCAGCACATTGGCTATGGAGGGCCTCAGAGGAAAAGGCAAGGGCTTACTTTGTCGAAGAGCTAAGCGTTGGGACGCGCGAGACCGAGGGCATGATCCCTGCGACCACAATAAAGATCGGTTACGAAGGGTTGCTCGAGGGACAGAGTCTGATTCTAATGGCGGCTGCGGCAGAAGCGGCACGTCAGACTGGAGCGGTAATTATATGCCACACAGAACGAGGTAAGAACGTCGAAGCATTACCATCGTTTTTTGGCGATCGAGGAGTGATTGCCGGGCGGCTTTACATCTGCCACGTGGACAAGCGACCAGATTTCGGCCTACATCGCGAATTAGCGCAGGCGGGCGCATTACTGGGCTATGACACCTTCCTGCACCCCAAGTATGACCCTGAGGAGGGGGCCTGGCCGCTACTTCAGAAGATGGTGGCGGATGGTCTGGCGGACCGCATCGCTATCGGTCTAGATCTGGCTGAAGCTGATATGTGGCGGCACTACGGCGGTCAGCCCGGCATGTTGGCGTTGCCTGAACAGATCGTCCCACGGCTACGCGCGGAAGGTATCAGCGAGTCTATCATCGCCAAACTCAGCGGGCAGAACATTGCACGATATTTGGTGCGGCAGAAGTCTGAAGGAAAGAAGCTATCAGAATGACGACAAGAGCCAATCCTTTGGAACCGCGCCCAGTTCCTACGTTGTACTTTATTGGTGTAACCACAACCCAGTCGTCCATCATGAGGGTGTTCCCCAAATGGTCTGATATTCTTGATTTGGGTGCAGAGATCGTCGGCTATGACGCCCCAATCCATGCGCCTGCCGCGACCTACGAGGCAATTGTGCGGCACATCAAGGAGGATCCGCTATCCATGGGCGCCCTGGTGACCACGCACAAGATTGACCTGTTGGATGCAACACGTGACATGTTCGATTACCTCGATCCCTATGCAGAGCTGTGCGGTGAGATCTCATGCATCTCGAAGCGTGAGGGACGGCTTGAAGGCTATGCCAAAGATCCCATCACAGCGGGATTGTCGTGGGAGGCCTTTGTGCAGTCAGGCCACTGGGGACCTACCAGTGCTCACGTTATGTGTATCGGGGCCGGTGGTTCGGCTGTGGCCATCAGCGTCTACGTGTCAGGTTTGCCTGAGCCCGCCGACCGCCCCAAGAGATTCGTCGTTGTCCAACGAAGTCTGCCGCGTCTAGAGAAACTACAGGCAATTCATGCCAGTCTTGACACGGACATCGAGTTTGAATACCTTCTCAACGAGGACCCGGTCAAGAATGATGAGATCATGGCATCCTTGCCCCCCGGATCGATGGTCATCAATGCTACTGGCATGGGCAAAGACCGACCTGGTTCGCCTGTCACCGATAATGGCCTGTTCCCTGTGAACGGACTCGTCTGGGAACTCAACTACCGAGGCGAGTTAGATTTTCTGCATCAGGCGGAACGGCAAGCCGAGAGCCGCAACTTGACGGTGGAAGACGGCTGGGTCTACTTCTTGCATGGGTGGAGTCAGGTGATTGCAGAAGCGTTTCATCTAGATCTAACACCGGAGTTGTTCGCCAAACTTGACGAAGCAGCCTCAACGATCCACGAGTGACCGACGATCCGGGGATGACAGGGAGGCTCGATGATGTAACTCCTGGACCCTCACGATAGACAGACATGTAGATACCTATGAACGTAATACGGAAGGAGTAACGCAATGCCAGGAGTCCTTGATACCTTGGGGGACCTGGGTTTGGTGCCGGTCGTCAAGATCGAGCGAAGCGAGGATGCGGTCAACCTTGGCGGGGCCTTGTTGGCAGGCGGGCTGCCATGTGCCGAGATCACTTTCCGGACTGAAGCAGCCGAGGAGGCAATCCGGCAGATCTCTTCCAGCCTGCGGGACGTAATCGTCGGCGCGGGGACTGTGCTATCCGTTGATCAAGCTAATAGGGCAGTCTCTGCAGGCGCTAAGTTCATCGTCTCTCCGGGGTTCAATCAGAAGGTGGTCGATTGGTGCCTGGAGAATGGGGTGCCTGTCACACCGGGAGTGCTGACGCCGACTGAGATCGAGATGGCGCTTGACCGAGGGCTGAACATCCTGAAGTTCTTCCCCGCCGAGGCGATGGGCGGCATCGCCACGCTCAAGGCTATTGGAGCCCCCTATGGGGAGGTCAAGTTCATACCCACTGGAGGCATCAACCAGGGCAATTTCGCGGATTACCTGGCTCAGCCGAACGTCCACTGTTGCGGCGGGAGCTGGCTCGTCAAGGCCGACCTGATCTCGGACGGCAACTTCGATGAAATCACACGGTTGACCCGTGAGGCCGTAGCTGTGGTACGTCGGGTGCGAGGATAATTGAGGTCTGATATGGATATGGCGCACCGGCCTGGGAGGAGAGAGATCAGTGCTCCCAAGGGCAGCCGGACATATCCTGTGACCGGTATCGTGCACTGCGCCCGATGCGGTGGCCTCAGCCAGTATATGTAGGAAGTGGCCCCGGGGGAATACTTCTTACATATACTCTCGAATTGGTGTTTGGCTAAGCCCGCTTGAGCACTGGAGACTCAGCCAGTCCCGACCAGCGGACGCGGCGATGCCTGCCGACGGGGACTGGACCTCCCAGGGCTGTTTGATATAAAGGTGCCGTAGTTCTGTGATGAGATTGAACTCCGGCGCCAGGACTGAGTCTGCTTTCGCAGAGGCGTTTGTCAGGGGCGCAGGTTGAAACTGAGGTATCGGCCTGGCTCAAGGCCTTCGTAGCGGAATGGTGCATATATAAGGTCCCCTTTTCCCTGATCAGGGACCTCAAAGCCTACGCAGGCTTCGATGCTACCGCCAACTGTTGGGTCAACTGACCGCAGCCTGCAGTCGCCGGCGGCGGAGAGGTAGGTGTCGCCGCGCACTGCAGCCTTGGCATCCATGTCCTGGAAGTCCAGAGGGCTAATGGACCGCCCTTTCCTCTGGATTCCCAGGGACGAGCTGGAGGAAATGGCGGAGGACGACCTTCTGCCCCCCTCAGTGCTGGAGGACTACCCCGACGGGGTCGAAGTTGAGGTCACAGCTTCAGGCTTCGACGAGTTGGGCCTGGACCTGGGGGTCAGTCCGGAGACCATAGGAGCCCTCTACAGACTCTTGGCAGAGCGAGGCCAGGTTCCCCCATCAGGTCTGGTCGATGGAGCGACCCTGGAGAACGAGGCACGGGAGATGGTGACCATCGAGGCAGCTGCTGGACCTCCGAGGTTCGCCCCAGAGTCTCTGGAACGGCTCCCACACCTGGCCGACTCGGCGTCCCTGGAGCCTGAGATGAGCGATGGCGAAGAGGCCCAGGCCTTTCTACAGAGTCTGGAGTAGGAGAGGAGGTATCCCATGTGTGCCCTCGAGATCTACGTGCTCAACGTAGGCCAGGGGGACACCACGCTCATCAAGACGCCGCAGGACAACGTCGTGGTCATCGACGGCTACCGTCCCGCGAAGGTGAAGGACGCCCTGGACGCCATCAGGCCGGACGGCTCCATATCACATCTCGTGGTGACCCACCCCCACAATGACCACTACAACGCGGTCTCCGGGCTGCTGGCCGAGTGCGCCATCGGTAGGGTGACCCTCTCACCATTCTGCTTCTACGCCGGCACTCCAGCCTACCACACGATTATCAACCGGGCACAGAGCGATCACATACCGCTGCACTTCCTGTCGGGTTACGAGCGCCACTACCCCGATGGCGGGACCTTCCCCAACTGCCCAGAGGGCTTCTACCTGGAGCTGGTGGCCCCGCCCAACTACATGCTCGAGAATCTACGATAAGAGGAGCGGAACCTGCTGAACCCGAACCACCTCTCCATCCTGGCGAGGCTCAACTACCGCAGGTTCCGCATGGTCTTCGCCGCCGATGCTCAGATGGAGAACTGGGCCCACTACGACAGGGAGGGCCTGCTGGAGAAACCATGCGACGTATTGAAGGCAGCCCATCACGGGAGCAAGAGGGGGACCCAATGGGAGAGGCTGGAGAGGCTGGAGCCAAAGCTGGCGATCGTGCCCCGGGCCAGCGGCCCGCTGAACTCGGCCTCATCGCCAACTGCCACATTGGCCGAGAACATCAGGCTGCGCATGCCCAGTCCCAGCGCATCCCACAGCATGGTCAGCCCGCGCACAAACGGAATCTTGCTGATCGGCCCCCGGTACAGCGCCGCGTTGACCGGTTCCTCATGGAGTACAATGTTTCCGTCGGGGGCACGCACCGCGACGGCCAGCAACCGACTGCCGCGCATCATCACGCCCTCAATTACCCCTTGCCCACCGTAACTGAATTCCTGTGCCATCAGACCTCTCAATGCCAGTTACCCATCAAGTGAGGGGGATTGTAGCCGCGAGCCATCTACGCGGCAAGCGGCAGCGGGGCACGACCTGAGACAAGTCGCGGGCACACGCAATTCTCGATACAATCCATCGCAGGGGCCAGCCTGCGGATAAAGCGTTTGCGCTCTGGCGATGGAGCATCCATCCCAGCGCTTCTACAGTAAACCCTGCCTCCAAACAAGACCAGAGGTCTGACCGAGAGATTGAGAGCCGGCAAGCAGTGAATATAGACCTCCTCAATCGCCCACATCGCCGCTACAATCCCCTGAGCGACGAGTGGGTGCTGGTCTCGCCCCAACGCACCGAGCGCCCCTGGCTGGGTCAGGTTGAAAAGCCCCCGCCGGAGGCACGGCCCCGTTACGACCCGACCTGTTATCTGTGCCCAGGCAACGAACGGGCGGGCGGCGTGTGCAACCCGCAGTACTCAAGCACATATGTCTTCACCAACGACTTCGCCGCGCTCCTGCCCGACGTACCTGAGGCGTCGGTTGCCTATCATCCTTTGCTGCGCGCCGAAAGTGATCCGGGAACCTGCCGTGTCGTCTGCTTCTCTCCTCGCCACGACCTGACCTTGCCACAGATGGCCGTCGAGGGTATCCGCGATGTGGTGGATGCGTGGGCAGGCCAGGTGATTGAGTTAGGACGGTCCTACCGGTGGGTGCAGGTGTTTGAGAACAAAGGGCAGATGATGGGGGCTTCTGACCCTCATCCGCACGGGCAAATCTGGGCGCAGAGCACACTGCCCAACCAACCGGCCAGAGAGGAGCGCCAGCAGCGAGCCTACTTCGAGGAATATGGCCTGCCCCTGCTGGTGGACTATGCTAACCTGGAAGCGACCCGCCAGGAGCGCATCATTGTCGAAAACGAGGGCTGGCTGGCCGTTGCCCCCTATTGGTCGGTCTGGCCCTTCGAGACGATGTTGCTGCCCCGCCGTCATGTGCTGAGTCTGCCCGATCTGAGCAACGCCGAGCGGGATTGCTTGGCACACATCCTCAAGAGCCTGCTTACCAAATATGACAATCTCTTCGAGGTCTCGTTTCCCTACTCTATGGGATGGCACGGCGCACCCACCGATAGCGGCGATTGTCCGCACTGGCAACTTCATGCCCACTTCTATCCACCGCTATTGCGCAGCGCGACGGTAAAGAAACACATGGTCGGCTACGAGATGCTCGGAATGCCCCAGCGCGACATCACTATAGAGGCCGCCGCCGCACGCCTGCGAGCATTGCCTGATGTCCATTACTTGGAAAGGGTCACTCAGGACTCATGACGCGCGAAAAGGTGCTTTCTCAGTTTCAATCCGTCTACGGCAACACACCGCGCTACGTCATTCGTGCACCCGGACGGGCCAACCTGATCGGCGAGCACACCGATTACAACGACGGGTTTGTCATGCCTCTGGCGGTCTCGCAGGCGTTGTGGCTGGCCGTCTCCCCGCGCCCCGACGACACCATCCGGGTTTGCTCGATGGACTTCGAAAACGTCGTCTCTTCTTTCTCTTCATCCCAACTCCAAGACGACAGCCTGCCGCACTGGACCAAGCACGTGCGCGGCGGGTGGTGGTTTATGGCGCAGAGGGGCGTCAAGTTGCCGGGGGCCGACATCGTTCTCGGTGGCGACATTCCGATCGGCGTGGGCATGTCGTCCTCCGCCGCAATTGGCGTGGCAGTCGTCGAGGCCGCACTTGCCCTGAGCGAGGATGAATCCTACAGCCAGATCGAAAAAGCACTCATGGCAGTCGAGATCGAACACGAGTTCATGAACGTGCCCTGCGGAGTCATGGATCAGATTGCATCTGCCGCCGCGCGCGAAGGCACGGCCATGCTGCTCGATTGTCGCTCCCTGGAAACCACCCCTGTGGTCATCCCTGCCAGCGTCCTGGTTTTGGTCATGAACACTGCCAAGAGCCGCGAACTGGCAGGCTCGGCCTATGCCGAACGTCGCCGACAGTGCGAAGAAGCCGCCACACTGATGGGTATATCCGCTCTCCGTGACGCCACGCCGGAAATGGTCGAGGCACATAAGGATAGACTCGGCGAGATACGATATCGTCGGGCACGCCACGTGGTCACCGAGAACGAGCGCACGCTCGCCATGCAGCAGGTGCTCGAAGATAACGACCTCGAACGCGCCGGCGATCTGCTCAATGCCAGCCACGCCAGTCTGCGCGACGACTACCAGGTTTCAAGCCGCCAATTGGACGTAATGAGCGAACTGGCGCGTTCACGCCCCGGCTGCTTTGGGGCACGGATGATGGGCGGCGGCTTCGGTGGATGCGCGGTAGGTCTGATCCGGGCCGACGCAGCCGACGATGTGATACCCGTAGTCGAGGCCGTCTACGTCGCTGAAACGGGCCTGTCGCCTGAGTTTTACGTGTGTAGCCCGTCGGCTGGCAGCAGCGTTGAGCGGACGCAGGAGTAGAGGCTGTTGCCAGCGTATAATCCCTCTGGCCGGCAACCGCACGCAGAAGGTCATGACCACGGCCAGCGGTGAATCCACTCGACACCGGTGGTGGTAGCGGCAGTGGTCCCTCAACGTACCGGCGGCAACGTGCTGCCACTGACCCAGAGGCAAGGGCGTCGATCTACGGAACAAACGGTGGGCCACCGAGAGAGAGTTGTACGGCACGCCACTAGACTAGAGGCCGTCACTTGTTGCCTTTCGTAGCATACCTTTCTCGCTTGCTCCCGGAAGGATCTTGACCGTACTTCTCGACGTACCGGAGATGAGCACGAGCCACCTCCTGGTCAGGGATAAGGTCTGGCTTGCCCAGAAGGAGGGCCAGATGCACGGTCTTCGCTGCATCCTCCACCATCACCGCCGCCTTAACGGCGGCCTGGGGGGTAGAACCCACGGTGAAAACGCCGTGGTTTTTCATGAGGATCGCGGGCGACTCGCCGATGGAGCGGACTATCTCGCGCCCGATCTCTTCGCCTCCGATCTGCGAATAGGCGCCCACGGGGATCGGCCCTCCAAACTCGTCGGCAATCGCTGTCAGATAGACCGGGATCGGACGCCCCAGGGCAGCGAAACTGGTGGCGTACGGCGAGTGAGTGTGCACCACACCTCCCACGTCTGGCCGATGCCGATAGATGTACAGATGGGTGGCTGTGTCCACCGAAGGCTCAAGATCACCCTCCACCACTTGCCCAGCAAGGTCCACTATCACCAGACGGCGAGGGGTCAGCTCTTCGTAGGGTACCCCGCTGGGCTTTATCACTACCAGCCCGCTTTCGAAATCTCTCCCGCTGACGTTACCGCTGGTCCAGGCCACCAGGTTCTGCTTCGGTAGCTCCAGGTTGAGCTTCCAGACCTCCTCTCTCAGTCCTTCCAGCATCGTCTCCTCACCCCTTCTCCCGCACGGCTTCGGCCTTTATCCCCTTGAGCGCCTTCATCACGTCGTTCTCGCCCCGGCCGAAGTAGTCGTGCAGGCGGACGTACTCCGCGTACAGTCGATCGTACACCTTCTGGTGTTCTGGGATCGGGGCGTAGGTTTCGTCCTTCAGACGAGCCATCTGTTTGGCAGCTTCGAAGATCTTGTCGTACCCGCCTGCGCCCTTCCCCGCTGCCACTGCGCCATGCATCGCCGAGCCCAGAGCAGGGGTCTGAGTAGAGGCCGCAACCTTGATCTCGCGCCCTGTGACATTGGAGTACACCTGCATCAGCAGTCTGTTCCGCTCCGGCAAGCCTCCGCAAGCGACCAGCTCGTCCACCGCAATCCCGCTCTTCTCGAAGGTTTCGATGATGATGCGCGTGCCGTAGGCCGTAGCCTCGATCAGGGCACGGTAGATTTCCTCCGCTCTGGTGGCCAGGGTAGCCCCCAGAAGCATGCCCGTCAGGTCCACATCCACCAGGATGGAGCGGTTGCCGTTCCACCAGTCGAGGGCCAGCAGTCCGCTCTCGCCCGGCTTCAACCTAGCAGCTCTCTCCTCCAGCAGCCGGTGCAGATCCCAGCCCCGTCTGCTAGCCTCCTCGTGATATTCCGGCGGAGTGGCGTGTTCCACGAACCAGGCGAAATGGTCCCCCACGCAGGACTGCCCCGCCTCGAAGCCGAAGTAGCCGGGGATGATCCCGTCCTCTACCACACCGCACATCCCTTCTACGATCTTCTTCTCTGTGCCCAATACCATGTGGCAGATAGACGTGCCCATGATCATCACCATGCGGCCTGGAGTGGTGACCGTGCAGGCGGGCACCGATACGTGAGCGTCTACATTGCCGATCGACACGGCGGTGCCTTCGCGGAGACCGGTCCAGTCGGCCATTTGCCGCGTGAGCCCGCCGGCCCGCCCACCCAGGGGATAGATCTCGCGCGAAAGCTTGTCGTCAACCACGTGGCGCAGCCGCGGGTCGAGGGCGGCGAAGAAGTCGTCCGAAGGGTAACCTGTGCTCTTCTCCCAGATAGCTTTGTAACCAGCGGTGCATAGATTGCGCTTCTCTTGCCCCACCAGTTGCAGCACGATCCAATCGGCCCCCTCTATGAAGCGATCCGCGGCTTCATAGATCTCAGGGGCCTCATCCAAGATCTGCCAGATCTTGGGGAAAAGCCACTCTGAGGAGATCTTCCCTCCATAGCGGGACAGGAACTCCTCGCCTCTTTGACGCGCAATATCGTTGAGTCTATTCGCCTCCGGCTGGGCAGCGTGGTGTTTCCAAATCTTTACCCAGGCATGGGGGCTATCTCGCCACTCCTCCTTCAGGCAAAGGGGGATGCCTTCCCTGTCGATGGGCATCATCGTGCAGGCGGTGAAATCCGTGCCTACGCCGATGACGTCTTCAGGATCGACGCTGCTCTCCTCCAGCACAGCGGGGATGGTGACCTTCACGGTCTCGATGTAATCGGCCGGATTCTGTAAAGCGAAATCGGCGTCCAGTCTGATGTCTGTACCGGGCAGTACCTCGTCAATGACCCCGTCCCTGTACTCATAGACTGAGGTGGCCACCTCCTCACCCGTGATCACATCGACCAGCACGGTGCGGCCTGATTGAGTGCCGAAATCGATCCCTATAGAGTATCTCTTACCCCCCATACTCGTCCCCTCTATCAATAGATCAGCTGTCTTGTCGCCTCTCTCTGCTCATCCCCTCAACATGCGACACACCCAGCCCCGGCTTTCATCCCGCCGTTCCGTCAAGACCAGCCTTTTCCAGAAGGATGGGGTACGCCTTTCATGCCACTTCCAGGATCGCTGGGCGCTCGATGAGCTGGCCCTCCACCTGAACAGGGATCCGCGGCCAGTCTTCCATGGCGGTGATAACCTCGCACCCCATTTCGCCGCTGAGGATCGTGTCCTCCGATTTGGTCCCTGTGATCGATGGGTTCCAGGCGAAGGCCTGGCCAGCCTTCACCACCTGAGAGGAAGCAGGGGTTGCCACATGCTCTCGGGGCTCGTAGCCAGCCAGCCCTCCCTGATGATGCAACTTCCATTCATCGGGGTACCCCACCTTCGCGTAGGCCTCCATCCCTTTCCCGAAGGTATCGGCGATCCTCGCCCCTGGTCTGCTGGCAGCGATGAAGGCAGCATCCACTTGGGCCACCGCTTCTTGTTTCCCCCTCAATTCATGAGGCAGGGAGCCGAAGTGAACCAGGCGAGTCAGCGAGGCCACCAGGCCCCCTTTGCGGCCACACAGGACCAGCATGGCATACCGCTCTAGCTTCTTGTCCGTGGGGAGGGGATGGCGAAAGTCGGACACCCGCCTGTCGGTGGCGATGAGGTTGACGATAGCCTGCACCCCACGACTCTGCGCTTCGCGGGCCAGGACCCCAGCGATCTGATATTCCGTCTGGCCGGGACTGACCATGCGCGCCGTGCTCTCGATCGCCTCAGCGCACAGCCTGCCCAGCGCCCGAAAGCGCTCGCCCTCCTCAGGCATCAGGTGAGCGCGGAGGTGGGCCAGATCGTCGGAGAGGTCGGTTACGCCGGGGTAAGGGCCGTCGGCGCCGAGCCTCAACCCTCGGGTCAACTCGGCCACGGTGTCCTGCGCTTCGTACCAGGGGACGACACGAAAGTCCCAACCCTGCGCCGTCAGTTTCTCCTCCCGCTCCAACCGTCTGGCTTCGATGTTATTGGTGACAACGTGCCGGCCGGAGGGGCTCATCACCAGCGCGGCCTCGCCGTTGGTGGTCGCGCCGTTCACATATGACGCCGCGCCGCACGTGGCCCAGGCGAAACTACTCACACGCCGAAGCAGGAGCGCGTCGAGTTTGCGCTCCTCCAATAGGGTTTGAATGCGGTCCTGTTTCTGACTGAACTCGCTCATCGACTCCAACTCTTCATTCTGCCCCCATCCCCCTGGAAGTTGGTGTCTTTGCCCCCATGATAGTAAACGTCCCATCCTAGGTACTTGCCCAGCGCCTCGGACACAGCAGAGGCCGTCTGCGAAAGGTTGATGGCCACGTGATGCTCGAAACCTTCATCGCAGACGTAGTGCAGCAACCGCTGAAAGTCCGGGATATGTACCACGCCATAGCCTCCAAAGGTCGCCAGAGGATCATCGGTCAACTCGCCCTCTCCCACGTAGGCCGAGAGGGTGCCCCACACGTCGTCCGTGGAAACGCGACAGTAGGTAAAGGGTCCACCTTTCAGACGGCCCACCACGGTGCCATAGGTATTCTCCTTACCCACCGTCCCGGCGATGATCGCCTGATAGTCCATCCTGAGTCTTTCACCAAAGAAGTGCTTGGGCAGGTTGCTGCAATGGAAGATGACTGCCTTGTCCGGCTCGTCGCCGTAGTTATTGTTCCAGTCCACTATGGCGCTGGGCTCGCCGGAGGCCAGTTGCAGGGCAAGCATCCCCACCACGCCCGTCACGTCAGTCTCGCAGGCGCTGGGCGACAGGCTGTTGCTCAGCATGCTCATCACCGTGCACGGCACCACGCCGAAGAACTCCTCCATCGAGGTCCAGCATTGAATGGCGGTAGCCTGCAACCGGTTCTCCTCCATCCACTGCTCCACCACGACCCCAAACCGGGCCATCTTGTCCAGAGCCGCCTCGGGCACGCCTTCCGTCTGCGCATAGGCCTCGATAGCCTGCCGCTTAGCACGCACCACCGCGGCTTCGTCGTCCAGCCGCTCCACGCGCCCGATAGCCTCGGATAGGTCCAGCGTCTCCACACTGATGCCCATCCGCTCCAGCAACTTCTCGCTGTATCGCACAGTGTTGAAAGCGGCTGGCCTGGCGCCCAGGGCACCGAGGCGTGCGTTTCGCAGGCCCCGTACCACGCGACACGTGCTCACGAAGCGCCGCAGATCAGCCCGGAAGCCCTCGCTTGTCGGGTCCACGGTATGGTGGGTGGTGAGCGAGTACTTGATGCCGTACTGGCGCAGATTGCTGCAAACCGAGATCTTGCCGCAGAAGGAGTCTCGCCGATCGTCGATAGTCATCCTGGTGGCGTCATCAGGGAAGGCATGCACCAGCACCGGCACGTTCAGATCGGCCCAGCGCAGGGCGTTGGCGACGCCCCGCTCGTCGCCGAAATTGGGCAGGGTCACCAGCACCCCAGCGATCTCGTCCCGGCGTTTCGCAAAGAGGGCCGCGCACTTCTCAGCGTCGGTCAGGCTCTCCACGCTGCCAAAGGTGGTATCTTCCGGCTCAAGCGCAACAGCTTCGATGCCCTCTCCCTCCAACACCCTCAGGATCGTCTCGCGCCCGCTCTTGCAGAGATGGTCGGGGAAGAAGCCCCGATTGCCAACGATTACGCCCAACACTGGTGAATTCATGAGCACCTCTTCCCTAGTATTGTAGTGTGGTGGTTCCACCAGCTAGAGGCCCCAGCGAGGCGAACTCGAATGGTGAACTGATTTGCACGGGGCATCTATCCGGCTCCTCGTGGTTGAAGGCCATAAGCGCCCGATCTCGATGCTTCATTTGACAGCCCTTATCTCAACTTGCGCGGCTGTGCAGAGGTGAGCCAGGCTGCTCTGCAGTTTGCCGAAGTTCCCTCAGATCAGGGGGGTGAGACCGGCCTGCAGTCGCGGGCCCGCAGGCCAGGAGGTGGCTGACCCTTCCTACGGACCGACAACTTGCGCTACTCGCTTGCCTGCCACACATCAAGCGGCGGCTGTCAGGGCGTTTATGAACCCACCAGCCGTGTACGTACCAGAGAGTGCATCGAGATAGAGATGATGATGATCAGACCATATATCAGTTGCGTCCAGAACCCTGTCAGGCCTATGGCCACCGTTCCGCCCTCTATAGTACCGATAATGAAACATCCGATGAAGGTCCCCAATACGGTCCCCACTCCGCCGAAAACCGAAGTGCCGCCCAGGAACACAGAGGCCAACGTCCTCAAGAGATACCCTTCACCCAAGTTAACCCAGAAGTAGTTCACTTCCAGGCTACCTATAAGGCCCGCGAATGCCGCAGCAATGCCGACGATAGCGAATACCATCATCCTTGTTCGGTCAACGTTGACACCCATAAGCCTAGCACTATCCCTGTTGTCCCCAACCAGATAGACATGGGCGCCGAATCTGTGGCGGTTCAAAAGCACCCACACAACTATTGCCACAATAACGGTCCAGATCATCTGCGCGGGTAGGTAACCGGCCCACCTACCCACCAGCGCTTGACGTAGGAACGTGCCTTTGACTGGCACAAGAGAAGCCGGGTGCCCGTTTGTGATAACCAGCACCACTCCTCTCCAAAAGAACTGCGTACCGATAGTCGCCACTAGCGAGGGGATTCCGAACTTGACCACGATGATGCCGTTCAGCAGTCCTGCCAGGAATCCCGTAACCAGCAATAGAACAAAAGCCAGAGCCAGATTTCCCGTCATTGCGAAAACGTTGACGAATACCAGCACTCCTATGGCCATAAGAGAGCCGAAGGAGAGATCTATCTCGCCGGCTATAACTACCATGGTCAATGGCAAAGCCATGATAGCAAAAACCGGTATGGTGGACATGAATGCGCCATACATTTCGCGGGCAAGAAACGTCCGAGGTGCTGCTATAATGAAGAATGCCCACATGGCCAAGAACACGCCAACTATGCCGATCTGTAGGGCGTACCGGCGGCCAAACCTAGTCAGACCGCCCCGCCACAACCGCCTTCGGCTGATAGCCGCTGCTGGGTCTTCAACACTAGAGGACATTTCCTTCTCCCCTTTGATTAGTATGATTACTGTTGCACGTCAACCGGTAAGTCATCTCCGTTCCAGTGGCTCACCTTGGTCTCAGTCTAGGATTCCTGTCTGCGCTACCCGATACATCTTTTCCATAAGTTCGTCCAAGGTGATATCTTTGGTCAGGAACTCACCGGCAACCACGCCTCTGTCCAACACTACAATCCTATCGGCTACCGCATATACATGAAACACGTTGTGATCGATCAATATGCAGGATTTTCCGGCTTCCTTGATCTCCCGCACGAACTCCAAGAATCTCCTCGTCTCCGACACAGATAGACCCATTGTGGGCTCATCCAAAATGATGAGTTCAGCCTGGAAGTAGAGGGCTCTCACGATGGATACACCCTGTTTTTCCCCCCCAGAGAAGGTCCCGACCACCGCATCAGACGCTACGGCTGCTGACGTAAAACCCATGGAGCTGACCATCAGTTTCTTTGTTTCTTGCTCCATCCTGTTCACATCGAGGAAACCCAGGTAGGTCGTTAACTCTCGGCCCATGAATATGTTCCTCCAGAGGGTTTGGAGGTTTGCCAAAGCGCGTTCCTGATAAACGGTTTCGATTCCAAGTTGTCGGGCTTCTGCGACAGACAGGCCCTCCAATTTCTTTCCCTTGAAATATACCTCGCCGCTGTCGGGTGTATGGTAGCCAGTGACTATCTTGATCAGGGTAGACTTGCCAGCACCGTTATCGCCCACCAACCCCACAACCTCATTGCGAGCGACTACAAAGTCAACTGGGCGCAGGGCCTGAACCTCCCCGAAGCGCTTAGAGACGTTTCTCATTTCAAGTATGTAATCCATCAGATGATCTCCTTGAACGACTATCAGGTGACGACTGCCAGCAGTCCACGGCGAACCAGCCGGATGTCGAGGAATCCTCGAGGCAATGAATTGTGTTCTGCCTGCAACCATGTAGTAAAGCGAGGAGGCAAACGGCACCAGAGAGGTCCCTTCTCAGCCCATACAATGGCCACATGCTTCAAACCACGGCGAGCATGCGACTTGGACCATGGTGCCGTTTGCCCCGGCTGGTTCCAGTTCGCACCGACCCCTGCAGACTACCGCTTGGATAGATCTGAGCGGCGCGAGTGTGGATACCCCTACCGAATCTGCTGCTCAATAAGGGGTGCCAGCGCTTCGACGTTGTCTTGGCTGATCAGGCCGGCGCCTGTATCGGTGTGCAGACCGGCGAATCCATATTGCTTGGTCAGGCAAATCTGCACAATGGGCAGGTAGCCTTGCAGGAAGGGTTGTTGATCGAGCACCAGGTCAGTCCACCCGCCCCTGATCGCCTCTAGTGTAGCCGGCGAGACGTCGAACCCGATGCCGTATATGTCATCCGGGCCCTTGCCTGCTGCCGTCAGATAGGTCTCCAGGGTAGCGGTCAGGCCGCCGTGATCGGTGCAGACCAATTTAACGTCAGGCTTGGAGGAGACATAGCCGGTGAAGATGGGGGTACCTGCTGTGGCGTCGGCGTTTGTAGCCTTGTCAATCTCTATGTAGTCGACGGTCATCCCCGCTTCTTCCAAGGCATCTATCACGCCCTGCGTCCTCAACCCGCGGGTCGGTTCGGCCAGAAGTCCCCAGACCATGGCGCGATCGCCTTGTCCAAAGCCGGTCCTCTTGATGGCGTCTTTGCCCAGCAAATAGCCGGACGCATACAGTTCCTGCCCTACGTAACCGAACCCATTGGATTTGTACTTCTCCTCGATTGTGGGCAGGGTGGTGTTCTGGCTGGTTACGATGATCCCCTTGGACTCGGCCTCATCTACCAAGGACCCAAAAGCATCGTCTCCTGGGTGGCCCATGATGGCGATCCCGTCGGGGCTGGTGGCCATAGCCTCCTTGAACTGGTCGATCATCTTCGTCGTATCCCAGTCCGAGAACATGTATTCCACATCGGCCCCCAGGTCCGCTGCGGCTGCTACCGCTCCGTTATAGACAACGGTGCCAAAGGGACACCCTGGCGGCCCGCCGGGGAAGAAGACGATCTTCACACCCTCACAGGTCTTGCCCGTGGCGGGCACGGCTGCGGGCGTCTCCCCAGCCGGCGCGGGTGTCGCAGCTGGCGCGCAGCCGGCAACAAGCACCAAAGCCAGGACGAGGCTACATATTGACCAACTGAGTTTCTTCGCACCCATTTCTTTCCTCCTCAAGAAAGACTGGTTGGGCTCCTTCTCAGGACAGGTCTTGGGAAAGCCCAATGCGTGAACAACCGACCGATACGTGAAACCACAACATCTTCGACTAGGCTGTCCTCACCTCCTTTCTCAAACCCTGACACCACCTCACACTACCTGGTGCAGTGTGCAGCTACTCCGGGGCAGAGTTGGTTCATCCCCTGCACGCCCCAGAACCTCTCTAGGCACGTCTCTGCGCCTCCGGAACCGTGTCAGATCGCCGATCGTAGCAGATTTCGCCAGCCATCGAATTCCAGACGTTGGATCGGGCTTTTTCCCTCTCCCTTCCGCCGCCTACCGCTTTCGCTTCGGAATAACAGAGCTTTCTCGGACAATCAACTCTGGCTTGAGCAAGATGGTTTTGGGCTCAACATCCGCTTCACCGTGCTGAGTGGCCTCTATGGTGCGGCCGAGCTCTCTCACCGCGCAGCGGCCCAGGTCAACCATGTCCTGCCTTACAGTGGACAGTGGGGGATGGAAATAGACGGACTCGGGGATATCATCGAAGCCAACGAGAGCCAGGTCTTCCGGCACCCGCACACCCAGTTTGCGCGCTGCCTGTAGTGCGCCCAGGGCCATCTGATCGTTGGAGATGAAGACGGCGTCTAGATCCGGACGCTGCTCCAGGAGTCGCTGCAGGCCGCGCTCTCCGCTTGGGGCCTGCCAATCTCCCTCCACCACGAGGTTGTCCTGGATGGGTATCCCTGCTTGCTGCAGCGCGTCCTGCCAGCCAGATTGACGTTGACGAGCCTCCCACCAGGTCAAGGGGCCGGTTATCAGCCCCACGTTTTCGTAGCCAACGTCGAGCAGGTGTTTGGTGGCCATTCGCCCACCGCTCCGATTATCGACCGCCGCAATAGACAGATCGGGTTGGGGCCGCATGCTCAGAAAAACCACAGGCACAGGAAGTCCCGAGTGTTGCTCTCCTATCCAGTCCCGGTTGCTGGCGATCTCAGGCACAGCCCAGACGATGCCGTCCACCTGCCGGGCGAGCATATCGCGCAATAGCTGCCTGACGTCACTGTTCCCCGGCTGGCGGATCAAACTCAAGAGGAGCACGTACCCCAATTCGCTTGCGCCCTGCTCGATCCCTGACAGAGCACGCGAGGGGCCAAAGTATTCGAGACCCCAGCAGACGACACCCAAGGTGAAGGTACGTCCCTGGACCAGGCTGCGAGCGATGTTGCTGGCCTGATACCCCAACCGGTCGATGATCTCCTGCACTCGCCGGCGGGTTTCAGGTGCCACGTCTGGGCGATGGTTGAGGACGCGGGAGACGGTTTGGGTCGAGACCCCGGCCTGTTCCGCGACCTGTCTGATCGTTACCCGTCTGCTGCCGATCACGTTCTGCTCCGGCTCGTTGGCTATGTGATCGTTCCCGCTAACGTTAACATTATAGCAGATATTAGCCAAACTGTCAAGCACTCGGAGTCTCCCATGTCAAATGCGAAAAGTAGGTAGTAGAGGGGGTTGCAGGCCGAGGCCCAGGTGAGGCCACTCGTAGTGATAGTAGTCTAGATACTGTTGCACCTCGTTCTGTAGTTCTTCCCCTTCACCGGGCTTGTACGTCCAACAGCCAAGGCACTCTTTGCGCAGCGTGCGGTGAAAGCTCTCCACGAACGCCTGTTCATTCTTGCGATATGGTCTCGACACCCGGTGACGTTGACCGTAGCAGCTGACCCTCTGTCCAAACTCACCCATGAGCTCCTTGCACCCATCGGTCTGCAATACCTCACAAGACCCGAAATAGGACATCACCAGCTCCAGCGCCTGCCGTCCATCCTGACCAGTTAAGCCCGGAAAGGGTGACTGGTTTGAGGGACTCCATGAGCCGATAGTAGGCGAGGGTCTCTTCAATAGCGTTCAGGAGGTGCGCAGGAAGCGATGGAGCGCTGTCGGCATATCGGCTCGCAAAGGCAGTCGCGACTATCCTCTATCTGGGCTGGCTCGGTGCGCCCGCTGATCCGGCCAAGCTGCACTCAAAGTTGTCAACTCGGCGCGGACAACATTCCGCGCCATTTCTGGAGGCCTTTGTTTCTGCAAACAGATGTAATACATGAGGAGGAACGCCATGCATGAACTTCTGGAAAAGCTGGGGCACCTCGGCGTGGTGCCAGTGGTCGCCATCGAGCGTGCCGAGGATGCCGTCCAACTTGGCACAGCCTTGGTGGAAGGAGGGCTGCCCTGCGCTGAGATCACTTTCCGCACGGCGGCGGCGGAAGAGACGATTCGACGCATCTCCTCAAACCTGCCGGGGATCACTCTCGGGGCAGGGACTGTCCTCTCCGTGGATCAGGCTCAGAGGGCGGTCTCCGCGGGTGCCAGATTCATCGTCTCTCCCGGGTTCAATCAGAAAGTCGTTATTTGGTGCCTACAGAACGAGATACCCGTCACTCCCGGCGTGGCCACACCGACCGAGATTGACATGGCGCTGGACAAAGGGCTGGAGGTAATCAAGTTCTTCCCTGCCGAGGCCCTGGGTGGGATCAAGATGCTCAAAGCCATCGCTGCCCCTTACGTAGGCGTCAAATTCATTCCTACGGGGGGGATCAATCGAGACAACCTGGCAGAGTACCTGGCTCACAAGAGCGTCCACTGTTGCGGCGGGAGCTGGTTCGTGAAGGCCAACCTGATCTCGGACGGCAACTTCGATGAAATCACACGGTTGACCCGTGAGGCCGTGGCTGTGGTACGTCGGGTGCGAGGATAATTGAGGTTTGATATGGCGCACCGGCCTGGGAGGAGAGGGACCAGTGCTCCCAAAAGCAGCCGGATATACCCCCTGACCAGCATCGTACACTGCGCCCGATGCGGTGGCCTCAGCGCGGTCGGCAGCGCCCAGCTTGGCAATGATGCTGCTAACATGGAACCTGGCGGTCTGAGGGCTGATTATGAGTCGTTCGGCGATCTCGGCGTTGCTTAACCTCCCGACCAGCACGGCACGCACTTCCAGCTCTCGCTCCGTCAGATCATAACCCAGATCGAGCGGCTTCTTGGTCACGTGGACCAAGGCCTGGGCCTGATTGAACCACTGTTGATTCAAGCCCCACTTTGCCAACCTTAACATTTCACGAATCTATGAAGGAAGAGCTCGCTCCAGACCCCATTTACGGCTCTGTGCTGTGCATGCTAGTGCGTGTTCGAGTCCAGTCAGGGGCGTGTAGAAGGAGAGGCTGGTGAGGCCCCCCTTCTGTCGTTAGTTCGCCTCCACTTTCACCGCACAGCGTCTGCCCCGGGATGGGTATCCGTCCATGCCCCATCGTCTACGCACCGTGATCAGAGTTGACAGCAAACGGACGTTCCGCTACAATATGGCGGAGCCAGCGTTCCTCCCTCCCCGAGGAACTACGTGGCAAAGGAGCAGGTGAGACCCATGTCCGATCTCGCAACCCAGGTCGTGATCGCCTTCTCTGTCGTGCTCGGTATCTGGTTCGTCATTGGATGGCAGTTGAACCGCAGGCATGGAAGACGCCTGCTGGAATGGATCATCCAGGGTCTGCGGGCCAGCGGCGGTCAGATCACCGCCAGCCGTCTGGGCCTGTCAGGCTTCCAGGTGAACGTCCACGACGCTCAGGCCCCCTTCAAGAGCATAGAAACCACTGTCCTCCTGGAGCCCAGGGAAGTACTTCTGCTGTGGATACTCAATTATCTGCGGGGCGGGGCAGACTGCTTCGTTCTCAACGGTACTCTGCGAGCCTCGCCACGAGGTGAGGTCGAGGTGACAACCAAGGGGGGAAGTTTTGCGAAACCATTGCTGAAGGAACTGAATGAGAAGACTTGGACCAGTCAGGAGACGGACAGTGGCCTGATAATAGCCTCCCGGGGCAAGCAAGGTAAGAAGCTAGCTGAGGCCATCTCTCCTCTAGTGGAAGATCTCCGCCCCCGCCTGTTGAGGTTATCGCTCAGCAAGAAGGCACCTCACCTTCTGGTAAACCTTTCTTTGGCTGATCTGGATGAACAGTCAGCGCTCCTTCTTCTCTCCGCTCTGCGGGACCTGGCCCAGACTGTGGCCGGCGGTGGTCGTTGAGATAGCTAGAGGCCTTCAAAAAGCACCCTCACCGCCCGTCTTGTCCTGCTCTTCACCTTCTGCTGCCTTTTCGGTCATCAGACGGCCGGTGGATCGCTTCCTTTCCAGAGCTGCGCTGGCTCCCGTGGCGTAAAGAGACAGTGGCCAGGCGTCGATGGTGTCGTTGAACTCGCGTACCGCCCGGCTTTCCCTGCCCAGTCTCATGTAGGCCACCCCCAGGTTATAGTGACAGGCGGAATCGTGCTTGGGTTGTAAACCTTCGCCATGCTTTTTCAGCACTTCCTCCAGAATGCGGATGGCCTCGTCCAGGGCCCCCACACGGACCAGCACGGCGGCATAGCTGACCAGAGCGGTAATGCGGGTGATGAGATCGGGTTCCAAGCGCATAGACAGTCGATAGGCGGACAGGGCCGCTTTATGGTACCCCCAGGAAGAAAGCATATTCCCCAGGTCAATCAACACCCGGCAGCGCATGGTGATCAGATACAGAAAGATGAAGAAGAAGATGGGGTTCAGGCTGG
>Ga0307380_10001267_pt1 | contig 37726 bp, 37 predicted proteins | sample UN3MG_FD_202239 | JGI IMG/M metagenome (GOLD analysis project Ga0307380, IMG submission 202239) | Soil microbial communities from Risofladan, Vaasa, Finland - UN-3 | ecosystem: Environmental > Terrestrial > Soil > Coastal area > Acid sulfate soil | place: Finland: Risofladan, Vaasa | collected...
AATTCTGAAAAGAATAGTAAACAGAAAAACCTATTTCTTTTAAGATCTTTTCTGTTTCCTTTTTATCTTTTATAAAGAATAAATGAGTTAAACACTTACAATCTGAAGAACCAAAACCCTTTTTAATTATTTCGGTAGTTGGATCCTGATAAAATACTTCCGCAGTTTGGCATTCCATCTTTTTATCAATAGTCCAAATCTGCAATATTTTCGCCTTTTGATTCTCTAAAAGATAATCTATATGCCAAAATATTCTTTTCTCTTTTCTTAAGTGTCTTTGTAATCGTGTCTCTAAGCAACCTTTAGCTGAACCAATATAAATATAATCCCCTTCTTTGAAAGACACTTCTCCCAATTGACCTACTCTGATTTTTAAATCTTCAGATATATATATTAATAATATGTAAGTAGCTTCTGTTTTTTTTATAATATTTATAACTTATTTTCACCTGCCTACCATAAAGGGCGCATAAAGGGGATGGTTTTGTTTTTGGCTGTTTATAAAATTGGGAAATAACAAAAATAGAACCATTGTCCCTTTTACACTTTATGCACTATAAATAATTTTATTATTATAAAACTGTAACTACAAAATATTGATTTACTTACCTTCTGCCATCTTATAATTTCCCTTAGTTAAATATTCTCCTAATAATATTGAAGTTATAATCACTAAAGGTAAAGAAACTAATAATCTTATGGCGGTAAATTTTACTCCCATAAATGATGCTTCATACAAAGTCATAGGGATTCTACAAATTGCTGCAGCTCCTATATAGGTAAAAACAATACTGAGCTTTGCTCCTTTATTATATAAAGAATAAGCAACTGGAAACGCTACTAATAGTCCGCCGGCTATGGTTCCAGCAAGCAATATAACCCAAATGTAGCCTTTAATGCCAGACTCTTCACCTAAATGTTTTTCAATTACTTCTCGCTTTACCCATACTTCAAATAGACCTATCAATATAAAAGCACAAGGCAGTATCTTAAGCATATATATTAAAAAAGAAATAAAATTAAAAGCAATTTCTTTTCCTGGATTATACCCCAGTATAAAGGATACAACTAAGAAAAGAACATAAGTTGATATATAAGCTATTTTTATTTTAAAATTTTTTTTCATTAGAAAACCTCTCTAAATAAAATACCGGTTATTATAGCTATAATAAGAGCTATAAAAAAACTGATTATATTTCTTATTATAGTTACTTTTACTCCAAAATATTCTTTTTCTATAGGAAAGGTTACTATGCCTACCATCATCAAGGTTGTGGTAAAAGCTGATAGAACCATATAAGGTACTCCCTTATTCAATAAAATACCACATAAAGGAAAAGCTACAAAACCGGGCATTAAGGTTATCGATCCAAAAAAGGAGGCTAATAAAACGCTAATGAATTTACTACTATTCCCTAAATAATTCGAAATTACTTCATCGGGAAAAAGAAAAAGGATAATCGAAACAAGTATAAGCATAGCGATAAAAGTGGGAAAAATTTTTATAAATTTTCCAATAGAAATCTTAACTGCCTTGAGTGTTTTCCCACGATTTGCAATAAAAGAAATTAACAATATTAATCCGGTTATTGTATATGTATAGTACATAATATATTCCCCTTACTTTTATATCTACAATTTTGCATTAATAGTCCCATCAGGAAGCATATTATCTGGATGATATTGGCCTTTCTCTTCCATTTTCTTTCTTATGCAACGGTGATAATTCCCCCAACAATATTTATTAACCCACTTAGAATCTAATCTTCCTTCTTCGAAATATTTTTTCATGGGACAAACATTATACCATTTGCATATATTTTTTGATTTCACATTTCCAAAATCCTCTACATGTTAAGTTGGTAACCGACTCCACCTTCGACACAATTTTTCGGAGATAAAGTAAGGATTTTCTTTTTATTTTTAGTACAATGGGTAGGTACAATTAAAGATATATTTTTTAATAAATTATACTCATCAAAATCGTGAAATCCTCCCAATAAAGCATAAATTTCCCCTAATTTATTTGCTGAGTTTAATATCTTATTTATCCCCGAATGGGCACAACCAGTAATAACTACAAGACCTTTAATAGTTGAAATGATTAGAGATTGTTCTTTAATTGATATTCTTGTTTTACCAATAGGCAAAGAACCTTCTATTTCTCCGGTAGTAAAAACTCCAGGACATATTTCACTTGATTTTCTAATTTCATAAGTATCGCTTCTTTTTTTAATCTCTTCCTTTAGATGTTTAGAAAAAGAATGAGGGATATAGATCTTTAAATTTGGATTTAAATTTAACAATCGAGCAAGGCCTCCGCAATGGTCCCAATGACTATGCGAGATGACTACTAAATCTGTATCTTTAGGACTTATACCTAATAACTTCATATTAGAAATAAGTATATCACCATCCCACCCGGTATCGAATAAAATATTTCTCTCTTTTGTCTGTATAAAACAGGAAAAACCCCATCCTGCTTTTAACTCTCTAATATCTTTTGCTGTTTTATTATCATACACAATAGTAATTTTCATTTCTTTATATCAACTTCCTCTAATTAAAAATAGGTAATAATTTTTCAGTTTCAAATTATTTTTTTTAATCTTTTGCGTTTTATTAATCTTTTTTCTTGTAAAGATACGGCGAGCCGTGCCCCCAAGATACAACACAACACGCTGTGTTGCTACATTTATATAATTGCTTATTTATCCATTATGTAAAAGTGAAATATATAATTGACTTTTCATCTTGTAGAGACACGATGAATCGTGTGTCTTTTTTGATCCAGCACTGCACGCCATGCTGCTACTAATTAATTACCTACTCTATATAAGTAATAATTGACTTAACTATTTTATTAAAAACTTGGGCAGTTTCTGAATTTTTATATTGTAAAATGTAAGGTTTTCCTTCATCCGAAGATTCTACCAGATTTATATCAATAGGAATTTTTCCTAAAAAAGGTATATTAAATTCTAAAGCTACCTTTTTTCCGCCTCCCGATTTAAATAAATCGATATTTTTGCCACAATGAGGACACTTTAATCCACTCATATTTTCTATAATACCCAAAATAGGTATCTTAAGATTTTTTAAAAAATTTATACACTTTCGAGAATCTAATAAGGCAACCTTCTGTGGAGTGGTGACAATAATTCCTCCTTCCAGCTCGGGAATAAGTTGACAAATCGATAAAGGTTCGTCTCCGGTTCCTGGCGGTGAATCAATTATAAGATAATCTAAAGTTCCCCATTCCACTTCTCCCAAAAATTGTTTTAAAGCCATCATCTTTAAAGGGCCTCTCCAAATAAGAGGGGCATCAGAAGTTTCAATTAGAGAAGCCATGGAAACTGCTACTAAATTAGGAGAAACACTCATAGGAATTATTCCTTCCGGGCTTCCCTGCAATCTTTTCCCTTCAAACCCTAACATTTTAGCAACTGATGGGCCGTGTAAATCAGCATCCAATATTCCTACTTTAAAACCTTTTTCGCTTAAAGAGCAAGCTAAATTTACCGCAAGCAAGCTCTTGCCTACCCCTCCTTTATTAGACAACACTAATATTTTGTGCTTTATCTGAGACATATTTCGCTTAAGTTTTTCATCAAGATTATTTTCTACTCTCTTTTCTGGATTATCACAACTTTCTAATTCGTTACAGCTTTTACAATTCATATCACAATTTTCTGTCATGTCTTCCCCCTTTATTCCCCCTTTATTACTTTTTTCTTAAATTTTCTTATATAGAATTTATGTCCTTTGTATTCTGATTCCACTAACTGACCTTGTTTAATTAATCGGTCTATAACTGACCAATCAGATTTAGCTCGTTTTAAAAAATCCTTCAGCGCTTCTTCTCTCATGGGATGAACTGAGGTAATACTCAAAATATCTTCTTCTACTTCACCGGTAAAGGCAAAGGCATTGCCTTCATAGCCAATAAGACATTCTACCTGATCAACCTTTTCTTTAAAGAGGTTGTAACTCTGATTCACAACTTCCTCTGAAGGAGACTGTACCCAACTATCTGCTGGAGGTCGAATAGGAAGAGACAAATAAGACCGGCTCGGTTTAAGCTTAGCTAAAAAATCAGCCACTTTTTTTAGATGTTGACTATCATCATTAATATTTTTAATTAACATTGTTTCTGTTATTATTTTCCCTCTAAAACTCTCGCTAAATTTTAGCATACCCTCTAAAATAGATTTTAAGCATAGCTTTCGGTGAGGATGATTTACTCTTCGCCAAATCTTTTCTTCAACAGAATCTACTTTTAAAGAAACTAAATCTGCTTCCTTTAAATTTTCTCTCACTTGTTTTTGATCTATAAGAGAGCTATTACTAATAATGGCTATTTTAATCCCTAAAGATTTAATTAATTTGATTTCTTTACCTAAATTAATATCTAAAGTAGGTTCTCCATCAGGTACAAAAGTAAGATAATCAATAGATTCTCCTTTTTCTCTGCTTTTCTCTACTTTTTCCTGAACTTCAATAAAAATTTGAGAAGGAGAATAAAAGACCTGTGGATGTATTTTCACATTAGAGGTTTTTCCTATCTGACAATAAACGCAGGAATAAGTACATACTTTGGGGGGAATATTATTTATCCCCAAACTACGGCCTAAACGTCTGGAAGGAATTGGTCCAAAGGTAAGCATAACATCTCCTTTATCTTAAATAGTTAATTAGTTAGCTAGTTTATTGGTTAGCGGGTTGTTAAATATTCGGTTAATATCGTATCGAGTATATAATATCGAGTATTGCGTTAAGAGAAAGAGAAAAAGAACAATAATTTGGTGAATTTTTTTATTCTACTCTGGTTTTTATCTTCTGCCATATATCTTTTATCTCTTTAGCTGCTGTATTATCACTATATTCGACTACCGGTAATCCTTTTACCAGGGCTTCGGTTATTATATTATCAAAATGAATTTTACCTATTATCGGTATATTATCTTTTTGGCACCAATCTTCAATTTTAGATGAATTCTCTAAATTAATATCGTACTTATTTATTATAACTACTGTTTTTACTCCAAAATGTTGGGCTACTTTTATTACTCTTTGCAAATCGTGTAATCCGGAGAGAGTAGGTTCAGTTACCACTACAGCTAAATTAGCTCCGCTAAGAGTAGCTATAAGAGGACATCCGATTCCCGGAGGTCCATCTACAATTATTAATTTAAGATCATTTTTTTTAGCAATTGTTTGGGCATTCTGACGAACTAAAGTAACCAATTTCCCAGAATTTTCTTCTGCAATACCCAATCGAGCGTATACTAAAGGCCCATATTTTGTATCAGAGATATACCATTCTCCGCAATGATTTTCCTTCATTTGAATAGCCTGCACAGGACAAACCAAAGCGCATAAGCCGCATCCTTCGCAAGATACCATGTCAATTACAGTCTGACTTTTGATTGTTTTAATGGCCTCAAAACGGCAGACTTCCTGCCATCGACCACAATTAGTGCATTTTTCCAAATCTATGTTGGGGATTAATCCGGCATAAAAATCATTTTTTTCTTTTATTTCAGGATGAAGTAAAAGATAAAGATTGGAAGCATCTACATCGCAATCTCCCATAACTTTATTTTTAGCCAAAACAGCTATGCTTGCGGTAATAACTGTCTTTCCTGTTCCGCCTTTACCGCTTATTATCACTATTTCTTTCATTTAAAAAATACCTCGATTCTTATCATTACAAAGCCACAAAAATATTAAATAGTTTGGGCGATTTTTTGAAAAAGTTGGATAAATTTCTGCTCATAGGAGGGATTGATCTTAACTATAGGGATACCTTGAGAATAGGCAACTGCAATCTCTCTATCTAAAGGAATGGAAAGTAAAAGAGGAATATCGTTTTTCTTACAATATTCTTCTACTTTCTGGTCTCCGATATCACACTTATTTAATACTACACCGTGAGGAATATTTAATTTTTTAAGCACTTCCACTGCTAAAATAAGGTCATGTAACCCAAAAGGAGTCGGTTCGGTAACTAATATAGTATAATCACTACCTTTTATAGATTCGATAACCGGACAGGAAGTACCCGGAGGGGCATCAATCAAGGTAATATGATGATTTGTAATATTATTATCTTTATTGCCACTATAATCTTCTTTGCTTTTCTTTTTAATTTTCTTTATTATAGGAGGAGCCATCGGTTCTCCTATATTTAAACGTCCATGTGTAAAGTTAATAGATCCTGCTTTGCCCTCTTCTAAAATTCCTATTTCATTCCCCTCTTCACTAATTGCCTTTTCCGGGCAAAACAACGTGCAAGCTCCACAGCCATGACACAGCCCGGGGAAAACCAAAACTTTATTCTTGGTAACTACGATAGCATTAAAAACACAAACTTCCGCACATTTACCGCAATAATTGCATTTTTTATCATCAATTTTAGGCACAGGAATCTCTACTGATTCCGAATTTGTTATAACGGGTTTTAAAAAAAGGTGGGCATTAGGCTCTTCTACATCACAATCTAAAAATTTCACATTTTTTCCTTTGTCTTTAGCTAAAGCCAAAGCAAGATTAACGGCAATTGTTGTTTTACCAGTCCCACCCTTTCCGCTCGCTACTGAAATTATCATTTAGCTTAATCCTTCCATTTTATTCTATTGTTTTACCATCATAGCGCCACACTTAGAGCATTTAATACTACTGCAAGGAACACCTACTTGATGAGGAACTATAGCACCACAAGAAGGGCAAACACAATTCCCCCCTATTCCAATTCCTCCACCTCCTCGGCGTCCCTGTCCGGCACCTCTTCCCCGGCCAGTTCCCGGTCCTGCTCCTGTTGGTCCAGTACCATCTCCTCTTGGCATCTTTTTCACCTCCTTATTTCGTTGATTAGTTAGCTGGTTAATTAGTTATTTAGTTACTTGGTTTGCTTGCATAGATTTTTATGCTCTAATATAAATACTTATTTTATTTATTTATTCTAATCAATGCTAATATAAAATTTATATTTATGTTTCCATATTTTAAATTTTTTTTAATATTATCTCTGTTTCTAATGAAGATGAGTATCTTCTTCGGAGTGATCACATTCTTCTTTTTCTAAGCCATAACCTTTCCCTGCGCCAGGTTTACAAAGTGATTCACCTTCTTTTAACTGTCCCTTTACAAATTTTTCTATTACCTCTTCAATCTTTCCGGTGACCCCTATTATCGGAGTAATATTTTTTTCAGCAAATAACATTTGTGCTCTATTTCCCATACCTCCGCAAATTATATATTTTACTCCACGTTCTGCAAGAAAATTTGGCAAGAATGCAGGTTGATGGCCAGGATTATTTATCTCCTCTATCTTTAAAATTTTTTCCTCTTCAATCTCAGCGATAGTAAAGGAAGGACATCTTCCAAAATGAGCTGAGACAAAACCTGCATCGGTTGAAATGGCTATTTTCATATTTTTTTCCTCCAATTCTTTTATTTTTATTTTTTCATTCCTGAATGGGCTGAAGCATTAGCCTGGGAAATTGCCTTAAGTTTACCTGATTTAAATTTATCAATAGCTTCTTGAACCGTACCGGTTGCTCCGGTTATCACTTTTATACCTGCTGCCTGTAAAGTCTGAAAGGCATTAGGCCCACAACTTCCAGTTAATACTGTCTCTACTCTTTTATCAGTCATTAATTGACCTGATAGTATTCCTACTCCTCCCATTCCCTGGGCACCAGTATTTTCTACTGCTTCAAATTTATTGATCTTAGTATCAAATAATATAAAATAATGACATCTGCCAAACCGGGGATCGACTTTATCCTCTAATTTTGCCCCCATAGAAGTGATTGCTATTTTCATTTTTTAAATCCTCCAATTATTTTTATTTTTCAAATGCTTAAAATATTAGCTAATCATAATATTTTGAGATTGCCGCGCTCTCTGCGGTTGCTCGCAAGAACATTTAGAGATTAGGGGCGTATTCAATACGCCCCTACCTTCTTTATTTCTTTTCTTTTTCTTCTAATTCGGTGATACGTTTATTAATAGCCTCAAGTTGTTCTTTTAAAGCGTTTGCTTCTTCAGCTAACATCTCCATCTCTTGTTTAGGCTCTGCTGCTGGTTGGTAAAATCCGCCACCATAGGGCATAGGAGAAGCTATAGGATAGGGATATATAGGCCAAAATCCTCTGCCATAACCTCTTCCCAATCCTCTTCCGAATCCTCTGCCATAACCGAAACCTAAACCTGGTCTACCTACATAGGCATTCATAAACCCCGCTATCGGATAACCAGCACAATATCCGGCTGCCCTTCCGGTCATAGGACCTAATCCTCTTGGTCCAGTTCCATCTCCTCTTGGCATATCTTTCATCTCCTTTCTATTTTTGTTTTTTTAAAATACTCTTATTGTAATGGTAATCATTTTCAATAAGATACATTAAAAAAATTTATCTATTTTTCTTTATCTGAACATTCATCACACAATCCATAAAATTGAATAGTGTGATTTTTAATTTCAAAATTATATTTTTTAGAAAGTTCCTTTTCTGTTTTTTTAATTAGCTCTAACTCTTCATCTATAAAATCTGTGTAGTCGATTATCCGGCCGCATTTAGTACATATTAGATGATGGTGGTGGGATGTTTCCTTAGCCCCACGAACCAACTCATATCTTGCTCGCCCATCACCAAAATCAAATTTAAAGACCAAGCCCATATTAACTGATAGCTCTAATGTTCGGTAAACAGTAGTAAGGCCGATAGCCGGATAAATATTATGTACTTTTATATATATATCTTCTGCACTTAGATGTTCTTTAGATTTATCTAACACTTCTAAAATAACTTGTCGTGGAATAGTAATTCTGTAACCACAACCTTTAAATTCACCGTGCCACCACTTTGCTGGTCCTTTACCCCATCTTCCTGGCATAATATTAGTCCTTTATAATTGATAATGATTACCATTAACATAATATACTATATAAAATTTTTTGTCAAATATTTTTAGCAAACTAAAAGCGAAAAGCGAAAAAGTAAAAATCATAATTCAAAACTTATATAGCGTAGGGCGTATAGTTTATAAAATATGCTAATAATAATATTATAATATAAGCTAACTGGCTAATTAAATTCATATTGAGTGAAATTATACAGAATTTTTAGCTTACAGTATATACAAATATTGTTTTTAAGGTAAGGGTCGGATTTATCCGACCTGAGCTTTGCGGGCTTGATAAATCAAGCCCCTGCAACTCATTACATATTACTTATCACGTATTTATTTACTATATACTCAATACTATATACTTTTTCTTAGTATACAAATCGAGTAATGGTTGCTAAAATAACGGCTAAAACAAAGGTAAAAGCCACAGCAAATAACGTTCGCTTACTTCCAATTTCTTTCCATAGAACCGCAATAGTCGCCACACAAGGAACATAAAAAATTACAAAGATGGTAAAAGTCATAATTTGAGTCTTGGACATTACTGCGGCGACATTAGAAGTTCCTATAGCCTGAATCAACATTAACATAGAAAGTTCTTTACGAAGAACACCGAATATCAAAGTAGTACCCACCACTAAAGGGAGGCCGAGTAGAGAGGTTAGAGGAGAAAAAAAATTATTTATAAGCATATCTGTCTTATAGTATTGTAATAAACTTAAAACTGTACTGCCCACAATAAGTAAAGGCCAGGCCACAAATATAAATTCTTTCATTCTAAGCCAGGTTTTGGCTAAAGCAACTTTTATAGAAGGAATATGATAAGCCGGAATTTCTAAGATCATTCCCGGAGTTACTTCTGGCAGCAAGCGAGATAATATCTTTCCTGATATGATAATTACAATGATATTTAAAATATAAATAGCCAAAGCAGCTTGAGGACTAATGTAAAAAGCCACTAATGCAAATATTATAGTCATTCGCGCAGCACAAGGAATCATGGTAGCCAACACGGAGGCGATAAAACGGTCTCTTTCCGATTCCAAAATTCTGGTAGCCATTATAGCCGGAACAGTACAGCCATAGCCTAATATAAAAGGTATAATTGCCTTACCGTGTAAACCAATCTTATGTAAAAACGCATCTAAGAGGAAAGCTATGCGGGGCAGATAACCTAAATCTTCTAAAATAGCCAAGCCAAATAAAAATGGGAACAGATAAGGCAAGACAATAGCTATCCCACCGGCTAGCCCTTGGATAATACCACTCATTATTGAAAATGATAGAGTGTTTGGATTGATACTCTTCCCTATCAAAGGAATTAATCTATAAAAATAATCCAGTAATGGTTCTTCTACTATTTTCCCTATACCAAAAATTAAATTAAAAAATAAGTAAATAATTAGGCCTAAAGAAATATACCCCAAAAATGGATGCATTAAGATATTATCCAGATAATCTATAAAACTTGCATGGGGTTTGGTAAGTGTAACTACTGACTCATATATATTCATGGAGAGATGATGCCGTTCAGAAGAAATAACTACATCGGATTGTCTACCATGAGTTTCCTTAAGTATATTTTGAAAATGGACTATTTCTTTAAAAAGATCGTTGCTCTTTTTTTTATAATTTTCTATAAAATAACTATCATTTTCTAAATATTTAAGAGCTAAAAACCGTTCCGGTACATTAAATTTTTGGCAAATCTGTTTCTTCTTAATTTGTATAGATAATTGTGTTATAACATCCTCAACGTCTTTGCTAAAATTTAGGGTCTTACCACTTTTCTTTTTTTCTCCTACTTTATAGGCCGTTGAAAATAACCCTCTCATCCCTTTTCCTTTTCTTGCAACTGCCGGCACTACTGGGACGCCAAAAACTTTAGATAATTTTTCAGTATCAATTCTAATGCCTTTACGTTCAGCTTCATCAATCATATTAAGACATATCACCATAGGCAATTTAAGTTCCAAAAGTTGAAGAGTAAGCTCTAAACTTCTACTAAGAAGTGAAGCGTCAACAACATTTATAACCACATCAACATCGCCATTCAACAAATATTTTCTAGCTTCAAGTTCAGCCAGGTCAAAAGAAGTTAAAGAATAGGTGCCTGGTAAATCTACTAATTCAATTACCTGGCCAAAGATATTGAATTTTGTTAAGGTAAATTCTACTGTCTTCCCGGGGAAATTAGAGGTTACCGCTTTATATCCGGCAACATGATTAAAGATGGTGCTTTTACCTGAATTAGGTTGTCCCATAAGAGCAATTTTCATTATTCTGCCTCCACCACAACTCTTCTGGCCACTCCTCTGCCTAAAGCAACCTGGTTCCCATGGACACTTATTAAAATAGGTCCTCGCATAATAGCACTCCTTTTTACAGTTATTATGTCTCCGGGATGAATACCTAAACAACCTAAGCGTTGCCTTATCCCCCATCCCCCGGAAACACTAACAACTTTTACTTTTTGATTTTCGCCTATTGAATCCAAAGTAATTGTCATATCTTTTTATTCTCTCTCCTTTAATATTTTTTCTTTATAATTTTTATTTTTATTACTGCTTCTTTCCAACAAGCCTCTTTTTTTCAAATATTCTTGAAAATTTTCTTTCCACTTGGAGCTTTCTGGTAATAAACTAATGAATTCTACAAATTCAAGCAGACAGGTTATGGTTTCTGGTGAAACATCATGCTCTAACTTGCAAGCATCAGTTTGAGCATTTTGTTCATCAACTCCGATAATCTTTAAAAACTCTACCAATAAAGTATGGCGTCTTTTAATCTCCTGGGCTAATTTTTTACCTTTTGCTTTAAATATAATTCCGCCATATTTTTCATAAATTATATATTCATTTTCTGATAATTTTTTAATCATTTCAGATACACTGGGACGGGTTACCTCTAATTTATCGGCAATATCTTTCGCTTTAACATATCCTTTTTTATCCTGTAAATTCCATATCGCTTCCAGATAATCTTCCATATTTCGGGTAGTCATTTAGTTTTTACTCCCCTTCTTAACTATTCTTAATCTTATTGAAAACTATTTTTTATTGACAAGTATTCCTATCTTAATTAGGTATGCCTAACTTAATTTAATAATATCATTACTTTATGATAATTGCAAGAGGCAAGATACAAAGAAAAAGCAGAAGGTTAAAACCTTCTGCTTTTAATCATCTACACTAATTAAATTAAAATTAATTGCCATAAAAATTCTTATTTGTTAGCCGCCGGCAATGGAATGGACTACCTGGACATCGTCTCCATCCATAATCGCGGTATCTTTATATTTTTCCTTGGGAATATATTTGCCATTAATCTTTACCATTATTAAAGGAAAAGTATATTTACACTTCTCTAGCAGAAGACCAACGGTTAATTTTTCTTCCCATTCTTTATCTCTTCCATTTACTTTAATCATGACTTATATTTTTTCACCAACTCTACCACTTCCGGAAAATTTATCTTTAATTTTTTAATAGTTTCTATAGTGGGCACACCATTAGAATCCCACCCTCTTCGCTTATAGACCGCGTCACAAAGTTTCTGATACTGCTCTTCTCGATAAGCTCGCAGAGCTTTCACCTTCTCCTCGGTTGTTTTTTCCTTGATGTCAAAATGAATTATCTCTTGAAGTTGTTGGTCGTAAAGTTCTTCTCGAGATTCATATTCTTCCACTGTAACTGGTCCCATAGCCCGATAGGGAATTATATCATGTTTACGAGTACCAAAACCCATCTTCAGATTAAACAATCTCTGGAGATTATGAACTCTTTCTGATTGTAAAATCAATCCATCAGGAGTAAGGTGTTTACCGGTAACTCCTTCAAAAAGCCAACAATAATTTTCCACATGTTCGGGAACTTTTGCTGCTTTCATTCCATGATATTTTTGTTTGTTATCTTCTGGCTCAATATCATTCCAGGGTAATTTACAGAGACCGACAATAGAAAACCAGGTTCGGAATAAGGGAAAATAATGGAGTGCTTCGGCCTTGTCTTCAAAAGTAGGAATCTGGTTATTTACCTGGTCCATAAAGATAAGCCAGGACTCATCATGTTGAGGCCCTTTGTTAGCAATTCCATATCCTCCCTGCTGGGCTAAAGATTCTTTAGTTACATATTCAGAAAATTCCATCCCTTTACATTCCATACCTATATCCTGTAAAAATTTTACATTGTCACCATATTTTTCCACTAATATTTTCTTTATCTGTCTGATACCTAACCCGGCAATTTTACCAAATCCTTTTCCTTCTGCCATCTGGTGAATTAATTCTAAAGCTGCTTTTGTATTTCCAAAGTTAAGTTCTAAACCCTCAGTCATTTCTTTGTTTATAATATTATTTTCGTAACACTCCATAAGAAAAGCCATAGTGGTACTGACTCCGATAGTATCTATCCCATAATTATCACAATAAAAATTGGCTTCCAAGATAAAATCAGGGTCAAAACATCCGCAATTTCCTCCAAATCCGGCAGTAGTTTCATACTCCGGTCCATCCACCAAAACTTTTTCTCCTTTTAAAGGCCCGGTGGTTAATTTAAAACCATCTACTGCATGGGAACAACGCATGGCGCAACCCACCCAGCAGGAATCACCTGCCTGATTCTGGGTCATACGCTGATGCCATACTTTGGCATTTATTTTAAAAGCATCCGGATGTGAACCAAATTTAAAATTATGGACAGGCAGGCAATTATAATTCTGCATATGGTCTAATAAATTAACCGTTCCTATCTCTCGCATCCCGTTTTGGATATGATCTAATCCCAATATTTCTTTAGTTAATCTTCGCCCGGCCTCTGTAATAAGTTCGGGATAAGCTGCATTATTAGAGCCCGCATTTACCCCGGCATATTTAATAACAATTGCCAAAATTTTCTTATCCCGGAAAACACTACCTGTTCCTCCGCGCCCCGCTTGTTTAATCCGAACTTTCCTGCGGCGCACATCATACCAGGTAATATTTAGAATTCCTAAATTGGTATTTTCTGCTCCCCTTCCGGAAGAAACGATACTAAGATTTCTTTTATCTTTTTCATCATCAGCATATCTTTCAGTCAGTTTTTCGATCAGTAAATAAGTATCTGAATTTATTCCCGAAATTTCTTCAATAATAACTTTTCCTTTATTTCCATCAATAAAAATAATCACATCTTCTTTGGCTTTGCCTTGAATCTCCAAAAGGTCCCAACCGGAAAATTTCAAAAAAGGAGCAAGATAACCTCCTACATTATTATCATTAACTGTCCCGGTCTCTGGTGAAAGAGTTACTACGTGGGTCTTGCCGGTACCGGAATATTGAGTAACTCCGCAAATAGGCCCGGTGCAAAAGATTATTTCGTTTTCAGGGTCGTTCCATTTTGTCTTTGAGGAAACAGCATCCCACAAATACCATATACCATAACCACGTCCCCCGGTAAAGGTTTCCTTCACCTGAAGGCCGATGGGTTTTTCTTCAATCTTGTTTTCTGAAAGGTTAATGTATAAACGCTTATCAGTATAACCTTTCTCTACTCTTCCCGGCTCAAATTCAAAAGATGTTAATAATTTTTGTTTTTCTTTGTTTGCTTTAAACATTGGTTTTTTCTCCTACATTAATTCATATCAAAATTATAAGCTTCAAAATATACTTTTAAAAAATTACTTTTATTTCAGCTATGTTTATTCATAAAACTGTAAAAATATTAATAGTAATAATTGTTTTCATTAAATTTTACCACATAACACTAAATGAGACCATCTTATCTTTTTTAAAACCAAAACAAGATGGCCTCATTTTGAATTATTCATTACATAACTAAATATACTTTAAACTTTTTCTGCTTCCTTCGCTTTAAGTTCAGACAAAGGGAAGGAAATTCCAGCTGATTTTGCGGAAATTGATGAAAATAGATAAAGTAGAATTCCCACTAATATTATTCCTAAAGGTAGTACCAACACTACAGACATACCAGTTCCTGCTGCTAGATAAGCTAACACTGCAACCCCAGCGGCAGTTAGAGCATAAGGTATCTGAGTTTTAACATGATCCATATGGTCAGAACCAGAGAACATCGAAGACATAATAGTGGTATCAGAAAGTGGAGAGCAATGGTCTCCCATAACTGAACCAGTGAGTATTGCTGATACTGCCAAAGGTAAAGGAACACCTAAAGCAAGGGCTAATGGAACAGCTATGGGTACAGCAATAGCCATGGTCCCCCAGGAAGTACCGGTAGCAAAGGAAATCAGGTTACAGATTAAAAACATAACCATAGGTAATAAAAGTGGGGAAATTACTCCTTTAGCAGCATTTACTACATAAGGAGCAGTTCCGATATCGCCACAAACACTACCTATTGACCAGGCTGAAATTAAGATTAAGTTAGCCAGAACCATCATCTTGGCTCCATCTATAAAGGCATCCATCATCTCAGCCAAAGTTCCAATTCCCTGAGCTTTATACATTATTATTGCTGTGATTACAGCAAACATAGCTCCCCATAAAAGGGCAGTCATAGCATCGGCATCAGAAATTGCGGCAGTAAATGATTCAGCAGAAGTACCTCCACCAGTCCACCACATTCCAAACATACTAACTGCCACCAAGACTATAATAGGAATAACCATGTTAACAGTCTTTTGGGGTACGTCTTCTAATACTTTTAATTTACTTCCACCAGAAAGTGGGGTTGCTCCGTCTGCAAAGACTTTACCAGTAGTCCTTGTTCGATGTTCTGCTTTCAACATAGGTCCATAATCCCTTCCGGATAAGGCAATGGCCAGAACCAATATTATAGCAAAGATGCTATAAAAGCTATAAGGTATAGAATGTAAAAAAATCGAATAGGGAGTCATAGCAACTGAAGTGCCTTCTATAGCATCACCAATAAGCCCAACTTCATACCCAACCCAGGTAGAAATTAGAGCTATAGAGGCTACCGGTGCAGCGGTGGAATCGACGATGTAAGAGAATTTTTCTCGAGAAATCCCCAATTTATCGGTTACTGGCATAAAGGCATTACCTACTATTGCAGTATTAGCATAATCATCAAAGAAAATTATTAATCCAAATAACCAAGCGGTAAATTGCCCGCCACGAGCACTTTTTACTTTATCAGTTATACTTTTAACAAAGGCTTGAGCACCGCCAGAAAGATAGATTAAACCGATAAGTCCACCGATTGCAAAGTCAAATAGTAAGATGGTAGCATTCCAACTATCAGCTGCATTCTCTACAATATAGCCTAAGGTTTTAGTAACACCACCTATGGGATTCCAACCTGTCAGGATGGTAGCACCTACCCATATACCGATAAATAGAGAAGCTAAAACTTGTTTAGTTAAAAAACAAAGAACAATAGCTACCAACGGTGGTAATAAAGATAAGAAGCCGTAATTTTTTTCTACTTCTTCTTCAGCAGCCAAAGCCATTCCGGATAATATAAAGAACATAAATATCATCAAAGTCAATAATAATAAACCCTTATACTTGTTCCAGTGATACATTTTTTAATTCACCCTCCTTAATTTAAAAAATAAAATTTTTTCAAAACTTAATTACAGCTGATTTGTTGATTATTTTTGACCCTTCTATATCACCCCCTGTCTTTAATTTTTTGACTTAAGACTTCTTCTAAATTTGGCTTGCCAATCTCTTGAAGTTCATATTTTACTCTGATCGATTTCTTGTTAATCTTAATAATTCGGGATAAATCAATAGGAGTACCAATAATTACTATATCACAATCAACAGCATTTATAGTATCTTCCAGTTCCTGAATCTGTTTTTTACCGTACCCCATTGCCGGTAACAGTGTCCCTATCCCGGGATATTTTGTATAGGTATCTTTGATGGTACCTACTGCATAAGGTCGAGGATCTATAATTTCCTTTGCCCCAAACTTTTGAGCGGCGACTACTCCAGCACCATATTTCATCTCGCCATGAGTTAAAGTGGGACCATCTTCAACTACCAAGACTTTTTTACCGCTAATAAGTTCGGGATTATCTACCGTAAGCGGAGAGGCAGCTTCGATTAAAATTGCTTCAGGAGCGAGTTTATGAATATTTTCTCTAAGCTGATTTATTTTGTCTAAGTCAGCAGTATCTATTTTGTTCATCACTACGACATCCGCCATCCTGAGGTTAGCCTCTCCAGGATAATAAGTCATTTCATGACCAGCTCGATGGGGATCGGTGACTACAATATGTAAATCCGGCTTATAAAAAGGCAGGTCGTTATTCCCTCCATCCCAGACAATTATATCAACATCTTTTTCCGCTCTGGTTAATATTTCTTGATAATCTACCCCAGCATAAAGGACGTTACCTCTATCCAGATGTGGTTCATATTCTTCTCTTTCTTCAATAGTACAATTATAACGATCTAAGTCCGCGTAATTTTCGTATCTTTGCCAAATCTGTTCTCTCAGATCTCCATAAGGCATAGGGTGTCTGATTACTGCAATTTTATATCCTTTCTTTTTCAATATATCCGTTACTTTACGGGTAGTTTGACTCTTGCCACAGCCAGTCCTTACTGCACATATGGAAATCACAGGAAGGTTGGATTTTAACATAGTACTCTTGGGCCCCATTAACCTAAAGTCAGCACCATTGGCCAACACGATTGATGCTTTATCCATAACATACTGATGGGGAAGGTCGCTGTAAGCCAAAATTACTTGATCAATTTGTTTCCCTCTTATTAGATCAGGTAATTCTTCTTCTGAATATATGGAAATACCTTCAGGATATAAAGGGCCAGAAAGTTCAACAGGATACTTTCTCCCTGCGATATCCGGGATTTGAGTAGCGGTAAAGGCAACTACCTCATAATTTGAATTATTTCTAAAATATACATTGAAGTTATGAAAATCTCTTCCAGCAGCCCCCATTATGATGACTTTAATTTTACTCACAGAAAAATTCCTCCTATAATATTATTTTATTCGACAAAACTTTTCAAATTCCTCTTTTTTTTATTTATTTTTTTAAATTTTTTATTAAACTTTAGCTATTGCCATCTCTAACACGTCTAAAGCCTCATCTAACTGTTCATCAGTAATCTCTAAAGAGACTAACATCCTAAGAAAGTTTTTATTAATTCCCGCAGTAGGAACAAATACACCGTTCTTTAGGCATTCCTGAACAACTTGAGCTGTCTCCTGGATAGCAGGTTCTTTGGTATTCTGGTCTTTAACCAATTCTACAGCCATCATCGCTCCTATACCATGAACATCTCCTACGATAGAATATTTATCCTTCATCTTAAGGAATCGTTCTTTTAATCTTTCACCAATCTTTACTGCTTTGTCTAAAAGCTTTTCTTCTTCGATAATCTTTATTACCTCAAGAGCTGCCCGGCAAGCTACCGGGTTACCTACATAGGTTCCGCCGATACATCCTCCGGGGAGAGAATCGGTAATCTCTTTTTTGGCAATTACTGCCGAAAGGGGCAGACCGGCAGCTAAAGATTTAGCCAGACAGATTATATCCGGCTCTATGTCCCAATTTTCTATGGCAAAAAACTTTCCGGTTCGGCCTATACCACTCTGAATCTCATCGGTTACAAATAACATACCGTATTTATCGGTCAGTTTTCTTAAGTATTCTAAAAATCCCTCCTGGGGGACATTAAATCCTCCTTCTCCCTGGATGGGTTCAATCACTATGGCGGCAACAGAGTCAGGGGTTACAGTATTTACCAGTATCTTTTCAAAATCTTCATTAGCCATAGGGTGAGAAGAACTGAGGAAAGGTAGTCGGTATATCTCGGGGGCGAAGGGTCCGAAGTGGTACTTGTAGGGCATAGCCTTATGGGTCATGGTCATGGTAAGAAGGGTGCGGCCATGGAAGGCATTTTCAAAGACAATGATAGCCGGTCTTCTGGTATGGGCTCGGGCAATCTTTACCGCATTTTCTATCGCTTCTGCACCGGAATTAAAAAAGGCGGCTGCCTTGGGGGTGTTCCCGGGAGCTAACTTTACCAGTTTCTCGGCCAATTCTACCAGAGATTCATAGGGGACAGCGGTGAAATCGGTATGCAGATACTTTTCTGCCTGATCTTTAACTGCAGCTACCACTTTCTTATGGGTATGCCCTACGGCCAGACACCCCCATCCCCCGGTAAGGTCGATAAACTGATTACCATCTACATCGGTTACTAAGGCTCCCTCACCGTGGGCAATATAACAGGGAGAAAGGGAACTGCCCATAGGTTTGGCGATATATTTTTCTCTTCTTTGGGCTATTTCCTGAGACTTTGGCCCGGGTAAACTGGTTTTAAGGGAAATGAATTTAGTCATTTAATTATCTCCTTTATTTTAAATAATATAAAATTATCCTTACTTATAGCTATAATAAGATATTAATTACTTTATTAATATCTTATTATATCTTCTTAGAAACCTCAAGTATATTTATCTTTCTCCTCTTCAACTCTTCCAAGAAGTTTTCATAGATTTTTCCTTCTATGGCATCCTCAGGAGCTATTATCCCTTTCTTGGTTATCTCTCCTTTTCCTAACATTACTGTGGCAATAGCCTCTGGAAAGGCAGTAACTCTCCCCATGGCAGAAATACCATTCTCGGTATCTGCCTCTTCCCACATATAATAATCGATCCTCATCTTCTGGCCATCTTTTATCCCGGTAACTGTATTCCACATCACACAGACATCAGTTTCGCCTTCCAAGGGCTGAAGCTTGGGAGTCATTATATGGGATAAAAATTCACGAGGAGATATCTTTATTCCTTTAAATTCTATCGGGGTAGAATCTAACATGCCACATTCTTTTAATACTCCTGCTCCTTCCCAATGACCCGACCAACGGATGGTTTTTTCCGCACATTCTTTAAGTTGTGGGCGGGTATAAAGGAAACTGGGCATTCCCGGAGTAATAGCACAGGTCAACTCTTCATCTCTACCCAATTGGTTAAATCGGAATTTTTCAAGATCATCCATTGCATTTGCTTCCACAATTTTACCATTTTTAACTACATCTACTTTCACCATATACTCTCTTAAAACATGTTCAAAGGCCCAGGTAATCATATATTTCAATGGATGATTTTTAGCAAATTCTTTAGCCGGAACACCCCCACACCTGGCTATAGCTGAATCCGCCTGGTCCATTTTCTTAATACCTTCACCCAAAGTAATATTAGTTAAACCGGGGGCAAAACCCATTCCATCAATAAAGGTTACTCCATTTTTTATTGCTTTTTGGTGAAGTGATTCTCCGTATTCATCCAAGGTCATCCCATTGGGAATTTCTAAACCCTCAACCTCATATTTATCCGGTTTCCTATGATATTCTTCTAAAATGTCTACTATATTAAGCCCGGACTCAATAGCCATATCCACCACTTTATAACTACATTTCCTATCAGGTAAAGTAATAGCGCCCACATCATATTGTTTCATTAATTTCATAGTCTCTTTGCGATTATTAACATCGACAGTATGGAGCACTATCTTATCACTATTTATCCATTTTTTAGTCTTTTCCAGTGTATTCTCTCTCCTACCGGTAATTCCTATAATCCCTACTTCTCCAACTTTGCTATTTTTGGCTAAATCCCAGGCAACCGCAGAGCCCATCTTTCCCGAACCTCCAAAAACTAAAGCCTTCATATTCTTTTCCTCCTTCTTTGGTTAGTCAGTTAGTTGGCTAACTGGTTAGTTAGTTTTAAGATGATATTTGCTAATAAAAATCTACCAAATAAAATAGGCAATTAATGATAGAGTCTTCATTAATTGCCTGACTTTTATTCCCTCAAACTTAAATGAAGCACTCTACCTTAAGGCAGCGCTCCATCTAAATCAGGGAATAGATTTGATGACAGTCTTATAATTATTCACTATAAGCCCAGCAGAAAGAATTTCACCTGATCTTCTCTGCTTCGGCGGAAATACCTTTCAAGATGAATTAAATTTTTTCATCTTTACTCATTATTGTCCGCGCCTCTACCTCACATTTTTAAATGTAAGTTAATATCGTTTTTTAATTAATATAGTATTTATTTTTAGATAATTAACTTATCACCTCCTTATTACTTTACCAGTTATTATCCAATTGACCAATTTGTCAATTAATTAAATTACACCTCAATTATATTTTCTTTATATAATACATTTCTTTTTTCCAACTCTTCCATTACCTTTTGATATACTTTGTGTTCTCTCCCTATATATTCTGGCGGACAAACTCCTGGGCATTTGAATTCTCCTTGAGCAACCAACCTGGCCATAATCGCACAGGGAAACCCGGTAGCGCGAGACATAGAAGTAGCTTTCTCTTCTTTATCGTAATAATCTATCAAGTCGTAAGTATAACGCAGAATTTTTTCATCTTTTTTGCCCTGAACTATTACTCTCATTACTGTTAATTCTTCTTCTCCCTCTTTTAATTCCCACTTAGGAAAGAGTAATTTGGAGGTAAAATCTATAGGTTTAATTTTTACTCCTCCTACTTCTATAGTTGTATCACTGAAAAATCCAGTTTCTCTAAACATTCGCATCTTTTCAGCATAACCTGGATAACGTAAAGTCTTCTCCTTCATAGAAGGAATTTTAATAGTATAAAGCAGACTGCGAAGTCCATCGGTATTAAAAGCCTCTAAAGTACCAATCTGTGGTAAATTAACCAATTCAAGATCGGAAAGCGCAGGCTTCTCTACAATTTTTCCGCATTCTATTAATCTTGCCGGTCTTATATATTCTTCTATAACATCTTTAGGGGACCAGGCAATCTTATATTCGTAAGGCCATTCCCTTATCACCGGAAGACCTCCTACCAAAATAGTAGCACTTTCGGTTCTATTCATCAAGCTGTCAACATAACCTACAATCATGTGACTCATCCCCGGGGCTACCCCCATATCCACCACAGCAGTTACTCCTCTACTTTTAGCAAGTCCGTCTAAACTTAAGGTATCTTCAGCCATAAAAGATATATCGACTATGTTCTTACCGGCTTCAATAACTGACCGTAACATATTAAATCCTAAAAACCCCGGGACAGCACCGATCACTATATCTTTATCAGCAACTATCTTTTTGATATCACTCGAATTAGATAAATCTGTCCTGATTCCTTGTATGCCTGCCTCTTTAGCTAATTTCTCTAATTTCTTCTCATCAATATCTGCTACAGTTACCTGAAAATTTTCATCTTTAGCCAAGTCTCTAGCAATCAGTTCACCTACTAACCCACAACCTAACACTATTGCTTTCATGTTGTTTTTATTTCCTTTCTATTTTATCTATTTATCGCTTGCTAAAAGTTTCATATATTCTCCAATTTCGTCGATATTCTCTAATTCCTTAGTTGCTTTTATAATATCCTCCATTCTGGAAGAAGAGATCTTTTTCTCAGAATTAGCTTTAAACTTAGAAATAAGTTCTTTCTCGCTAAGAGGTCGTTCCGGTTGACCCTTAGCGAAATCTTCCTGTTTCTTAAATTCTCCATTAGAAGTTTTGATGGTTACAATAGCTCGTTTTACTTTGGGAAAGAGGGCATCGATTTCAGGGTTGGCTACTACCTTAATCTTATCGAGCAATGACCAGACTAAAGGATCTCGAAGGGCATATTCTTCAAAATCAGAAGGAAGGACATTACCTTTAGCTACCGCAACTGCTATACAATAAGGGAGAGAATGGTCAGCTGTCTCTTTAGTAGTTGGCTTGTATTTGCTGAGATCGGATAGAATATCCGCTCCCCGGGTAGTAGTCTCTACTAAAACTTCTTTTACTCCTTGGGGTTTAAGATTATTTTCCTGCATAACTTCTAAAGCAGCAGTAATGGGTTGATGGGTTAAGGCTTCGGTAGGAAATGCTTTATAGCCACATTGATTAATCAGAAATTTATCTCCCAATCCTTTGGTTAAAATATCTCTATCCCATTTTACCTTATCCAGCACCTCAAATAATCCTTCTTTGCCTTCAAATACTTCTACCGGACCGGTATAACCTTTGCTGGCTAGTAGGGCTGCCCGTACACCTGCCTCCACTGCGAAAGGGTCTGCAGCGTTTTTCATATTGGTAAGATGACCAGCTACTACTCCCCCTAAAGTAAAATGGGAAGAACCGCTGATCCCTATAGCAGCAACTATCTCCTCCTCATTTAAACCCAGCATTCTTCCAGCTGCGACCGGACTTACCAATTGAGTTAGGGTTGCGTGATGCCAGCCTATCTCCCGAACTCCCGGAAAAGCAGCCAGGCATAAACGCATCTCTAATTCATAGGCAATTATTATCCCAACCAATACCTCTTTCCCATTTTTCTTCATAAATTCTCCGGTACTAAGCACAGCAGGAATAATATCTGAAGGATGAGAGGGATCCTGTTCCCAATAGATGTCATTATAATCGAGAGCCCTAACTAGGAGGGAATTTATTAAAGTAGCCTGGGGCAAATTTGCCTTTATTCCCCATCCGATAATAGCAGCCTGTTCTTTTCCTCCTAGATCTTGAATATATTTATAAGCTGCTTGAGTATCTTTATTGTTTAGCGCGGAAAAAGCACAACCTATGCTGTCTAAAAGAAATCGTTTAGCTTCTTTTAAAGCTTCCGGGGGAATCTTATCATATTCTAATTCGAGGGCAAATCGTGCCCATCTTTGACTTATAGTCTCCATTTTTCACTCCTTAAAATTTAAGATAATTTCCTGGCTACTTCTCTGGCCACCTCTAAAGTTGAAGCTGTTCCTCCTAAGTCATAAGTCCTGAATTTTCCTTCTTCAATAACCCGGGCAATAGCTTTTTCTAATCTTTGAGCCAATTCTTTTTCCTCTAAATAATCCAACATTAATTTAACCGTTAATAGCATCGCCATGGGATTTACTTTGTATTGCCCTGCATATTTGGGAGCAGAGCCGTGAGTTGGTTCAAAGAGGGCATAATCATCTCCGATATTAGCACTGGAGGCAAACCCTAAACCACCTATTAATTGAGCACAGAGATCGGAAACTATATCTCCGAACATATTAGAAGAAACCAGGACACTATAAATCTGAGGATTTTTAACCAGCCACATACACATTGCATCTACATTAGTCTCCCAAAGTTCGATTCCAGGATATTCTTGAGCAATCTTGCGGGCTTCTCTTATCATTAATCCACTGGTTTCTCTGATTACATTTGGTTTCTCAATAACAGTGACTGAATTTCTGTTAAACTTCTTGGCATATTCAAAGCCCTGACGAACAATAGATTGGCAGGCCTTTCGAGTAAAGATTCTACAAGACAAAGCAATATCTTCTAAAGGAGTCTCTTTAAATCTTTTCATCTTAGGATGATTTTTTAAAAGAGAATCCATTACTTCTTTGGGTAGAGGATGAAATTCTACTCCGCTGTATAGCCCTTCGGTATTTTCCCTAAAAACCACTAAATCTATATCATCACGATAATTCAGAGGATTTCCTTTATAAGCCTTACATGGCCTCAGGTTAGTGTGTAACTCAAATTCCTGACGTAGTCTTACAATAGGGCTTGAATAAATATAACCTTTTCCTTTGAGTTCAGGAGTGAGCTCCTTTTCTGCTTCATCTTTAGGTTTGGAAGTTATCGCTCCAAAGAGGCAACAATCCGTCTCTTTGAGAATTTTTATGGTCCTGTCAGGTAAAGGGTTTCCTTCTTTTTTCCAAAATTCCCAACCCACATCACCAGGTAAATAATCAGCATCAAGGTTTAGTTCATCCAATACAATCTTCGCTGCCTCCATTACATCATTTCCGATTCCATCGCCCGGCAGCCAGGCTATCTTATATTTTGCCATTTTTATTCTCCCTTTTCTATTTTCAATATTTTTTTAATATGAGGAATAAGTCCTCCATCTTCAAGAATCCCTAAAACAGATTCCGGTAAAGGAGGAAAGTTAAAAACTCCCTTTTTACAAGATAATTCACCTTTCTCAAAATCAATAGTAATCGTCTCACCCAAAGATACATTCTCTACTGCTTCTTTACACTGAACTAAAGGGAGCCCCTGGTTAATAGCATTTCTGAAAAATATTCTGGAAAATGATTTTGCAACAATTGCTCCCACTCCAGCATATTTTAGACAGGTTGCGGCTTGTTCCCGAGAACTACCGCAGCCAAAGTTCCTTCCCGCGACAATAATATCTTCCTTTTTAACTTCTTTGGCAAATTTCGGATCAAGGTCTTCCAGGGCATGAATAGCCATCTCTTTTGGGTCTGTTATGGTATAAGTATATTTACCTGGAAAGATAACATCAGTATTTACATCATCACCATATTTCCATACTTTTCCTTTAATACTCATTTTAAATCCCCCCTTATATCGGTAATCTCGCCATAGAGGGAAGAAACTGCCACAATTGCCGGACTGGCTAAATAAACTTCTGCCTCTTTGCACCCCATCCTCCCTTTAAAATTTCTATTAGCAGTACTCAAACAAACTTCTCCTGGCGCTAAAGCCCCTTCATGAGCTCCCAAACAAGGGCCACATCCTGGATTCATTATTACAGCGCCGCTTTTAACTAATTCTTGAAGGATTCCTAATTCCATCGCCTGGGCAAAGACCTCCATCGAGGCAGGGAAAACTAATAGTCTGACTCCGCTTGAGATCTTTTTACCACGAAGAATTTTACTGGCAACTTTTAAATCTTCTAATCTTCCATTGGTACAGGTTCCAATTAATGCCTGATTAATCTTAGTCCCTGCCACTTTTGATACAGGTTTTACATTATCTACGGTATGAGGACAGGAAATTTGAGGTTCTAAATCACTTATATCGTAATTTATGATTTTTTCAAACTCAGCATCAGCATCTGACTTTATTATTTCATATTTTTTATTGGTCCTCGGAGCAAGCCATTGTATGGTTTTTTCATCTGGTTCTACATAGCCGATCTTTGCCCCCATTTCCACCGCCATATTACATAGGGTCATTCTCCCCCCAATATCCATTTCCCTAATTACTTTTCCGCTAAATTCCACTGCTCTATACAGCGCTCCATCTGCCCCTAAATCTCCAATAATATGAAGAATAATATCTTTGGGGTATACTCCGGAGGGCATATCTCCTTCAATATTTATCTTGATGGTCTCCGGCACTCTAAGCCATATTTCATCTGTAGCCCAAATCGATGCTACTTCACTCCTGCCAATACCGGCTGAAAAAGCTCCAAATGCTCCATAAGTAGTAGTATGGGAATCTGCTCCTAAAATTAAACTCCCGGGGATGACATATCCTTTTTCCGGAAGAACCTGATGACAGACTCCGATATTAATATCATAAAAATTTTCAATTTTTTGTTCCTGGACAAATTCTCTTATCTCTTTATGATTGGAAGCGTATTTTTCTGTTGCTGCAGGAACACAATGATCCAGGGGAATTACTATCTTCTCTGGATGCTTTACTTTATCAATTCCGATCTGTTTAAATTTTCTGGCAATAGCAGCGGTATTATCATGAGACATTACTATGTCCGGAGAAACAGTCACAATTTCTCCGCTAACTACACTTTCTTTGCCCGATTTAAGGGCTAACATCTTCTCTGCAAAGGTCTTTCCCATATCTATCCTCCTTATTTAGTTAGTTGGTTAGCTGGTTAATTAGTTAATTAGTTTTAATAAGACAAGCCTTCTGTTTATTAAGAAATTTATTTAAACTGTTCGAAGTTGGTAAAATCGGCATGATGAACAATAATGGCTTCCGGAGTTCGTTTGGAGCGGTCCCCTTCCCAGGAATGAGAGGCAATAATATGCATTACTTCTTCGGGAATGCCCTGACTGTAACAAAGACCCACTCCGGATATGGGGTGACGAACTAATTTCCCTAAATTGCTTTGAATAAACTTCCCATTCTCCTCTTTATATTCTACTAATTTTCCAATATCGTGAAGTAATGCCCCGGCAATAAGATAATTCTCGTTTATTTTCACTTTATCTTCATAAACACCTTGAAGAGCCTCCGCAGCATTCACAGAAACATTTACTACTCCCCTAATATGTTCTATCATACTACAAGGACAAGATTCGATTAATAAAGTAAAGGGCATTCTTTGAAGATCTTTTACTTCCCAACCTCCGGCTGTAAGAGCAATCTCCCAAACTTTTAAAACCTTTTCCCTTAAATCTGAATCTTTGATTAAATTAAATTCTGGAATAAATTTTAATAAATCTTCTCTCATTTTTTCCTCCTTATTCCTCATAAGGTATTTTAATCTCTAAAAGTGGAGCATGTTGTTGAGCACCATAAACATCGGTCTCCCCGATACTTCCTGAATCCACCGGTCTTACAATTGTTGCCTTTATGGCATTAGCAGGATCAAACTCTACAAAATGAAGAACTTTATCAATGGGAATATGATAGAGTTTGGCAATAAGTTCTTTAGTAATTACTTTGGCTTTCTTAACTTTTTCGTAAGTTTCCTTATCTTTAAAAATTATATCAAAGGTTAACTCAAAGGGACCGGCATTTTTACTTCTGATTACTTTTACTAAATCTACGATAGAAACTTCTTTAGTCATCTATATATTCTCCTTTTTGAATTCCTTATTATTTCAAACCTCTACTATTTCTATGGAAAAAAGTTCATCGGGGTCATCGACTTCTACTAAATGATGAATGTTGAATTTATATACCGCTCCGGTAGGTATATCTGAAGGAGCATAGGGGAAAGCTAAATTCCCGGCAGTAGCAATACGGCCTTTATAAGAATAATGCATTAAAGTAGAACGAGCAAAAGCACAAATAGTATTGGCCAGCCCCTGGTCTTTAGCTACAACTTCCAAAATAAGACAAAGTTCATGAGAGGTAATCTCTTTTTGAGGCTCTAATTCTCCCATTACCCCATTCTTCCCGTAGATATGAAAGATTAATCGGTAATCTTCCGGAGGAATATCACTAAAGTAAGTAAGTACAGTGTCACGGACATGTTTTTCACATTCATCAATCTGCTTAATCATAATTGGGTCTCTTACGCCAGCAATACATATAGTTCGATAAGCTACCTTGCTTGCCCCCTCTAATTTTATATTAATGGTTTCGCTCTTCTTTAGTTTGGAACCCGATACCTTTACTGCCCTTTCACTAAACTGTTCGAATTTACATCCGGTAACATCAACCACCCCTTCCGGACCAATAATATGAAGTGGGCTTGACTTTTCGTATAGAGTGTGAGCAGCTACTGTGCTGGGGATACATTTTCGCAGGGCATTAGTCGGTTCTACTATAAAACAATCCTCTCTTAAATATGCCATCATACAATCAGAGGTAGTCCCCGGGGTAGAAGCCATAGCTCCACATTCTAAAATCTTTCCCATATGCAAAGCCAGTCCGGGATCATATCCTTCCTTAATGGGGAGAGCGGCAAACATAGCCGGGTCATTAGAGCGGCCAGCAATAATAACCTCTGCCCCCATTTCTAAGGCTTTTATATGAGAGTGCACTCCCATTACCGCCACAATTCGAGTAGCTTCTTCTATATCTTTAGAAGTTAATTCCGGGACAGGACCTAAAGGTTTTATTTTCCCTTGAGCCAACTTTTTTTGAAGATAATCTTTTTCAACTTCTGCATGAATTAAGGCCATCTTAAAGTGTAGGTTTTTTTCTTTGGCAATCTTTTTTACTATTTCTAAGGTCCAATTAAGATGAATCTCAGCACCGGAACCTCCGGCAGAACCGATAATAACTGGAATTTTACGTTCGCAACCCGCTGCTAACATTAAAGTAAGGTCTTTTTTGGTTGCTTCTTTGCTTACGATACCTACTCCTGCCCCCAATTTATGGGGACCGGCGTCAGTAGAACCGGCATCAGCAGCTATGACATGGGGCCTTTTTTCTAAACCCTTTTGAAAAGATTCTACTGGGAAACCATATCCCAACATCCCTACCGGTGATAGAACTCTTATTTCTTTCATTATAAAATCTCCTAATTTTTATTAATAAATTTCATCTTTTAATTACTCCACTTGCATTTTTTTTAATCCTCAAGTTATTTTTCTATTCTCCCCCGTCTATTACAATCTGTTATTGTGAGCTCCGACTTATTGGAGTGTGGGGCAAGCTTACTTCATTCCTCGTGATGACAAATTTCTCTATTTATATCCCAACCATAATTTCTCTTATATTCCTCAAATGCTTCAGCATAGCTTCGGTAGCTTTTTTGCCATTATGCTCTTTAATGGCTTGGAATATCGATTGATGTTCCTCTTGTTGCTCTTCTCGTCTCCCAGGTATTCCCCAGGTTTTCTCTCGGGTCTCCTTCAATAAATCCAGGTGTAACTGCATTATATTAACAAAAACAAAATTACGAGATGCTCTGGCTATTGCTAAATGGAATTCAGTATCTGATTCTGTTTTTTTACCGTTACTTATTTCTTCTTTGTTAGTTTTATCTAAAGCTTTTTCAATTAACTCTATATCTTCGGTAGTAGCCCTCTGAGCAGCAAGCTCGACAATTTCAACCTCAAACATTTCCCTTGCTTCTAAAAGTTCTAAGATAGAAGATTTTTCTAAGCTTAAGATAATATTTTCTGTATTGCTATAGCCATTTTTTCTTATCTCTCGAATATATCTTCCTCCACCAGGTTTGCTTTTTATAAATCCTCTTGATTCTAAAACTCGGAAAGCTTCCCTTAGAGAGCCCCTACTTATAGATAATTTTTCAGCCAGTTCTCTCTCGGGAGAAAGTTTATCTCCTGGCTTTAATTCATTATTTTTAATTAGCTCCATAATCTGCTCTATTGCGCTTTCGTATAAACGAACAGGGGCAATTTCTCTAAATTCCATATTTACCTCTTTTTGCTAAGTGATTGGGTAACTGGGTGACCCAATTAACTACTTTGAATATACCACACTGTGTTTAAAAAATCCTTCTTTTTTTTGAAAATATTTTAAAATATTTTTTGAAGTAATATAACATGAAGATAAATAGTTAGTTCTTACAGAAAGGGGGCGGAGAAATCCACCCCTTTTTATTATAAATTTATTTTTCTGTAGTTGTTTTTAGAATACCAGAATCTATTATTAATTAATTTTATTTATCTAAAAATTGAAAAGGAGAAATTATTTCTTCTCCATATTTTGTTTTCGCTAATTTTAATCTCGCGGTTTGTGCTTTTAACTCTTCGGTAAAGGTTGCGGGCATCTTAATATTTTCAAATATCTTACTTATCCTTTCCATTTTTTCCAGATACTTTACTGCTCTTAAAGAAAATTGTTGAATGTATTCTTCTTCAGAATAATCTTTCTTTAATTTGCGAACAAATAATTCTTTAAGATCTTCATATTTGGGTATTCGACCTACCGGGGTTTTAATGTCTTCGAATTCATTGTGAACTCTCCCTTCAGCCCAGAGAAGCCATACCCTTTTATCCATTTTCCCATTTAAATATTTACCAGTATCATCCTTTAAAAAATAATTAGTGGTGAAGATTTTGGGAATAACTTTGAGATTTTTTGCAAATTTTAAATGATGGTTTATATAAATTCCCAGCGGTACGGAAATAAAGTCAAGATTAGCCATCGGATTGTATTTCCTCACTCCTCGGGCACCAAGTGTTGCAGCAGTGGTTTCGGATTCAACTGTAGCTCCCAGAAAAACACCATGCGCCCAAGTAAGTGATTCCACGATGGGTATAGTAGTATCAGAATCCCTTCCTCCATAGAAAATAGCTTTTACCGGTACTCCATCGGGATCATTGGCCCTGGAATCAATATTGTTCAGTTCATTTAACCTGAGGGTGTATCTTGCATTCTTGTGGGAACAAGGAATTTCCTTACCCTGACTGTCTTTTTTTCCTTCGAACCACTCTCCCGAAAAATTAATCCCCTTATCCGGGATATCTTTTTTCATCCCTTCCCAGTAAGGGGCTCCATTATTAATCAATACATTAGAGAAAATAAGTTCACCTGGTGTAATTAATGCTTGATAAATCACTGGATCATCTTCCGAATTTACACTATGAATGATACCAAATATGCCTGATTCCATATTCACCGCCCTTATTATCCCATCAATTTTTTTAAGATAAGCAATATCATCACCAACTACGGTCTGGCCAGGGATCATGGCGGTACTGGTCTTCCCACAGGCACTGGGATAAGCCCCGGTAAAATAGGTAATCCGCTCTTTTGGGCCATGAACACCCATTATAAACATATGCTCCGCCAGCCATCCTTCTTCATTGGCTTTTTTAATAGCCAACCTAAAAGCCAATTTCTTTAATCCTAAAGAATTACCGGCATATTGATTATTAACCGAGTAAACTCTGTTTTCTTCGAGGTCAATATAAATCCTCCGTTTATCTATATCTACGCTAACCCCATTTTCTAATCTTCCGGCAGAGTGGAGGAAGAAAAAGAAATCGGGAGAACCATCAAGCTTTTTAAATTCTTCATACCCTTGCCGGTAAAGAAGGTCCTCACTATGGGCCACATAAGCAGAATCAGTAATCTGTAAGGCTTTTAAGGACAATATAGAATGGGTGGGACCAAGAGAAAAGAACCTTACTAACATCTCTTTCCCGGCCATAATGCCATCAAGATAAGAATATATTTCTTTCAGCCCTTTTTCTTTTTCTATTGAATTTACTTTTATTCCCCAATCTGCATCTTTAGACAACAAATATTTGGTATTAGCTTTATCTCTGCCTTGATCATAATAACCATCAAAGTGAATAGTGTGGCCTACCATCTTTAATTTTTTTTCTTCTCCGTTATTGAGGGCTAATTCCCTTACATAGGCAATATCTTCCTTTGAGTCAGTTATTATGGTTACCTTCACCGGTTTACAGAGTTGAATGGCTTCTTGAATTACATTTACCACATACTGATTATTTAGTTCTTCTAATTTCCCTAAATTAATTTTGTCCATAGATTTCCCCTCACTTATCTTTCAAAATTAATATGAATTTGTTATTGGATGACAATATATTTTTATAAAATTATATTACTGCATTTGCTTATTTTCTATAACTCTTCAATTAAGAGTATACAAAATTCATTGATTCCTGTATACTTTTATAATCTCTCCATACCCCGGAGAGACGTTTATTTCACCATCACTAAAGACTACTTTCCCCCTAACAATAGTCTTTTCTGGTTTTCCGTAAACTGTCCACCCGTCATATACTAAGGCACTATCTCTACATTTGGTAAACATTTTATCTTTAGAAATAATATCTTTCTTATTAGGGTTAAATATTACAAAATCTGCATCAGAACCCACGGCAATCGTTCCTTTTTTGGGATAAAGACCAAATATTTTTGCCGGATTTTCACAGATAAGTTCTACCATTTTATCCAATCCAATTTTTCCTTCTTTTACTGCTGTGAAAAGTAGGGGCAGCCTGGTGGATAAACCCGGAAATCCTGCGGGAGGAGTAAATATATCTTCACTTCCTTTTTCCTTTTCTTCTTTAGTATAAGGTGCGTGGTCACTTCCTATAATATCTATACTTCCATCTCTCACAAATTCCCACATTTTCAGCCTTTCTTCTTCACTTCTTAAGGGAGGATTACACTTGGCAAATACTCCAACTTTCTCCAAAACATTTTCATTAAGAAACAAATAATGGGGGCAGGTTTCTGCTACAACATATACTCCTTTAGATTTTGCTCTATTTACTAATTCTACAACCTCTGGTGTACTAATATGGCATATCTCTACCTTAGTACCAATTTTTTCAGCAAAGAGTAAAATCTTTGCTGCTGTCTCAATCTCTACAACTGGTGGCCGAGACCTGCCATGATATAATGGAGAGGTCTTACCTTCACTCCTTAGCATCGCAATATTTTTATTAACCATATCATTATTTTCTGTATGGAAACCAATCATTACCCCAGTCTGAGCAACTTTTTTCATCAGTTCATATTGATCACCTGTATTTGGTGCAGTAAGCCCGATAAACTCCTCTTTTCTTCCCGGAGGAGCCTCATGCAGAAAGGTTTTAAAAGCCACAATGCCGGATTTTGAACAGGGGACAATATCATCCAGGCAATCCGTTCCCGCTGCACCAAAAAATGCAATATCGACTACCGCCTCCTTTTTAGCTATATTCATTCTTCTTTCTACTATTTCCGGAGAATGGGGTGGAGGAGTAGAAATGGGCATTTCAATTACGGTAGTAACCCCGCCTAAAGCAGCATCTTTTGTGCCGCTTTCAAAGGTCTCTCTTTCATCATGTCCAGGAGCTCGAATATGAACATGGGGGTCTATTGTGCCTGGTAAAACAATTTTACCTTTTGCATCAATGACTTTTTCTGCGGTTAGTTTTTCTTTGCTTATAGTGAAAATTATTCCATCCTTTACCCCAATACAACAATCTATTAATCTACCATCAATAAATACCTTGTCTGACTTAATTACTAGGTCAAATCTATTCATAAATTATCCTCCGTACTGTTACTCTTCAACTGTTAATTTATATTATTGCCTAATATCTCTTGTGGGCACGATGCATCGTGCCCCTACATTACCATTTTGTTTATTTTTTGGGTTGCAATCATATTGCAGTTTAATACTGCTTCGTGGAAAAATTATTATTGGATTATACTTTACCGGTAACCAAAGCTAAGATGGCCATTCTAATATAAACTCCATTATGAGCTTGTCTAAAGTAAGCTGCTCCTTCATAATCATCAACATCAGTAGAGATTTCATCTACTCTGGGAAGGGGATGAAGAATGGTAATACCTTTTTTAGCTTGATTAATAATAGAATTATTTATGATATATGAACCTTTAACTTTTTCGTATTCTGCCAGGTCTTCGAAACGTTCTTTCTGTATTCTGGTAACATAAACTATATCGCTAACCGATAAGGCTTTTTTTAGATCATCGGTCTCTTCAATTTCTGCTCCCCGACTTCTTAGATCAGCAGTTATTTCTGATGGCATTCGTAGAGATTTGGGGGAGACAAAAAACATTTTATTGCCATAGAGAGTCATAAAATAACTTAATGAATGTACGGTTCGTCCATATTTTAAATCTCCCACAAAAGTAACTGTCTGTCCTCCCAAAGCCCTTTTTTCCTTACGAATGGTATATATATCTAAAAGAGCTTGTGTGGGATGTTGTCCGCTTCCGTCACCGGCATTAATAAAAGGATGTTTCGCATTATCAGCTGCAATCTGCGCAGAGCCATTCATGGGATGACGCATAACAATAACATCTGCATAACCATCCACTGTCCTAATAGTATCAGCCAAAGATTCTCCCTTAGCTGCAGAAGAACTGGCTGCACTGGCTACAGAAATTACTCGAGCTCCTAATCTATTAGCAGCAGTTTCAAAAGAAAGACGGGTTCTGGTACTTGGTTCAAAAAATAAAGTTGCTACTATTTTACCTTCCATATTTCTGATAATATTTCCATCTTTGACTTGCTTTTCAAAACTTGCAGCGGTATTCATAATCAAATTTAATTCTTGAGGCGAAAACTGGGCAGTATTTATTACATCTTTTCCTTTTAACATTAAGTTAACCCCCCGACTTTTTTATAAATTGTTTAAATCTTTTTTAAATTTTTATTCTCTCAATCCTTTTATATTTTTACATCACTAAAGCAAACAAGTTTGTATGAATTTTTTAAAATACAATTATACGATATGACTAATTATATATAAAGATACTATCTAATATCAAACTTTTTATGGGATAAAAATCAAAGTATTTTTAAGATGGGAAAAATTATTCACCATCGGTAATGGTTTTTAATTTCCTTGGAGCTAAAATCAACCACACTTCATCACCGATATTTAAATTCATGCTGGCAAATATCTCCTGAGGCAGCTTTACCTTCAAAGAATTTTTTCCGGTTATAACACTGCAACAGACCGTAGAAGATGATTCCTCAATTTCAGTTAATTTTCCTTTGACCCTGTTTACATCAGGCCCGGGAGGTCTGGTATCAGAAAGATAGATATCTTCCGGTAAAATCGCCACCTTCTTTATTTTCTCTCTTTCACTGGAAACTACCAGAGAGATATCACCACATTTTATCTCTACCAACCCAAAACTTAATCTATTATAATAATCACAAGTTAAAATATTTGGTCCCCCGATAAAATCATTAACCGCCTCTGTAGGATGAAAAAATATTTCCTTGGGAGAGCCAATTTGCTCTACTCTGCCTCTATCAAGTACAGCAATCCTTTCTGCCATCTCTTCCGCCTCATAAAAATTATGAGTAACATAAATGGTGGTAATGCCCAATTTCTTCTGTAGTATTTTAAATTCAGTCCTGAGATATTTAGAAGTACGATAATCCAAACTGTTCATCGGTTCATCAAGAAGTAAAATACGAGGAGAATTGGCTAATGCCCGGGCTAAAGCCACTCTCTGTTTCTCACCCCCGCTCAATTCTTTGGGATAACGAGAGGACAAGTGTTTTATCTTCATTATTTGAAGGAGTTCCTCAACTCTATCCTTTATTTCGTCTTGGGGTTGTTTTTGAACTCTCAAACCATAAGCAATATTGGCAGATACATCGAGATGAGGAAATAGATTCAATTCTTGAAATAAGTAACCTATTCTCCTCTTATTGGCAGGCACTTTATCCACTGGCATGTTACTAAAAAACACAGACCCCTCATAGTCGATTAATCCAGCAATAACATTCAATAAGGTGCTTTTTCCAGCCCCATTCGGTCCTAATAACACCAACAATTCTTTATCAAATATCTCTAAGTTAATATTTTTACAAATATATTTAGAAATGTTTTTAAGCTTAATAGATGACATATTACCTCCATCGATTAGTCAGCTTCTTTTCTAAGAAAGCAAAAAATTTTTCAAAAGAAAGACACATTATTCCCAAAACTATTAGACAGACTATAATAATGTCTATACGGATAAGGCTTTCGGCCTTCATCATCAAGGCACCAATCCCGGTGGGAATAGCTACCATCTCCGCAGCTATTATTACCCGCCAGGCCATTCCAGCTTCTAACCTTAGGCCAGTAAATATATTTGGGAGAGCCAAGGGCATTACTACTGTGGTGATAATTTCTATATCTGGGGCACCTAAAGTTCTTGCCGCGTAAATATAATTTTTATTCACGTTTTTAATTCCGGTAACAGTATTATAAAGGATGGGAAAAAAGGAGCAGATAAATATTATGGCAATCGGTAAGATCTCACCGATACCGAACCACAACATCAATAAAGGAAGCCAGCCCAGGGCGGGAATAGGATAAATTAAGCTGATTATAGGATTTAATGCCTTATTAGCTACATTGTTCCATCCCATTATAATTCCGATAAATAATCCGGCAATAGAACCAGCTGAAAAACCTATAAGGACTCTAATTAGACTGCTCAAAAAATTACGCCCCAGTACTCCACTGACTGTTAGATACCAAAATTCCGTTATTACAGTAGAAAAAGGAGGAAAAAAGAAGTGACCGGGGATTAAATTCAATCGAGCAATTATCTCCCATATTCCCAGAAATATAATAATGGGGATTATCTCCCATTTTAATTTAAATATTTTATATATTTTCATGGTTTTATAAAACTCAAATCTAAAATATCTCCCGCCTTAAAGCTGCTCTTAATGTAACCTAATTGAGCGACATAATCTATTGCTTCCTGAACTACCACGGGGTCAATATCGGTAGTGTATTCCAACCTATTCATAGACCTTAATAAAACTTCGGGAGTAATCTCCGTCTTGGTAGTTATATCGGCTATTTCCACTGGGAAAAGGCTTCCCCCGGCTTCCTGTAATTGCCGAGCCACAATTTCTGCTGCTTCCTGAGGATGCTGATTAATCCAATCGGTCGCTTTTTGTAATACTTTTACTAATCTTCTTACTTCCTCTGGATAGTTTCTTATCAATTCTTCTTTTATCACCAGAACACTCCCCTGCATTTCGGGCCAGACATCCTGGCTCATCAGCAGCATTTTAAAACCAAGGTCTTCGGCCATAGTAGCCCATTGCTCAGGGAGAAAGGCAGCATCTAATTGCCCTGTTTTAATAGTCAAAACCAGTTTTGGAGGATTCATACGCTGGATATTATTTAATGTTTTTTTTTCATCTAAATTATATTTATCTATCGTTCTGTGGAGAAGCACATCTACTGCCCCGCCTTCACTAACACATCCGATACGAATTCCTGGTTCTTCTAAATCCTTAACACTTTTTATCTTCTCAGGATTAACTACTAAACCATAACCGTACTTATGAGTCCCGGCTACTATTTTTATGGGAACTTTAGCATTAGCATAGACATTTATAGCTGGTATTAAACACATATAGGCTACCTGAATATCACCCCGAGCCAGGGCGGATGCCAAAGCCATACCGGTTATATAACTCTCATAGGAAGTCAGATTTAGACCTTCTTCCTCAAACCAGTCTTTGTCCTGACTTATATACGCACAGGCAGCATGGTCCATAAACTCCACCGCCATGCCGATGGGGACCGTTTTTGGCGGAGCGCATTCACCAAAGGAGGCAAAAATTGATAACCCTAATATTAATGACAATATAAAAACTTTTTTCATTAATTTTCCTCTTTCGTTATTTATTTTTAATGTCCGCAGAAACAGTATTGTTCATACCCTTTAAGATAGGCAACCCCAGCAATAGTAACTCCGTAAAATATAATTGGCTTTTCTATTAAAAGCGGAGTTAGAGTATCATTAACCACAGTAGTCCCGGTAGCTAGAATCACATCTGCCCAGGATAATATTTCTTTGGTATGGGCAGCATCCTCTATTAATACCCCCCACTTTTGCTGCCCTACATTATTAGGGTTTAAATCGGTTACCCTAATTTTAAAATTGGCGGCCAAAGCCTCCACCATTGCTGGCTGCATCCCGATAAAAGCGA
>Ga0307380_10001273_pt1 | contig 37556 bp, 29 predicted proteins | sample UN3MG_FD_202239 | JGI IMG/M metagenome (GOLD analysis project Ga0307380, IMG submission 202239) | Soil microbial communities from Risofladan, Vaasa, Finland - UN-3 | ecosystem: Environmental > Terrestrial > Soil > Coastal area > Acid sulfate soil | place: Finland: Risofladan, Vaasa | collected...
GGAAATGCGGAACAAGGCGATCTCGACGGCCGAAGGCAGCCGCGCCGACTGCAGCTTATCGGGCACGCCGACCTCGATGGTGAACTTGCCGGACAGCTCGCCGGCCAGTTGCCTAAGCGCGGAGGCCAGGCCCAGCGACTCCAGCGTTGGCGGGTAGAGCCCATGGCTGATCACGCGGACGTCGCGGATCAGCCCGGGGACGCGTTCGACGGCACTGGTAAGCTCCTCGACCTTCTGACCGCCTGGATGCCCGCGGAGCTCCGTCAGCGAGCCCTTCAAGGCAAGGTGCAGGGCGATGAGCTGCTGGCCGATTGAGTCGTGCAGCTCGGCCGCCAGGCGCCGGCGCTCCTCCTCGCGGGTCAACATCAGTTGGTGGTGGACGGCGCGAAGGGCCTCCTCGGCTCGCTTCCGCTCGGTGTCATCGAGGATCACGCCGTCGAGGCACAGGAGCTGGCCGTCTGCATCGAAGACCCCACGGCCCTTCTCCCAGACCCAGCGGAGCGTGCCGTCGGCGTGAAGGACCCGGTACTCGATGATGTAAGGCCGCCTGCGGGCGACGCCATCGTGGACGATGCGTTCGACGGCCGCCCTGTCGTCCGGGTAGATGATGCTCGCATAGCTCCGCGCGCGATTGGCGACGAAGTCCTCGGGCGGATAGCCGGAGATGTCCTGGATCGCGTCGCTGATGACCTGCATGGTCCACTCCGGATCGCATGCGCAGCGGTAGACGGCCCCAGGAACGTTCAGCACCAGCGTCCGGTACCGCCGCTCGCTGTCGCGCAGGTCGGCTTCCGTCTGCTGGAGTTCGGAGATGTCGATGGCGTGGCCGATGAACTCAACCGGCTTGCCCTGCTCGTCGTGGATCAGGTTGGCCTCGTGCAACACCCAGATGTACTGCCCGTCCGACCTCCTGGCCCGGAACTCACAGGAGAATCGTCCGGTTTGGAGCGACTTGGCGATCTCCTCCTGGACATGGGGTCGGTCGTCGGGATGAATCTGGTTCATCCAGAAGTCCGGATCCTCGACAAACTGCCGTGGCGCGTAGCCGAAGAGCTTAGTGACGTTGTCGCTGACGTAGGTGGCGCGGATGGTGTCGGCGACCCGGAGGCTGAAGATGACGGCCGGGCTGGCAGAGATTAGGTATTGCAGCCGCTCCTTGGCTGCGCGGAGCTGCTGCTCAGCGAGCATGTGCTCTGTAATGTCGCGGGCCACGCCCTGGACGCCTATGATCTTGCCATCCTTGTGGACGGGGCTGGTGGTCAGCTCCAGGAACAAGCGCCGGCCGTTCTTGTGAATAATCTCGAATCCGAACGGTTGGGGCAGGTCCTCGCCGGTGGCGCGTTGGCGCATTCGCCGGGCAAGCTGCTGGTGGTACTCGGGAGCCGCCAGTTGGTACATGCTCATCTTCAGCAGCTCGTCGAGCGAGTAGCCCGTCAGCCGCTCGGCGGCCAGGTTGCCGAAGGTGTAGTTGCCCTCCATGTCCACCTGAAAGATGATGTCCCAGGAGTTGTCGATAATGCTCTGGAGGCGTTGCCGCGATTCCCGCAGGGCCTGTTCGGCTAGCCTCAGGTCCGTGACGTCCCGCCCGACGGACTGGATCTCCGCGACGCGGCCCGACTCGTCGAGTATGGCGCGGTTGGTCCACTGCTGCCAGCGGACGCGTCCGTCGGCGGCGATGACCTGATGTTCGTGGCTGTCGGCCAGGTGGTCGGGCCCGAGCTTCGCCAGGTGGGACTGGACACGCGGATGGTCCTCAGGCGGGATGAACTCCAGGAATCTGCGCCCGATCAACTCGTCCGGCCGGGCACCGAAGTAGCCTGCGTAAGCCACGTTCGCGAACGTCAGCGTGGTGTCGGGCAGCGAGCGGCATATCAGTTCGGTCTGGTCCTCGACGATGGCGCGGTACTGCCGCTCCGCCGCCCTAAGGGCGTCCTCACTGGCTTTGCTTTCCGTTATGTCGAAGGACACACATCCCAGCAGCGGAGGCCTGTCCTTCCGGCGGATCGCGAACTTACGGGTTCGATACCAGCGCGGCCGACCGTGCTTGTCGAGAATCCGCTCTTCCCTGGTCACCGGTCCGCCCGCACGGGCCCTGCGATCGTCCGCCAGCCCGGCGCGGGCCATGTTCGTCGGCAGATACTGGTCGGCGGTCTTCCCGATCCGGGATTCAGCGCCGAAGGCCTGACGCATGTACCGGTTGACATACTGCACGCGGCCGCCGTGATCCTTGATCAGCGCGGAGCCGGGCAACTGGTCCATGAAGGCGGAGAAAAGCTCGCGCGATTCGGTCAGTTCGCGCTCCGCCCGCAGGTGCTCGGTTATGTCCCGATCGATTCCGAGGATGCAGACTCTCTCGCCGACGCGTATCGGTGCGGCCGTCCACTCATACCAGTTCATCTTGCCGTCCGGACGGATCCACGAGCCGCGGCCGCTGAACGGCACGCCCCTGAGGATCTTGCGATATTCCTCCTGGCCGCGACGAGGGTCCGCATATGGTTGGACCAGCGTGTTCAGGTCGTCGGCCGCCATCAGGGCCTCGCGGGTGTACCCGGACATCTCCACGTACCGATCGTTGCACATGACCAGGCGCCGCTTGCCCGTCTTGGGGTCGAACTCGACCACGTTGATGCCGTCGCTGCTGTGCTCGAAGATCAGCCGCAGATACTCCTCGCTTTGGCGCAGGGACTCCTCGGCCTGCCGACGGGCGGTCACGTCCACGATCGCGCCAACCAGGCCGACCACCTGCCCTTGCGGGTCCCGCAGTGGGGCCTTGTGGAACGCCGCTCGCGTCGCACCCCTTGTCCGGCTGGGGAACTCCGTCTCGTACACCTCACCGTTGCCCTCGACAAGCAGCGCCCGGTCCCTCTCCGCATGGGGGCGGGCCTCCGAGCCGGGGAGGAACGCCGACACCGTCTTGCCCATGAGCTCCTGCCTGCCGATGCCCGTCAGCTGCTCAAAGGCCCCATTGCAGCCAGTGTACCGACCGTCGAGATCCATGTAGTACACGGGCACGGGGAGTTGGTCGATCGTTCCCTGGAGCCGGTTGAGCTCCCGCCCCATCTGCTCGATCTGGCGGTGGAGTCGGCGGTTCTCGACCTGGAGGGCCGACAGCCGGTCGGAGCCCTTGGGATGGAGGTCTTCGCGGTCTTCGGACGTTGGGTCGTGTTTCACAGCCAGCCCTTTCAGTTCCAGGCGACGGGGCCGCCGTCTGGCGAACCCCCTATTCTACCAACCACTACCCCGCTGCGGTGGCCTTGGGTCTAGGCGCTCAGGCGCCGGAGGGCCCCGGGGCCGGAGCGCCACGCCGAAGGAAACCGTGATCTTGCACGGTTCTTGGTTGACGGCGCTTTCAGATCGACACTAATATATGCGTGCCATTCGTCGTCATAGGTGGTTTCGTTTCTGGCGCCGGCCTCGCAGGGGCTGGCCCCGGACGAGTACAGGGAGCTTTGCATATGGACTTGCATATGCCACAGGGGGAGGAATGAGCGAAGAGACGATTCGCGTCCTGATGGTGGACGATCATGCGATGGTTCGAGAGGGGCTGGCTGCCCTCATCTCCGTCGATCCCCTCATTGAGGTGGTTGGGCAGTGCGGCGACGGGCTGAAGGTCGTAAAGATGGCCCTGGAGTTGCGGCCGGACGTGGTCCTGCTTGATATCGGGATGCCGGGGTTCAATGGCCTGGATCTGTGCCGCGAGCTGACGCGCAAGCTGCCGGCTACCGTCGTGCTCATCCTGACTATGCACGACGACGACGAGTTTGTGGCCCGCGCGCTTGACTACGGCGCGTCGGGGTATCTGGTGAAGGAGGCCGCCGCCGACCAGCTCCGCGAGGCCATCCACTGCGTGATGGCCGGGCAGTTGTACCTGCAGCCCGGGCTGTCCCGGGGCCTGCTGGCGCAGATCAGCCGAACGCGGGCAGATCCGTATGACAGGCTTACGCCGCGTGAGCGGCAGGTGTTCCAGATGATCGCGGAGGGCAAGACCACCCGCCAGATCGCCGAGAAGCTCGGCACGGCGATGAAGACCGTGGACACTCACCGCACGCGTCTGATGAGGAAGCTCGGTCTGCACAACATCAACGCCTTGGTGAGGTACGCCCTGAAGAAGGGGATTGTGCGCCTGCGGTAAGCACGTGATGTTGTGAGCCTTGCCTCTGCCTGCCTCCTCAGCGCTTGCCCTGGCGGCCTCGGCAATCGCGGGACGGCGAGCATCGCAGCCGGCAGTCACAGGGGAAGTTTCTCAAGTCGCGTGCGAGGCACTAAAGTCTCGTTCTGCCCAGCCGACAAGTACTAAGACTAGCCTCGCTCGCGGTTCAGGCTGCGCACAGGGCAACGCCAGAGGAGTTGAATGACCAGACTCAAGCTTACCTCTCCGGGCACGCTGCTGATACTTGCCACCGGCATGGCCGGGGCGATTCTACTTCTGGACGTGTTCTTCCTGCGACCTCACGTTGCAGCCCAGAAGGACGCGGCGCTGCACGAGCAGGCGATCCGATCTGTCCAGGGGGTCCGCCAGGCGCTGCAGAGCGAGCAGAGCTTTCTGGCGAACCTTTGCCGGGTCCACGCCCAGATGTCTGAAGTGGCCGCCTGCCTGGGCGCGCCCGATGCCTCCCAGGGGTTCTGCGAGTCTGCGGCGCGGGCGCTGGCGGGCAGCTCAACCTCGTTGGGATGGCTATGCGATCCGTCCGGGCGGGTCGTCGCCTTTTGGCACTCCGAAGACGTCGGCTGGAGCGATCCGACCTCCAGCCGCGACCTCGCCGAAATGGTCAAGTCGGTTCACTCCGTGGACGACGGGGAAGACGTCGGCCTGATGCGGATCTGCGGGCGGGGGGCTGTTCTGGCCCGCGCGCCCGTCCGCTCGTCGGACGGCGGCAAGCCGCTGGGGCGGCTCTGGTTGGCTCGCTTTCTCGATCCGCAGGTGATGAAGAAGATCGGTCTGGTCGTCGGCGGCGACGTAGTGCTGGTTGCCGATAGCAGCCTGCCCCCAGGGGCCGTGCAGGACGCGTCCACCTCGCAGGCATACTGGCCGGCCGGCGAGGACCGCCTGGCGGTGGCGTGGCTGGCCCGCGACTACCTCGGCCAGGTGCTGGGCTACTTCCGGGCGGACATACCCGTTGGGCACATTCACGGCCAGGCCGCCGCAGCCCGAAGGATCATCCTGATAGTCCTGTCCCTTTCAGTAGGGCTGGTCTCGCTGATCATCATGGGCACGCACATGCTGATTGCTGGCCCGGTGGTCCGGCTGCTTAGGCGTCTGCAGCAAATTGACGCCGGCGCCGGAACCCTCGGCACACTGACGCGAGACCTGCATGGCGAGCCGCTGGTGCTGGCCCGTCGGCTGGAGTCGGCATTCGAGCGCCTGGCGCACATGTCCAAGACCGACCAACTGACCGGCCTGGCCAACCGCCGGCACTTCCAGGAGGTCCTGGGGGCCTTCTACCATCAGTCCAGGCGGTACAACCGACCGCTTTCGGTGATGGTGATGGACGTGGACTTCTTCAAGGCCGTCAACGATACGGCCGGTCACCAGGCCGGCGACGATGTCCTGAAGCTGGTCGCCGGCGCCATCGAGCGGGCCTGCCGGAAGGCCGACCTGCCGGCACGCCTCGGCGGCGACGAGTTCGCCGTCCTGCTGCCGGAAACCTACTCCGGCGACGCCATCCGGGTGGCCGACCGAATCCTCCAGAACGTCAGCTCCGAGCCGGTGGTCGTCAAGAACCTTCGGCTGAACCTGACGGTCTCCGTCGGCGTGGCCGACCTCAACGCCGGTGAGATCGACAGCCCCGAGACGATGATCTCCCTGGCCGACAAGGCGCTGTACACCGCCAAGGAGGCGGGTCGGAACCGGGTCGTGATGGCACACGACCTGGAAGGTGTCGCCCTTAGCGGTGGCCCGCAGGACAACCGCAAGGTCGATGTCCTGTACAAGAGGCTTGCAGGGCTGGACAGCCGCTTCAAGGACCTGTTCCTCCATGCCGTCGAGGAGGTAGTGGAGGTTATGCAGGAGCGGGACCCGAACATGGCCGACCACGCCCGCAAGGTCCAGCACTACGCCATCCTGATCGCGCGGGAAATGGGCCTGCCGGAACGCGTGGTCAAGCGGATCGAGGTGGCGGCCATGCTCCACGACATCGGCATGCTGGCCTTGCCCGATTCCATCCTGCTCCATCCCGGCCCGTTGGAAGACGAGCAGATGAGGAAGGTGCGCCAGCACCCGTTGCTCAGTTGCCGCATCATGGAGCGCATGGAGTTCCTCGAACAGGAAATCCCTGCCGTCCGATACCACCACGAGCGATACGACGGCAAGGGTTACCCGGAAGGGATCGCCGGGCCCGCCATTCCCCTGACAGCTCGCATCCTCGCCGTCGCCGACGCCTTCGACGCGATGACCTCGCCCCGGGCGTTCCGCCAGGCGATGTCGTGGGAGGGGGTCCTCGGGGAGATACAGCGGGCTGCGGGCACCCAGTTTGACCCGGCCGTCGTCGAGGCCATTGTGTCCGTCGCCAGCCGAGTGGGCGAGAAGGTCGTGGAGCCGCCGCGCACCCAGCGTGAGCCTTGCTGGCGCGAGGGCCAGCCGGCCGAGCAGGCCCAACAGGTTGAGGCGGCCTCGGCGCCACAGGAAACCGCCGCTGAAGCGAGCGTCTGATCAGCCTGTCCGGCGAAGCCGCAGCCGTTGTGCTAGTCTTCGAGCCTTCCGCCGCAGCGGCGGACCGCCTCCTCAATCGCCTGCCGGACCTTGACGGGTCGGGCGAGGTTGATCCAGGCGCCGGCCGGCGCTTCCTCACCAGCGGTGAGAAACAGCAGGCTCCCCAGCCCTAGCAGCCGTTCGCCGACACCGGCCGACAGGTGGATTGCCCGAACGTTACGCAGCGGGCACTGGCGCACGTCAAATCTCATCACGCCCTGAATCCACATCAGCCTGCGGTTGGTCAGCAGGTACAGCCTGCCGAGCCACTGAAAGCACGCGACGATCACGCGGACCACGACGGCCGCCCCGCAGAACATGGCGATCCCGCGATACGGCAGGCCGACGCTGAGCCACACCGCCAGCAGGTAAGCCCCCACCCCGGCCAAGACGGCCGGCACGACAATCGGCCACGACGCCAGCACCACGAACCACCCGCTGGGGCGGACGGCCAGTACGATCGACTCCCCGTCGTCCAGCAGCCCGGCGGGAACGACGGACTCCTCTGCCAGCGACGGAGCTGCGGATTCGGGCGTGGGTGTCATGTCCGGGCCCTTCTGGTCCTCTTAACCCTCTGGGCGGCGCGCCTTGGCCTGCGCCGGCCCCCGGCGGCCCTGTCGCGGCGAGAGGGCTTCAGCACGCACACGTCGGGCAGGTTGCGGTATCGATCGTCGAAGTCCAGCCCGTAGCCCACCACGAACTCATCGCCGATGTCGAACCCGACGAACTGGACCGGAGGTCGGCCGGGCGCGTTGGCGCAGGCCTTGCGGAGCAGCACGCAGCTACGCAGCGACGCGGGCCTCCCCGCTGCCACCTTCGCCAGGATGGCCCGTAGCGTCCGCCCGCTGTCCAGGATGTCGTCAACCACCAGAACGTGCTTGCGCCTCACGCACAGGTTGACCGGCAGGTGGAGCCTCGCGACCCCTGAGCGGCACGACCGTCCTCGATACGAGCGGACGAACACGGTCTGGATAGAGACCGGCAGCGGCAGGCGGCGGATCAGGTCTGACAGGAAGACCATCGCACCGCTCAGGACCGCCACGATCGTCAGCTCCTGCCCGTCGCAGGACCGGGCGATCTGTCGGCCGAGTTCGGCGACGCGGCGGGCGATCCGGCGGCGCGAAACCACGACGCGGTCAATGTCGCCGAACAATGCCTGACGGCGGGTCTGGCTCAGCATGATCATCCCGATACCGGCCGGCGCCGAGGAACGTGAAGACTCTGGCCTTCTCCCTCGCGTCCCTGGCGGCCCGCGCGGAAAACATTCGCTGCGCATCGTATATGTCGCCGCGGGATGGTGCAATCCTCGTCAGTGGGGCTGCGTCCGTGAAGGCGCGGGCGGCGAGGCGGGCGCAGCCGCCGCCCTTGACCGCGCTCCTGGCCGGGTGTACCCTCCAGGCATCCAGGGGCAACTGCCGGTCTGAAATGAGGAGCGCCGTGGGCGGCTTCGGGGCAAGTTCGCGTAAGGGCGAAGGCCACGCGGGCGACGTGGTGGCCGTGGTGGACGACCTGCTCGCGGCCGCGGTGGCCCACGGCGCCAGCGACGTCCACTTCGAGCCGACCCGAACGGAACTGATCGTCCGCTTCCGCATGGACGGGGTGCTCACGACCGTCGAACGGCTGCCCGGGGCCATCGCGGAGAACGTGATCTCGCGCCTGAAGGTTCTCGGCGGGCTGCTGACCTACAGGAACGACATTCCCCAGGAAGGGCGCATCGAGGTTCGCCCCGGCGCGGCCGGGCCGGTCACCGACCAGCGCCTGGCCGTCTTCCCCACGATTCACGGCCAGCGCGCCGCGGTGAGGCTCTTCTACGACCAGACCGCGCTGAATGATCTGGAGCAACTGGGTTTCTCCCCGCACGTACTGTCAGCTCTCACGCGGATCGCGGCGTCGCCGCAGGGCGTGCTGCTGCTGACGGGCCCGGCCGGCAGCGGCAAGAGCACCACGCTGGCGGCGATGCTGCGGTACATCGCTCACCACTTTCCGGGCAAGAGCATTGTGAGCCTCGAAGACCCCGTGGAGCGGGCCATCGACGGCGTCACGCAGGTCCAGATATCACCGCACGGGCAGATGACCTTCCCCGTGGCCCTGCGGTCGCTGTTGAGGCAGGACCCCGAGGTGCTGATGATCGGAGAGATCCGCGACGCCGAGACGGCCCGCATCGCCGTGCAGGCCGGTCTGACCGGGCACCTGCTGATGAGCACGATGCACAGCGGCTCGCCGCCGGCCGCACTCCTGCGACTGCTGGAGATGGGGATCGAGCCCTACCAGGTCACCTCGTCCGTCGCGGCGGTCCTGAACCAGCGCCTTGTCCGCCGGCTCTGCGACCGCTGCAAGCGCCCGGGCGAGGACAGCAGGCCCCACAGTCCTGCCGGGTGCGAGAAGTGCTTCCAGACCGGCTTCCGCGGCCGCGTCCTGATAGCCGAAATGGTAGAGCTGGACGGCGCGCTGCGAAAGGCCGTCCTGAGCAGGGCCGACCAGGACGAGCTGGAGGGCATTCTTCGCAGCCGCGGGCACATGAGCATCCGCCGGGACGGGCAGCGCCTGGTGCTCGAAGGCCTCACTACGGGCGAGGAGCTGCGGCATGTCTGCGGGCCGCAGGAGGACTGACGCATGGAAAGATTCGAGTACGAGGCGATGACGGCCGGCGGGAGAGTGATGACGGGCACCTTACAGGCCGACTCGCTCCAGGAGGCCCAGGACCTGCTTGCGGGCATGCAGTTGTCCGTGGGCTCGATCCGCAAGGCCCCGCGGCCTCGCCCCCGCACCCGCCTGGGCAGGAGCGAGTTCCTCCTGTTCAACCAGCAGCTCGCGTCGATCACCCAGGCGGGGATCCCGCTGGAGCGGGCACTGCGTGAGCTTTCCGGCGACGTTCAGTCCGCGCCGCTGCGGCGGGCGGTGGAGCAGCTCGCCGACGACCTTGAGCGCGGCACGCCGGTCGAGACCGCGTTCCAGAGACACCAGCAGTACTTCCCCCACCTCTACGGGCAGATCATCAAGGCAGGCGTGCAGAGCGGGCGGCTGAGCGAGATGCTTATCTCGCTCAACCGGCACCTGGAGATGGCCGGACAGACGCGGCGAATCCTGGTGGACGCGCTGAGCTACCCGGTGTTCGTGCTGCTCCTGGCGACGGGCATCCTGACGGTGCTGCTGGCCTATATCGTGCCGCAGTTCAAGGCGTTCTTCGCCGACATGGGTCATCACCTGCCGGCGATGACATCGGCGCTGATCTGGCTTGGGGACCACGTGGTTCACATCTGGGCGGGTATCGGCGCGGTGATCGTCGTGCTGTTCGCGGGGCGATTCCTTATGCGCCTCAGGCCCGACGGGCGGCGGGCACTGGAGAGGATGCTCTTGCGAACGCCGCTGCTGGGGCGGCTGTACCACCGCACGATCCTCGCGCGGCTGGCCGACGCGATGGCGATCCTGGTGGGCGCGCACTGCGACCTGCCGACGGCACTGCGCCTCGGCGCGGGTGCCAGCGGCAGCGAGAACCTCATCCACGAGTGCGAGGCGCTCGCCCGGCAGACCGAGGAGGGTCAGAGCGCACTGGACACGGATCGGTTCCTGCCGACGATTCCCCGCTTGATGCTGTACTCCATTCACCTCGGCTCGGAACGAAACGAGCTGGAGGACAACCTCTATCAGCTAGCCGAGGCGTACCGGACCCAGGCGCGGCAGTGGCAGGGAACCCTCCAGACGCTGCTGACCCCCATGTTGCTGGTCGCTGTCGGCGGGGTCATGGCGTTCGTACTGACGGCACTGTTCATGCCCATGGCGGCGATGATCAACGCCGTGCAGACGCATTGAGGAGTCGTCATGGTTGTAACGGCCATCGTGACATTGCTGCTGGTCCTGGTGGTGTGGCTCATCATAGGCGGGCTGATGCTGTTCGGGCTCGGAGTCGGCGGGGTCTTCGGCACCATCTTCATGGTCCTGGCGACCGGAGCGATCTTCCGGTACCTGCTGCAATCTCAGCGGGCAATCACCGTGGACGTTATCTCGACGATTGGCGCGGCCATCCGCCAGAAGATGCCCCTGCCGCAGGCGCTTCGGCACGAAGCTGCGTATGCGGCCGGCAGGCGGTCGCGGTACCTCACTGGAATCGCACAGCGCCTGGAGACGGGCCAGTCGCTGAGCGAGGCTATTAGGCTAGGCTTCCCCTCCTGTCCCGGCCACGCACTGGCGCTTATCGCGGCTGCGGAGCGGGTTCACCAGGTTCCCGCCGCCGTAGAGGCAGTCCAGGCCGACCTGGACAGGCAGCGGCGCGAGCGTACCAGGCCGCGGCCGGTGGACCCGGCCTACCCCGTGTTCCTGCTTATCTGGATCTGGTTGCTTGTCAGCAGCCTGACGACGTTCATCATCCCGAAGTTCAAGGACATCTTCGCGGGCATGGGCACGTCCCTGCCGGCCATTACCGAGGCCCTGTTCGACGTGTCGGCGGCCGTTCAGCCCTTCGCGTGGGGCGTGGGGGGGCCGCTGTTGGTCTTCGGCCTGCCGCTGTACGTGTACACGCTCTTTCGCCCGCGGCGGGCCGACCGGCTCGGCCTGCTGTCTCGGGCGGGCGACTCCGTCAAGTGGCGCCTGCCCGTGTATCACTGGTTCGAGCGGAACCACTCGCTGCTCAGGACGGTGGAGGCGCTGCGGCTGTCGCTTCAGGCGGGCGCGACGGTCGACGCCGCCATCGCCGCCACGATACAACTGGACGTGAACCAATGCTTCCGCCGGCGCCTGCGCCGATGGCTGGCGCTGGTGCTGCGCGGCCAGGACGTGTCGGCCGCCGCGAGGGCCAGCCGGCTTGGGAAGGGTCTTGTCTGGGCTTTCGATCAGAAGCTCAACCCGTCCGGCGCCCTGGAGGTGCTGGTGACGCTGGAGGGCGTCTATCGCTCCAGCTATAGCTACGTGGCGAACCTGCTGCGGGCGATCTTCTGGCCGTTCGTCACGCTCCTTATGGGGCTGCTGGTTGGGTTCATCGGCCTGGCGTTGTTCGCACCGATGGTCGCCATGGTGAAGGCCTGCACAATGGTGGTGGTCCCATGATCGTGCGGAAAGGAACCGGGCAACCGTGAGACTGTCGCGAGGAAGGCACCGAGGGTACCTGGCCGTCGAGATGGTCGTGTCCTTCGCGCTGCTGGGGATGATGCTGGCCGGGCTGGCAGCCTTTCAGCGCGCCTGCGGGAAGGCCAACAGGCTGCATCTTCTCAAGCAGCAGTGCATCCTGGCGGCCGAGGCCCAACTGGAAAGCATCGCCGTCACAGGCAGGGCGATCGACGATAAGGACCTCGCCCGCTGCTGGCCCGGGGTGGACGTGCGGATCGAGAAGGCCCCCGGCGCCGGGCAGTGGGCGGGGCTGAGCAGGCTCACCGTCACGGCCCGGGCTGCCGCCGAGAGCAGGAATGTCGAGGTCCGACTGTGCAGATACCTGCCGCCCGCGGAGGTGCCATAGACATGCGAAGGGGCTTCTCGCTAGTCGAGGTGCTCATCTCTATCGTGCTGGCCATGGCGCTGGTCGTCTTCGTCGCGCCGGTGGTGGCCGGCCTGATCGGGGGCCTGGGCGCTGCCGGCCGGGCGATCCAGACGGATGTGACCCTCTCCCACATGCTCAAACGGCTGCGGGAGGATGTCGAAGGCGCGCGGTCGCTGAGCCTGCCCGGCCCAGCCGGCGGCGAGGGAACAGTCCTGCTTATCGAGTCCGACGACGGGCCGATCCGCTACGAGGTGGACAAGCGGAGCGTAGTCCGACGCGCGGGGCGTGATCTGGCCTCCTGGCCGACGGCTGGGGCCACCGTCAAGTGCCGCATCTGGGCACAGGCGGGAGAGCCGATCGCGCTGGAGGTCAGCACCTGCGTCAGCGGTAGCGGGGACAAGCTGCGAAAGGATAGGCTCGCCCGGACGCACGTGCTGTTCCTGGGCGGCTCGGCGCGAAGGAGGGCCGCGCGATGAAGCGGCGCAATCGACGGGCATATGGTCTGATCGTCGTGCTGATTGTGCTGGCGCTGGTGTCGGGGTCGATCATCGTGCTGACGCAGGTGTCCGGCATGATGGTCTTCAGGACCAGACAAATGTACCTGGAGGCGCGCACGCGCGACCTCCAGGCCAGCGCGCGGGCGTGGGCCGAGCTCAACGCCCGATCGCAAGCCGAAGGCACAGAGCCTCGCACGATCGCGCTGGACACGAAGCCCCTCGCGGCGCCCGGCGCCGAATTGCGCGTCACGATCAGTCGGCCTGAGGGCAAGCCCGTCGGGGCCGCCGTCCAGAGCGCCTGCGGAACCGGCAGGAGGGTCCTCCGCCGCCGGGGGGCATTCTCGCTCGAAGACGGGCGGAAGTGACTGCGTCGCCGATTCCGAATTGCTCCGTCGCGGCCGCGTGGCATTCTGTTAGGGGGCTCTTAGCCGGCCTGGATCTCCTCGCTGAGGCGGGTCAGGAAGGCCTTCAGCGTCGGCGTGGGGATCGGATCGAGCGCCGGCTCGCTGGCCTTGCCGCTCAGGAACTCGTCCACCGCCTGAACGGCCAGCGGCTTGAACCGCCGAAGCTGGGAAACGTGGGTCCAGAGGCGGTCCAGCTTGCTGCCGTAGAGGTCCAGGCAGTAGTTGACCACGAAGTGATGCAGGTCCGCGGCGCTGAGGTCCTCGCGGTGCTCCAGCGGCACGGGCGCGTCCTCGTCGCTGTCGCGCAGCAGCGAGCGCTCCTGCCGGCGGAGTGAGTCGATCTCCTCCTGCCGCCTGCGCTCGGCCTGCTCGTCGACGGGCGCAAGGTCGAGCAGATCCTCCTCGGATACCGGCGCGGGGATATACCTGCTGGCGCCGCAGAACGGGCACTTGCCGCACTTGCCGGCGGCCGCGTCCGGCGCCGTTACCTCCTTCTTGCAGTGTTCGCAGCGAAAGGTGATGGACACGGCCTTATTCCCCGATGGCCTTGATTACGAGCCGCTTGCGTCGCTGCCCGTCGAACTCCGCGTAGTATACCTGCTGCCAGGGGCCCAGGTCCAACCGCCCGGCGGTGATCGGCAGGATCACCTGGTGGTGCACCAGGAGGTTCTTGAGGTGCGAGTCGCCGTTGGTCTCGCCGGTGCGGTGGTGGCGATAGTCGTCGCGGTACGGGGCAAGCCCCTCCAGCCACTCGTCGATGTCAGCCAGCAGGCCGCTCTCGGCGTCGTTGACGAACACGCCCGCCGTGATGTGCATCGCCGAGACCAGCACCATACCCTCGCGGATGCCGGAGGCGGCCACCACCTTCTCGACGTCGCCGGTGATGTTGATGTACTCGCGGTGCTTGCGCGTGTTGAACGTCATGTACTCGGTCTGGGATTTCATTCGATGGCGCCTTTCGTCGCGGTCGGGCGGATCGTTTGGCCGCCCGGGGGTTCTTTCGTATCATAGCTCCATGCCGGCGCGGGGCCAGGACCAAAGCGCCCCCGGGCGGATCGTGCCAATCGAATGAACGACATCGGAAAGCTCGTCAGCGAACAACTCCTGCCGCGGGTCCGCCGGCCGGGCCAGTACGTCGGGCTGGAGATCAACGCCCGCTGGCCCGGCGGGTTCGACGCCGCGCGCGCGGGCGACGTCGCCGTCGTGATGGCCTTTCCCGACGCCTACTCGATCGGCATCTCGCACCTCGGCGGCCAGGTGCTATATCACATGCTCAACGACACGCCCGGCGTCGGCGCCGACCGCACCTACTGCCCCATGCCCGACGCAGAGGCGGTGATGCGCGAGCGGGAGATTCCCCTGTTCGGCTGGGAGAGCCGCTGCGCGGTGCGCGACTTCGACGTGGTCGGCTTCTCGCTGCCCTACGAACTGTGCGTCACCAACGTGCTGACGATGCTGGACCTGGCGGGCATTCCCTTGCACGCAGCCGAGCGGACCGACCGCGACCCGCTCATCGTCGGCGGCGACGCGCTGGCCGACACGCCCGAGCCGCTGGCGGAGTTCTTCGACCTGCTGCTCGTCGGTGACGGCGAGGGGCCGCTGGCAGAGTTGGTCGAGCTTGTCCGCCAGGCGAAGCGGCAGCGCCTGCCGCGCCGCGACGTGATCCTCCAGGCCGCCCGGACGATTCGGTCGGCCTACGCGCCGTCGTTCTACCGGCCCCGGTACGACCGCGGGGCGTTCACCGGCCTGGATCGGCTCCGCGACGACGTGTCGGCTGGCATCGTCCGCGCCCGCGTGGCGAGCCTGTCCGACTCGCCGGCGATCACGCGCCCGCTCGTGCCGCTGGCGGAGGCCGTCCACGACCGCGTGACGATCGAGGTGATGCGCGGCTGCCCGCACGCCTGCCGCTTCTGCCAGGCGGGCGCGACCCGCCTGCCCGTCCGCGTACGCAGCGTGGCCGACATCGTCCAGATCGCGCGCCAGGCGGTGGCCGCCACCGGATACCGCGAGATATCGCTGCTGGGCCTGTCCGCCAGCGACCTGCCGAACCTCGGCGGGCTGATCGACCGGCTGACGGCCGAGTTCGCGCCGCAGAACGTCTCGATCTCGCTGCCGTCGCTCCGCGTGGACAGCCAACTCAAGTACCTGCCGCGACTGACCAGCACCGTCCGCAAGGGCGGGCTGACCATCGCGGCAGAGGCCGGCTCGCAGCGCCTCCGCGAGGCCGTCCGAAAGGAGATCGTCGAGGCGGACATGATCGCCGGCGTCCGCGCCGCCTACGAGGCGGGCTGGCGACGCGTGAAGGTGTATTTCCTGGCGGGCCTGCCCGGCGAGACGCCCGCCGATATCGACGCGATCTTCGAGCTGTGTATGCGCCTCTCGGACACCCGCAGGGAGATCGACGGCCAGCGCGGCGCAATCGCCGCCAGCGTCTCGTGGTTCGTCCCCAAGCCTCACACCCCCATGCAGTGGTGCGCGATGCGGGACGGGGAGTACCTGCTGGCCGTCCGCCGCCGCCTGCGGGAGCTGTCGCGCCGCTCGCCGGTGAGCTTCAAGTTTCACCGCGTCGAGCGGAGCCTGCTGGAGTCGCTGCTGTGCCGGGGCGACCGGAGGGTGGGCGCTGTCATCGAGGCCGCCTGGCGCCACGGCGCGCGCCTGGACTCCTGGGACGAACACTTCGACTACGCGCACTGGGCCGCGGCCATGGAGCAAGCGGGAATCGGCCTGGAGAGCTTCGTGCACGAGGAGTTGTCCACAGATCAGCCCCTGCCGTGGGATCACATAGTCTCCCCGCGCGGTAAGAGGTTCCTTCTGGCCGAGTATGGGCGGATGCTCAGCGCGCTGGGCGGCCCCGGCGACGGCGAAGGACCCAGGCCGCCGTCAGCAACATGACGGGCAGGGCGGCCGGCGCGGGCACGACCTGATCGTGACCGGCCTCCACGTCGATCACCAGTGTGCCCCATCCGCTGTTGGCGTCCAGCAGGTCGAACACGCATCGCTCCAGGTACCCGCGCGCTGTGGGGTCGGTTCCCAAGAGGCGCTCACCCCAGGCCTCCAGCCACCCGCTGGTCAGCAGGTCGGCCCCGATCACGCCCGGGATCGACGGGTCTATGTCCACCACGACTATCTGGCAGTTGCCCCACACCAGGTCGATGTTCTCGTCGGTGAGCAGGCGTATCTCGTCCACCTGCATGATCAAGGCCTCGATCTCTCCTCCGGCCCCGGTCAGGGGCACGGTCCCGAGGGCATCGTCGGCGAGGTTGCCGTCGCCGTTCTCGTCCAGGCCGAGCGCAAAGGCCATCGTCGTGCTCAGGATCGAGATCTGCGCACCGGTGTCGGCGATGAGCCAGTTAGCCTCGGCCGCGCCGCCGTGGCGCACCTCGGCCGGGAGGAACGGCAGCGGCGCGTAAGTCGGCAGCGGATCGTTGGCGTCGCGCTGGCCCGTGGGCGGATACTCCCGCAACTCCAGCGGCACGTGGTAGCGGTGTCCCCACGTGGTCGGCACGGCGTGCTCGAAGCTCACGTGGATAGGCTCGGGAAACGTCTCGGCCATCGGCTCGAAGACCATCGAGGTCGCCAGGTTCAGCATGGCCGACACGCCGACGATGCCCGAGAAGTCGCCAAACGTGATGTTCGCGTCCGACATCAGGCGCACACCCGTCAGCGTGTGCCGGTTGCCGTCGCTCCCGGCGAAGTCCATGTTGTAGCTCTCGGACACGTCGTACGGGTGCGTCAGCCCCCCGATGCCTGCCTCGTCGAAGACCGCGACGGTCTGGTACCCCTCGTCGATCAGCTCCTCGGCGGCCGTCCCCACCACCACCAGTCCCTGCGCGCCGCTGTCCAGCAGGAAGTCGTTCGAGATGGCGGGGCCGAAGCTGGACCTGTTGGCGTCGTACACCTCGATCGCCACGCGGGGCTGACCCATAGCGAAGTTGGTGGAATCTCCCAGCAAGACGTAAGGCCGATCCGCCGCAAGCGGAACCACGGCCAGTAGGAGACATGCGAACGCCCCCACGACGCGAGCGCGAGCAACACTCGTCACCATGATGCAACCTTCCTCGCAGAGAGCGACCCGTCCGTTGAAAAGAAGAGCGCGGCTGAGCAAGCCGCCTCGAGCACTGCTATTATACCGCGCACGGCCGTTTGCCCAAAGCAGAATGTCCTGCCCCCCCTTGACATCATCACCTGCGTCGGCAAGACTGTGCTGCTCCTTATCGCGTGCGGTTCGACTATGCCCGGTCAACAGACCAGACGACAGCCCCTGGCGCTGGCGGCGATGGCGCTGGCATGGATCGTGCCCGGCGCCGGGCATCTCTACCTGCGCCGGCCCGTGCGCGCGGCTATCATCTTCATCACCATTGCGGTCACCTTCTGGGCGGGCATTGCGATCGGCGGCGTCATGACCGTGGACCGGGAGAATGAGCCGTGGTGGTTCGCCGCCGACATGCTCACCGGCGTGCACGGCCTGGTGAGCTGGGGCCGGCAGCACCGCGTGCAAGAGCAGGCCATCGTCGACGCCAAGCTGACCCCGTCGGACCAGACAGGGCGGACCGGAGCAGGCCGCCAGACCGCCGCCGCGCAGGAAATCCACGAGGTGCTGGCCGAAAGGAATCTCGCCCTGGTGCCCCCGGTGGATACGGTAGCCCGTGCGTACGCGGGAGTGGCCGGGCTGATCAACTTGCTGTGCATCTTTGACGCGGCCATGCTCGCCCTGATGGGCGCCGTCGGCGAACCGCCCAGGCCGACAGCCCCCGAATCGCCCGCAGCCAAATGATGGCCTGGACGCCGTTCTACAACCCGATGCCGATGTCCTCGGCCACAGTGCTGTGGCTGGTGCTTCCACTGTGCGCTTCGGTGGCGATGGTGTACAAGACCGTCCGCACCAAGGACGTGCGCCGCCTCCCGTGGGAGGTGCTGTGGCTGTTCGTGTACATGGTCGTCGGGTTGATCGTCCTTGGCGTTGGACTGTGGCTGCTGATGAAGTACTGGCCGTGAGCTTCCGCCCGGTCGCCGCCGGGCCTGGGTTTCGCTACAGGGCTCCAGCGGCCGGGAGGCGGACACCCCGCCCACCGCCCTCCTTAAAGCTCTTCATGGTAATCACTTAGGCGCTACGTCATGGCGCCGCAAAGACCCCGTGCCATTGCGCGCCGCCGGCCGCGCCTAGAATGGAGGTGACGGCGGCGCTCGGGCCGCCCCGACGCCACAGCCGCGAGCGATGCAATGATTAGGCAGACTTCTGACGACCCGATCCTGCTGGATATCGAAGTTCAACGGGACTTCTTTCGGACCGGCGGAAGCTGCTACACACCGGCGGCGCTGCCGGTCCTGAAGAACGTCTACGGGCTCATCGACTGGGCCTGGAGGCACCGCATCCCCGTGCTCAGCACGGTGCTGCGGGTCCGCCGGCGCGAGCGCGGGCCGCTGGCCGGCAAGCCCCACTGCGTCGAGGGCACCGACGGCGAGAAGAAGCTTTCCCGCACGGTGCTGCCGCGGCGAATCAACCTGGGGATGCGCAGCACGACCGACCTGCCGCGCAACCTTCTGGGGCGCTACCGGCAGGTGATCTTCGAAAAGCGCAGCACCAACATCTTCACCCACGCGGGGGCGGAGCGGCTCATCACCGAGCTTCCGCGTCGGACGTTCGTGGTTTGCGGGGCCGGGCTGGCCAAGGGCATCGCGGAGGCAGCCATCGGACTTCGCGCTCACGGCTTCGGCGTTATCGTCGCATGCGACGCCGTGCTGGACCTGGGCGATCCGATGGCGGCGATGGCCCGCATGAGGATGGAGGCCAAGGGCGTGGTCTTCGCACCTACCTCCGAGATCATCAGTCCGCGGCCGGCCAGGCGCGTCGCTCCGTTGCGGCCGTTACGCAGGCTCACCAGGCGCTGCAACGCATAGGTCCTTGCCAAGGCAAGCGGCTTTTGCTACCTGCGTCGGGGCATGAGCGCCCAGAGACCCGCGCGATGGACCGTCCTGAGACTGCTCGACTGGACGAAGGAACACCTTGCCCGCGCGGGGGTCGAGGCGCCGCGGCTGGCGGCGGAGGTGCTGCTGGCCCACGCGCTGGGCTGCCGGCGGATCGACGTGTACACCCGCTTTGAATACGAACCCAGCCAGGCCGAGCGCGCACGCTTTCGGGAGTTGATCGTCCGGGCCGCGCGTCACGAGCCGATAGCGTACCTCGTCGGCGAGAAGGAGTTCTACTCGCTGCGATTCAAGATTACCCCGGACGTGCTGGTCCCCCGCCCGGAGACGGAGCTGCTCGTGGCCGAGGCAGTTGCCTACCTCGGCGGGCTGAGCCGGCCGGCGCGAATGTGGGACGCGTGCACCGGCAGCGGCTGCGTGGCCATCGCCGTGGCGGCGCAGGTGCCCGACGTGCACGTGCTGGCCACCGACATCTCGGAGCCTGCCGTTGCGGTCGCCGCCGAGAACGCCGCCGCCCATAGCGTGACCGACCGCGTGCTCTGCCGGGTGGCCAACTTGTTGGCGCTGCCGGAGGACCTGAACGACTGGACAAATCTGGACACTATCACCGCCAATCCGCCTTATGTAGCCGACGGCGCCGAGGTGGCCGTCGAGGTCCTGCACGAGCCGGCGCTGGCCCTCCGCGCCGGGCCGGACGGCCTGGACTGCATCCGCGCGATCGTCCGCGATGCCCCGTCGCATCTGCGCCCCGGCGGGGCGCTGATAATGGAGTTCGGCTACGACCAGGCCGACGCCGTCCGGCAGCTCATCATCGACACCGGCGCCTTCGATGAGCCGAAGATCGTCCGCGACCATCAACACATCGAACGCTGTGCCGTCGCGATGCGAAAGGAATGAGTCAACCCGCGGGCCGTCAGCACTGCTCCCACAAGGCCAGCAAGACGTCGTGGGCCTTGCGAATGAACGCATCGGGGGCCAGGCCTTCCTCCTGATGGACCTCCAGGTTGAGCGTCCCTGCGTAGGCGGAGTCCTTGATCGTGCCCAGGACGGCGGGCCAATCGACCTTGCCCCGGCCGGGCAGGAGGTGCTGATCGCTACTGCCGTCGTTGTCGTGCAGGTGCGTGACGACGAGCCGGCCGATGTATCGCCTCAGCATCCCCGTTTGTGAGGCGATCAGGGCGTGCCCCGTGTCGTAGCAGAAGCCCACCAGGTCCGGCGGAAACTCGGAGAAGACCGCGTCGAGGAACGGCTCATCGGTGGCAGCGGCGCCCGGAAGGTTCTCCAGTGCCAGCACCACCCCTGCCCGCCGGGCCGCCGGCTCCAGCGCCCGCAGAATCTGTCGTGACCTCGCCAGCCCACGCGGTCCGGCATCCGGCGCGGGCGGCAGGTGCAGGACGACGGCCCGCCCGCCGAGCCGCTGCGCGAACTCGATGCGATTGAGGTTGACCGTCACCAGAAGCTCGTCGGTGCACGGGAAGTCTTTGTGCCCCGCGCAGTAGCCGTGCACGTCGGCCAGCTCCAGCCCGCACTGCCGCAGGGTCGCGGCCAGCGAGTCGGCGCCTGGTCCGTCGTAGAGCACCGGCTGACCGGTCCAGTGCTGGCACCAGTGGATGGCGCGGAACCCCGCGTCGGCCATCGCGGCGTATTCGTCCGGCGTGGGGAACCGATCGGCGCCGGCGTAGTCCGTTGTGAACGACAGGGGCAGCCCCGCGGTGCGGCCGTCGTCGGGATCCGCAGGCCCCGCCTTGCGCTTCTCTCCGCTCATTTGGTCTTCGTCACGCCGGGGACGGCCTTGATGTCGATCATCCGTTGGAGGGCAACCTTCGCGTCGGCGGTTGTCTCCCTCGGCACGCTCACCTGGTTGACGACCTTGCCCTCAACCAGGTTGTCCAGCACCCACAGCAGGTGAGGCAGGTCGATCGTGCCCATCTGCCGGCAGATGGCCGAGAAACCTGACAGCACCCGGACGAAGCGGTCCTTGTGCCGCTTGGCGAGGCGGTTGACCAGGTTGCTCTCGGTGCCGATGGCGAATGAGCTGCCGGGCTTGGCCTGCTCCACCGCGCGGATGATCTGCTCGGTGCTGCCGGCGGCGTCGGCGAGCTGCACCACCTCGCGCGGGCACTCGGGGTGCACGATCACGAAGATGCCCGGGCGCCCCGCCCGCACGTCGCGGACCTGCTGCGGCGTGAAGACCTGGTGCACGTAACAGTGGCCCTTCCACAGGATGAAAGTCGCGCGGCGGACCGCGTCGGCCGTCAACCCGCCGTTGGGCAGGGCCGGGTCGTAGACGGCGCAGTCGTCCGGCGTGTAGCCCATTGCGACGGCGGTGTTGCGGCCGAGGTGCTGATCGGGAACGGCGAAGACCTTCCCCGCGCCGGCGCCGCCCTCGCTTACCGGGCGAAGCGCCCATACGAAGACGTTGCGGACGTTGCTTGACGTGCAGCATGCGCCGCCTGCGCGGCCGGTCAGCGCCTTGATCGCCGCGGTGGAGTTGACGTACGTGACCGGCACGATCTTCGCGCCCGCCAGAGCGCCGACCTCCTCAAGCGCCGTCGCGACGGCCGGCTCGTCGGCCATGTCGGCCATCGTGCAGCCGGCCTGGAGGTTCGGCAGGCAAACCACCTGATCGGGCCCCGTCAGGATGTCCGCCGACTCGGCCATGAAATGCACGCCGCAGAAGACAATGTACCTGGCGTCGCGCTGCTCGGCGGCGAGCTGAGAGAGCTTGAGGCTGTCGCCGGTGAGGTCGGCGAACTGGATGACCTCGTCCCGCTGGTAGTGGTGGCCGAGGATGCACAAGGACTCGCCGAGGGCGGCCTTAGCCGCGGCGATCCGTTCGCACAACTCGGCGTCGCTCATTTGCGTGTACTTCGCCGGCAGATCCTCTTGCGCCCGCACGTTGTCGTCTCCAGACTACCCGGCCCGCGCATTCCGTTCTCTATCCCATCTTAGTGGAATCGTCGCTGTCCGACACGCCTTGGGCGGGCTTGCGTCGGAGCCGCTCGGCCAGCGCACCGAACAGCTCGCCCAGCTCCGGCGCGCGGAGCGCCCGCGCGACGGCGAAGAAGACGGCCGCGCCGACCGGCACGCAGACCGCCACCGCCAGCCCGCTGGACCGGCCTCGCAGCAGCCAGAGCAGGGCGTACAGCGCCGCGGCCATTGTGCCGCTGGCCGCCACCGACCGCAGCACACTGGCGGCGATCTTCCGCCCGCCGAACGGTCCCAGCCGGCGGCGCAGAATCACCCCCAGAATCGCCGCGTTCAGAAACGCGATGAAGGCCGCCACCGCACCGAATGCGCCGGCCCCCAGCCAGGGAACCCACACCAGCACCGTCACCAGTGCAACACCCACCACCACCAGGCACGAGGAAACCACCAGCGGCGTCTTCGGCTGCTTCAGCGCGAAGAACACGCGAGAGAAGATCTGGTACGCGCAGTACGCCAGCATGCCGACGGCGTACCACTTCAGCACCCACGCGGAAGCCGACACATCCGCCGCCGTGAACGCGCGCCGCCGGAAGATCAGCCAGGTGATGTCGCGGAAGATCAGGCAGGTGATGGCCTCGGCCAGCATGAACAACCCCACGCCGGTCGCCAGCCCCTCCATCGTCGCCAGGCGGATCGCGCGGTTGAGGCTGTCGCGGAAGCTCGTCATGTCGCCGCGGGCGGCGTAGCGGCTCAGCAACGGGAAGACCGCCACGCCCAGCGAGATCGCCAGCACGCCCATGGGGAGCTGATACAGCCGCTGGGCGGCATACACCTGCACCTGGGTGCCCTCGGCCAGCGGGCGGGCCAGCTCGCGCCCGAACAAGTGAATGGTCGGGCTGTGCTCGGTGGCCGAGAGAACCCAGATCACGATGGAGTCGAACAGCGGGGAAATCGAGAGGAAGCCCAGGCCGACGAGCATCGGGGCCATGAGCTTGAGCATCGGACGGATGCCCGGCTCGACCGGCCGGAGGCGCGGGCGAATCGCAAAGCCGCTTCGCCGCACCAGCGCCAGGGCGATGGCGATCTGGACCGCGCCGGCGACGACCACGCTGCCGGCCAGCACGTACAGCCGCCCGCTGGCGCTCTTCGCCAGGGCTGGGGCCAGGCCCCAGGCCGCCGCGATGATGAAGACGTTCAGCAGGATCGGCGCGGCCGCCGGAAAGGCGAAGCGCCCGCGGCAGTTCAGCGCCGCCGAGCACAGGGCCAGCAGGCAGACCGTCACCATGAACGGCATCATGACCACCAGCAGGCCCACCAGCAGGCGGCGGTCCCATTCGCCGGGCCACAGGCCGGCCCAGCCCAGCAACCCCGCCTGCACCAGCAGCATCAACGCCAGCAGGAACACCGCCAACAGGCCCAGGGCATTGGCGAAGAGGCGCGCGGCCCGCTGGAAGCCGCTGGCCTCCTGCGTCTCGGTGAAGACCGGCACGAAGGCCCCCGCTAGCGCCCCCTCGCCGAAGAGGCGCCGAAAGAGGTTGGGGATCTGGAAGGCCATCACGAACGCCCCGGTCGCCCGGGTGGCCCCCAGCGAGGTGATCGCCATGTCGCGGACCATCCCCAGCACGCGCGACCCGAGCGTCAGGGCGGCCACCCGCTTCGCCGCGCTGAAGAAGTGCTCTCGCTCTTTGTGGTCCTGCGCCGCCTGTGCGTCCATTGGACCGATTATGACGCCGCCCGCGCCCCGGGGCCAGAGGCCAGCCCCGAGGCGAGGCGATCGTTAAACGAGGGCCTTGTCGCCCACCACGCCGCCGGCGGCCGACCGTCCGGCACCTGGGGTGCGGTCACTTCTGGAGCGTCAGCCAGAGACGGTAGAAGGGGTTGTTCTTGATAAGGATCGTGCCGAGGCTCTCGTTCGGCCAGGGGTAGGAAACTTCCATGTCGTGCAGTTGCCCGCCGGCGATGCGGGCCCTGATGATCAGGATCGGGATCCGCCCGAGCTTCAGGTCGTGGTTGAGCTCCGGCGTCTGCGGCGGGCTCAGAAGGATCAACCCGCTCTGGTATCGCGCGATGCTGTTGGCGTCGGTTACGCCCTCCATGTACAGGTCATAGACCGTGCCGGTGAAGATCATGTCGCTCTCGACCGAGCCGTCGGGCTTGTAGTCGCTGAAGGCCGTCATCTTCTTGTAGCGGTACTGCGTGAGGTTCAGCCCGGGGAAGATGGCGGTGACGAACCTGGGCGCGGCCCGGCCCTCGACTACGCCGTCGACCGCGATTGTCTTGCCCGAGCCGCCGGCGCCGAGGGGGTAGCGCGGGTCCATGGTGTTGGCGACGGCACTGGCCAGCGGCATCGTCTGGGCCTCGTTGTGCGTGAACGAGCCGTGCACCGTGTTGCCCGGGAAGAACCGGGCCAGTTGCGGGCGGGTGTCGTCGGTGGCCAGCACGTCGCGGTAGGACACCTCCGTCGCCAGGACCGGCGACGGCTCGTTCAGGTCCGTCCGCCACAGGCGGCGGACAGTGCCGCCGCCGACGCCGCCGACAAGCTCCAGCATCAATCTGCCGCGGTCGATGTTGGCGTCCATCGCCATGTGGCGCACGTCGTAGGCCCGGCCCACGTCGGGATCGAAGGTCCGGAAGCGATCGATGCTGCACCGCACGTCCACCCGCGACCGCCCCAGCAGCCCGCGCAACGAGGCAATCGCCTCTGTCGCCTGGCGCTCTGTCGCCCTGGATTGCTTAGGATTGGGCTGCTCGTCACCGGTGGTGGCGTTCGGTTCGCCCAGCCAGTCGGACAGGTCCTTGCTGTCGATGTGCTCGGCCAGCAGGCGGACGCGGCCGGACGGCGCGCTCAGCGGGTCCGTCAGGTCGGCGACGATCCAGCCGTGATTCTCGCCCACGCGGAACTCCAGCCCGTCGGTAGCGATCATCCCGACGCGGATCACCGCGTTGGGTTCGCGAGCCTGGTTCACGTCGGCGTGGAAGAGCTGCGCGAGACCGTTGATCCGTTCGGCCCGCACCTGGCCGGAAATCTCCACCCGCCGGCCCCGATGCATAGCACTGAGCCGCGACGCGCGGAACTCCGCCTTCGGGACCAGTCCGCCCTCCCGGTCCGCCCACTCCGCGGACAGTCCGAAATCCCCGCTGAGCTTGTACGGCGCCAGTGCCGGCGCCAGTCGGTGCAGCGTTTGGGCCTTGCCCGTGGAGAAGGCGAACCGGGCGACAGCGTCGGCGGGCAGGATTCGGCCGTCCTTCTGGAACTGCAACCTGGCCGAACCGCTGGCGGATATGTTCGCATCGCTCAGGACCCCCCGGAGGGACGCCACGGTGACACTCGACAGGTCCCGCGGCAGCTCAAGCTCCATCTGCAGGGCTGCCGCCACGCCCCCCGGCTTGACGACCTTTCCCCCGGCGATGACCAGATCGTTGGCGTCGATGCCGGGCGAGAGCCTGATCCGCTTGCCGTCCAGCGCCAGCGGCGTGTTCAGTCGCAGCCGCCCACTGAGGCCATACCGCTCGACAATCGACCGCAGGTCCGGCACGAGGCGCAGCAGGGCGTCGTCGATGCTCACTGTCGCGCTGACGTTGCCCTCGAGATGCTCGATCGCACCGAGGTTCAGCTTCCCGTCCGCGGTTAGTGCCTTCGGGTCCAGCACCGCGCCGCCCACGACCAACTCCATCGTTGAGCCGCCGAACCGAGAGTCCGGGTCCAGAGACAGGTCCAAGTCGATCTTCCCGTCGTCGCCGGTTGGCCGAATCCGCCCGCCCAGCGATACCGTGAAGGGGTCGCCGGCCATCTCCACCCCAGGACCCGGCCCCGCCGAGATGTAGCGCAGGCCGTTTCCATCGAAGCGCGCCGCGAAGCTGCGGTTCCCAAAGTAGTCCCAGGCGAGCCAGCCGGACAGTCCTGCCTGCCCGCTCAACTGCCCGCCTGCCAGGCGCTTGGCCAGCCAGGGGCTGGTCTCCGCGAGCATGGCCAAGTCCATGAAGTTGGCGTCGAACTCGGCCCGGCCCACACTTTCGCCGAACAGGCGCCCGGCCGATTGCGGCTCGACCCGGGCCCACGCCCACAGGCTCACCCCCGGCAGTCCCGAGGAGGAGTCCTGTCGGTAGGAAACCTCGATCTGCTGACTGCCTCCCCATTGGTTCGCCTCGCCGACAGACAGGCTCAGGGCTGCGCGTCTACCGGCGGGCTTGCGGTAGTACTCACCCGCGAAGATCGCGGCGTTATCCATGTGGATGTCGGCCCTGACCGTCGCCCCGCGCGACCCTAGCTCCAAGGAGGCCCTGCCCTCCATGTTGCCGCGGAGCGAGACGTTCGGCTCGGGCGGAAGGGCGAGACACTGGAGAAAGGACTCGGCCTTCTCGAGCTCAAAGGGTGCGTCGGCCGTCAGGACCGGCGGGGCGTTGGGTTCCTCCAGAAGCGCGGCGTTGGCGTTGGACACGTGCAGCCGCCCGCCGCCGGCCCAGACGAACACGTCGATGTCGCTCATGGCGGCGTTGCCGTCCCCAAGGGTGCCGGAGAACACAACCTTCATCTCCTCGCCCGCAGGTTTGCGGAAGGTCGCCTTGGGCGACCCGACGGCGAAGTTCGCTTCGGCTGGGATGGTCGCCCGCGCGCGGATGACCGTGCCGGCGGCGTGGTCGATGGAGGCTTGGCCGGTGATCTGTCCGCCAAGCTCCACCCGCCCAAGCAGTCCCGACACAGACGGCCACATGTCCGCCAGCGACTGAAGGTCCCTGATCTGCCACGACCCGGCCCACTGAATGTGCGACAGGTCGGCCAGGGCCTGCCGGATCGTTACCGGACCGGCCTGCTCGCTCCATCGTGCCGTGAGCAGCTCGATGTTTCGCACCGCGCCGGCGCCGGTGAAGCGGTTCTCGCCCAGAAGCACGACCTGCTCGCCGGCAGTGGTATAGGTCAGGTCCGACATGTCCAGGTCGCCGCCGAGAAAGACCTGGAGCCTTCTTCCGGCGGGCTTGAGTATGTGCCGCCCGCGTCGGATCACCGCCTCGTCGGCGTCGGCGTGTGCGGTGAGGCTGAGCACGCCGGCCGCCAGGCCCTGGCCGGCATCGTCCTTCTCCTTGGCGGCGAACCGCACGTGCACCGGGCCCTGGACCTGGGGCTCGTCCTGGTCCGGGGCGCGCCCGCGGAGCAGGACGGCCAGCCGCTGCGGAAAGATGTGGCCCTGCAATTCGAGCGAGGAGACCCGCTCCCACTGCCCGTGGCTGTCGAGGTACGCAACGGCCTCGCCCGTCAGGTCCACCCCCGGCAGGCGGAAGCCGGCCGACCGGATGTCCAGGCGGCCGGTCAGGAAGTCAAACCCCGCCGCCATGCGGACGAGCGCCTGGTCGATGACAGGCAGGTCGGGGCCGTGCGCCGGCTGGGCGTCCAGCCTACGGACGCTCACGTTCAAGGCGAAGCGGTTCACCTTGCCCTGCCGGGTGGCCGAGACCGCCGCCTCGCCGGAGCAGTCGCCGGTGAGCTTGCGCAGCGGCAGCCCGAACAGGCGCTCGAGCTTCAGCCGCTGAAGGTTCAGGTTGCGGAACGTCAGCGACGCCGTGCCGGCCACGTCGCCGCCGCGGGCGCCCTCGGAGAACCGCACGCTGACGGGCGCGCTGGTAAGCCCCTGGTCCAGCGCCGCCGACAGTGCCACCCGGCCGACGGGGTAGAATCGCCCGGCCAGCACCTCCACGTTGCTGATGTCCAGCCGGATGGGCTCCTCGCGGTCCGGCAGCTTGAGCACCGCCAGCCCCCGGCGGACGCTGATACGGTCGGTGATAACGTCGAACTTCAGCTTCGCCAGGGGTGCGAGGTTCAGCCTGCCCTGCCGGTCCACGCGGATGAACAGTCGCGGATTGTCTATCTCCATCCAGGCCATCCGGCGGTGCAGCAGCAGGTCGAGCGGCGAGAAGTCGGCCCGCAGGCGGGAAACGAACACCATGGCCCCCGGGCCGAACGGCTCCGGCGAGTCGACGACCAGGTCCCTTATCTCCACCCCGCCCGACCAGCTCAGCGAGAGGTGCTCGATGTGGGTGGCGACGCCCATCTGCTCGGACATCTGCCGCTCGATGCGGCTTCTCAGCCATCCCGTCGGCACCCACCAGGGCAGCGTCACGTAGGCGCCCAGCAGGACCAGCCCCGCCAGGACGGCGACGCGGATGAGAACCTGCCACCAGCGTCGTTTCGGCTTCGTCTGTCTTGTCCCAGGTGACATGAAAGCCTCCGAGCGGACTCACCGGCAGCGCGCTCAGGCGCGCAAGCGGCCGGCATTCTATCGGAATCCCCCTATCGGAGGAACCCCGCCGGCGGCTGCCCGGCCCCGCGGCGTCAGACGTTGAAGCGGAAGTGGATCACGTCGCCGTCGTGAACCTCGTGGCTCTTGCCTTCCAGGCGGACCTTGCCGGCGGCGCGGGCAGCCTTCATGTCGCCGTTGCAGGCGCGCAGGTCCTCGTAGGAGATTGTCTCGGCCCGGATGAAGCCCCTGGCCATGTCGGAGTGTATCTGGCCGGCGGCGGTCACGGCGTCGGTGCCCTCAGGCACCGTCCAGGCGCGGCATTCGTCGCCGTCGGTGGTGAAGAAACTCATCAGCCCCATCCGCTCGCAGCACGCGCGGACCAGGCGGTCCCGCGCGGGCGCCGAGAGGTTAAGGTCCGCCAGGAACTCGGCACGCTCGTCCGGGGCCAGCCGCGCCAGCTCCTCCTCGATCTTCGCCGACAGCCGCAGGCACGGCAGCGAACCCAGCCGCTCGCCGGCCGGCTGATCCATCGCCTTCTCCGAGCAGTTCAGGACCGCCAGCATCGGCTTGAGCGACAGCATCGCGAAGCTCCGTAGCAGCTTGGCTTCCCCCTCGCCGTGGACGGCCTCGGCGACGGGCCTCTCGGCCTCCAGCGCCTCGGCCAGGCGCTTCATGAGCTCCAGCTCGTGCTGCTGGTGCTCGCGATCAGCGCTGGGCTTGCGCAGGGAAGCCTCCAGCTTCTGGATGCGGGTGGTGACCTGATCCAGGTCTGCGAAGAGCATCTCGGCGAGCAATTCCTCTGCGTCGGCGGCCGGGGCCACGCGCCCGCGGTATGCCGGCACGGTCGGCGAGTCGAACTCCCGCAGCACGGCCACCAGCATGTCGCTCTGTCGCATGGCTGGCCAGTGAGTCCTGGCGTGGGTTCGGGCGGCCTCGTCCGCCAGGTCCAGGCCCGGCACGTCGATGAACTCCAGCTCCGCCGGCGTTGTCTTCTTGGGCTTGTGCAGCTCCGAGAGATACTCAAGCCGCTCGTCGGGCACCTTGACGACGGCGAGGTGCGCCTGGTCCGGGCGGGACAGGTCGATGTGCGACCCGCCGGCCTCGGCGACCGCCGCGAACAGCGTGGACTTGCCCGACTGCGGCGGACCGATCAGAGCGACTCGCATGGCATGTCTCTCATTGGTCCTCTCATAGCGGGCGGAACAACAGGTTTCCGCTACGAGTCTGACTATCTGCTCGCCGGTTGAAACGCAACTGCGGACCTGGCCTGGCCCCGGAGCGTCCTGGCCAGCTCTTTGACCTTCTCGTCGGCGGCGCGGATCTCTTCCGCCGGTGCTTCTTGCCCGCCCCAACGCAGGCGGTAGTACAGCCGGACCAGACCGGCAAACTCCTCAGCGGGCAGGTTCAGCCCCTCGGCCGCGCGCTGCGCCGTCTCCATCGGGGTCTCGTGGGCCTGATGAGGGAACCCGCGGCGCTCCAGCAGCTTCAACAGCCTCAGAATGAACCGCGTCTGCTTCCAGCGAGGACCCACAGCGCGGCGAAGATGACGTTTGCGGTGCGTCCTGCGGCGAATGAGCCGCACCAGCACGACCGCCTCGGCCCCCAGGCCGGCCAGGCCCAGCGCCAGCGCCACCTGAAGCACCGCCCGATCCACGAAGCCGTGGGCCAGAAGGTCTTCCATGCCCCTGCCCAGGGCCCGTCCCCAGGAGGCCAGGGCGTCTCCCGCGGCCCTGAGCTGCCGGCGGACCCAGCTCGCCAGAAACAGGCGCTCGCGTTCGCCGTAGCCGACGAACCTGTCCCGCCAGAACTGGTGCGCGTCTATCCACAGGCGACTCAGCGCACCCCACCACGGCTGGGGCACGGGGCTGGGCTCGCCGGCCGGCGTGGCTTCCACGACGACCCAATCCGACTGCGGGGTGTACACCTCGGTCCACGCGTGGGCGTGGCGATCGCGCACGACGTACACGTCACCCTCCAGGCACGAGCGGTCAAGGTGAAAGCCCGTGGCCAGGCGGGCGCGCACGCCGAGGCAGTTGCACATCACCGTCAGCGCCGAGGCGAAATACTCACAGTGCCCCTGCTTCATGTGCAGCAGGAAGTCCTCCACGCCGTCGCGCTCCGGGTTGGACGTCGAGAGGTCCAGGGAGTAGTGGTACTGCTGCCTGAGCTTGTCGGCCAGACGCTCGGCGATGGCCAGGTCCAGCTCGTCCCCTCGCTGCGGGTCGGCGGCCCTCTTGGCCAGAAGGTCCTCGCACCACTGATGAGCCAGTTCCCTGACCGGCGGGGTAGCGTCAACCGCCCATTGCCGCTCGACCCCCGGGACGCGCAGTCGCCTTATCGCCAGGTACTGCCTCTGCGGCGCGGTCAGCGGGCCGGCCCAGGACTCCACGACGTACTCGACCCACTGGTTCAGATCGGGCGCCGGGGTCAGCCTCAGGTCGCCGGTGCCGGTCATGTACGGCTCGCCAATGTGGGGATCCGTCTGAACCGACACCGCCGGGTGGCTGGCGAACAGCGCCGGCAGCAGCGACCGCACCATGCTGATCTCCTGGCGCACAGTCGAGCCGGCCGGCAGCAGCCCGCCGCCGTGCGGCTGGGGGTTGGGGAATGGGACGGCGGCCTCGCCGGTGCGCCCGGTCCACTTGGACGCCGAGTAGATCTCAAACGTATGGCCGCGAAGGTACAGCCCGTCAGCCGGCAGCGCGGCGCAGGGGTCGCTCGCAAGCAGCCGAACTCTCATGGCCACCCGGTTGGAAAGGTAGATGCTCCGCGCGTCTCCCAGCTCAACGCTGCTGGAATAGCCGATCGCGGCGGAGCTCCGCTCGCCGCGGGTTCTGGCGGCGCCGGCTGCCATGTGCGTGCGGGGGGCCACCAGGAAGATCAGCACCCCCATCGACAGCATGGTGGGCACTGTCACGACGAGCAGTCGCCTCAGCGAGCGGGCCGGCCAGCCGCGGCGTACGTTCCAGGCGACCTTGTGCGCGGGCATTGGGCCGGCCTCGGTGGTCAGCGAGGCGGCCGCCGCCGAATCCAGTCCGCGCTTCAACGTCAGGACCATCGTCGTGTACGACGCCAGCGCCAAGTACCCCACCAGCAGCGTCGCGAACCACAGCTCGTCGCAGAACAGGGACGCCGACATTGCCATCAGCAGCCCCAGCGTGATCATCTGGACGTAGTCGCGGTTGCGGCTGCGCTCGAAGAGCTTGCACAGCAGGATGAGGATGAGGTAGTGGCCCAGTGCGATCACGGGGTCCACGGCCCCGATGAACAGGCTCACCAGGACCACGCCGGTGGCCATCAGCACGCCGATGTTCACGAAAAGCCGGCGGATATAGAGCTCCTTGCCACGGTTGACCGCCTGAAGCTTCACGCCGGCCGCCGCCGTGCCGGCCAGCAGGTAGAACACGCTGCCCTCGGCCAGGCTGAACAGCACGATGCCCAGCCACGCCAGCACCACCAGCGGACGCTCGAGGCGCTTGCGCTCGCTGACGATTATCTCGGCTTCGGTGAAGCTCCTCAGCGGCATGGCTCGCCCTCCTGCGCCGCCAGGGGGTCGTCGTCGAAGACGCGTTCCAGTCGATCCCCAGCTATCACAGTCATGTGCCGGCAGCGGGCGCGAAGTGTCGCGAGCGGCAGCCCCGAGAGGCGCGAGGCGTCGGGGCAGATCACCGCGACCACCGCGCTGCCGAGGGCGGCTGCATCCACATGGTCCAGTGTCTGTCGCAGGCGGTGGCGTGTGTTGGCGTCGATGTCCGCCAGGGCGTCCAGCAGTAGGCACTGCTGGCCCTGGCCGGCTGCGGGCGGGTGCACTTCGATCCGGTCGGCGTACGCCAGCGCCAGTGCGACCTGGTAGTCCCGCCCCAGGGCGTGGTCGATCAGGGTCGCGGCGAAGCGGATCATCTTCTCGCGGGCTGCCCCCGGCGGATGCGCCGGGTCGCAGTACGTGTCCAGAATGACCCACAGCACCTCCGGCAGCGGGCGCGCCATCTCGCGCACCACCGGCACGGGCCGGTTGGCCGAGCGCCGCCAGTTAATCCAGCGAGGGTTATCGCCCTGGCGGTACTCGCGCAGGCCGAAGAATTCGTCCTGTCCGCCCGTGGCGGGGCTGGGCGCCGCCTGCGAGGTCTCGACCGCGCCGGAGTGAAGCAGTCGTGTGGTAAGCCGCCCCCGCGCCGGCCAGATCACCAGGTCGGCCGGCCGCGACAGCCGCTTGCGCGCGATCACCAGTCCGAAAGGGAAGCTCGTGCTCAGGCGCACCTGGTCCATGCGAATCCGCCCGCGGAACCGCGGCGCGAACCGCCCGCCGGCGCGAAAGACCGTCTGCGGGGCCAGGTGCACGCAGTAGCCCGGGGCGCACTCGATGCCCCGGGGGGCCAGCTCCTCGACGCTCAGCCCCAGCGCCGAGCCGTGCCGGCGAGTGTTGCTGAGGTAGTATCCAAGGTGAACGGTCTGGTTCTGCCAGACGCGCTCGGGCAGGTCCCTCCGCAATTGCACGCTGGAAACGATCCGGCGGGACAGGACCGCCGAGACGTGCATCGCCCCGATCATCGTCCCGAACAGCACAAACAGCAGCGGCGCCTGGCTGTTGATGGCGGCCGCACATATCAGCAGCGCCACGCCCAGGAACAACCATCCGCCCAGTGTGACGCGAAAGCGGATGCGGGCGCGCGAACGACGTTTCCTGCGATCGGCCACGGGATCGTCCTGCCGCATCACTGCGGAACGGGCACAGTCTCAAGTATCCGCCGGAACACCGCGTCGGCGCTGCCCGGCGAGCCGTCATGAGTGAGCGAACGGCTCATCAACCGATGCGCGCAGACGCACCTCGCCAGCGCCTTGACGTCGTCCGGAATCACATAGTCGCGCTCCCTCAGCAGCGCCAGCGCCCGCGCGGCCTGCATCAGCGCCAGTGAGCCTCGCGGGGAGAGCCCGATTGTCAGATCCTCGCTCCGCCGCGTCGTCTCCGCGATGGCCAGCAGGTACTCCACGATCGCCTCGTCCACCCGAACCGCCAGCACCCGGTCCTGGAGCCGGATAAGTTCTTCGACGCGAATGACCGGCGTGAGATCGGCCAGGCGCGTCCGCGCCGGCTGAATGTTGAGGATCTCCCTCTCCGTGTCGCGGTCGGGGTATCCCACGCGGACGCGCAGCATGAAGCGGTCGAGCTGGTTCTCCGGCAGGAAGTACGTGCCGTGGAAGTCGAAGGGGTTCTGGGTGGCGATGACCATGAACGGCGGGCCGAGCGGGTAGGTCTTGCCGTCGGCGCTGACCTGGGCCTCGTTCATGGCCTCCAGCAGCGCGCTCTGCGTGCGGGGCGTGGTGCGGTTGATCTCGTCGACCAGGACTATGTGCGCGAAGATAGGCCCGCGCTTGAACACGAACTCGCCGCTGGACGAGTCATATACGCTTACGCCAAGGATGTCGCTTGGCAGCAGGTCGGGCGTGAGCTGGATGCGGCCGAACGTGCAGTCCACGCTCTTGGCCAGCGCGCGGGCGAGCACCGTCTTGCCGACACCGGGCACGTCCTCCAGCAGCACGTGCCCCCGCGCCAGCAGCGCCACCAGCACCTGGTCCACCGCGCGAGGCTTGCCCAGCAGCACCGACTGCACGTTCCGACGAAGGGTCTTCAGTTGCTGGCTGTCTGTTTCGCTCATGGCATGTCCTGCGCGCACCGTATTCAACGGCGCAGCGATACCTGATATTATAAAGAGGTCGTTGCCGCATCTGCAGGTGAAATGGCATGTTTACGGGCATCATCGAGCAGACGGGTGAGGTGCTGTCTATCCGCTCTGCCGGCGGCGGCCGGCGGCTGACGGTCGAGGTCGGCCCGCTGGCGGCCGGGCTGGGGCCGGGCGCAAGCGTCGCCGTCAGCGGGGCGTGCCTGACTGTCTCGTCCGTCGAGGGCACGCGCGCGGAGTTCGACGTGGTGGCCGAAACGCTGCGGCGGACGACGCTGGGCGAGCTGCGGGCCGGCGCTAAGGTGAACCTGGAGCGTTCGCTGCGGCTGGGCGGACGGCTCGACGGTCATCTCGTGCAGGGCCACGTGGACGGCTTGGCCAAGGTGCGGGACATCGACACCGCCGGGCAGTGGCTGGTGAGGTTCGCGGCCGGCGGCGAGTTGACCGACCAGATGGTGGCCAAGGGCTCGGTCGCAGTTGACGGCGTGTCGCTGACACTGGTGGAAGTGGCCGACGGCGCCTTCAGTGTAGCGCTGATCCCGGAGACACGCCGTCGCACGACGCTGGGCGCCCTGCGCGTCGGCGCCAGAGCGAACGTGGAGACGGACATAATAGGCAAGTACGTGCGGAAGTGCGCTGAGGCGGCCGCGCCGGAAGGGCTGACGATGGCCAAGCTCCGTGAGGCGGGATACGTCTGAGCGCATCGGTGATGGCGCGGCGGGGCTCTGTCCCGCGGCGCGAGCCGGCGAAGATGAACCACGAGCGACCCACAATCGGCATCACGATGGGAGACCCCGCCGGGATCGGCGCGGAGATCATCGTCAAGGCGCTGGCCGACACCGACCTGCTCCAGCGGGGGCGGTTTGTTGTCTTCGGGCTCAGCGAGCAGCTTGCCTACACGGCCGACCTTATCGAGCGCGAGTTCCGCTTCCATCGCGATCACCACGAGGAAATCCGCCGCTACGAACTGCCGCTGGTGGTGCTGGACTACGACGAGATCACCATGCCCGCGGCGATGGAGCGCGGCCCCAGCCGCATCGGCGGGCAGGCGTCGATGGCCTTCTGCGAGGGCGCGATCGAGGCCGCGAAGAACGGCCTCGTGGACGCGATCGTTACCGCCCCGATCTCCAAGACCTCCTGGCACCAGGCCGGCTACAGGAAGTATCCCGGGCACACCGAGCTGCTGGCCGACAAGTGCAAGGCGCGCCACGTGGCGATGATGTTCGTGACGCCGCAGCTCCGCGTGGCGCTGGCGACCATCCACGTGCCACTGATGGAAGTCCGCAACCGCTTCACCATCGGCTGCGTGTTCAACCCCATCGAGCTGGCGGACACCGCGCTGCGGGAGTGGTTCGGCCTGCCGCGCCCGCGAATCGCCGTCGCCGGGCTGAACCCCCACGCCGGCGAAGGCGGCGCCTTCGGCGAAGAGGAGGGCCGGGTGATAACCCCGGCCATCACCATGGCCAAGGAGGCCGGCATCCGCGTGGCCGGGCCGTTCCCCGCCGACACGATCTTCCTGAAGGCCCTGGAGGGGCGATACGACTGCGTGGTGGCCATGTACCACGACCAGGGCCTGATACCCGTGAAGCTGCTCGGCTGGAAGCAGGCCGTCAACCTCACCCTGGGCCTGCCGATCATCCGCACCTCGCCGGCGCACGGTGTGGCCTTCGACATCGCCGGCAAGAACCGCGCCGAGGCCGACAGCATGGTCGCCGCCATCGAACTGGCCATCGATCTGGCCGTCAAGGCCGCAGCCAAGCGCAAGGCCGCAAGGGCCGGAGGCAAGTAGAGCGGCGTGAGGATGCTATGGAGCTTGCGTTCCAGAGCGACTTTCCCGGCGGCAACGGGCTGGCGCTTGGCGTCGAGGAGTCGGCCGAGCGGGTGACGGTTCGCTTCGCCGCCGAACCGAAGAACTGCCCGGAGGCGATGTGGTTTCACTTCCGCGTTGCGGGCTTGGCGGGCCGGCCGGTGAGGTGCATCCTGGCCAACCCCGAGCAGACGCTCGGCGGGTGGGACTGGTCGAAGAACCGTCCCGTGCAGCGCCCCGCGGGCGGCGCGTGGTCGCGCAGCGGCGCGGCCCAGCGGATCGACGCAGCCGGCGGGCGGGTCGAATGGGCGTGGGACATCGGCGGCGGGGCCGAGCATATCGAGGTGGCGCACTGCTTCCCATATCAGCCGGCGGATATGGAGGCGACGCTCCGCGAGATCGGCGGCGCGTTCCAGACGGCGATGATCGGCGTCTCATCGAAGGGCCGGCCGATGATCCGCATCTACAGCACCATGCCCGAGGCCGCCAAGCCGGCTGTACTGCTGCTGGCCCGGAACCACGCCGGCGAGACGCCCGGCTCGTGGGTCCTGGACGGCGCCCTTCGACACGTCGCCGCCTCTGAGGCGCTCCGCAACGCTGTCACCTGGTGGGCCGTGCCGTTCGTGGACCTGGACGACGTGGTCGAGGGCAGCTACGGCAAGGACCCCTGGCCCCACGACTGCAACCGCTCTTACGGCAACGGCAAGCGGCCCGAGACGATCGCGGTGGTGGCGGACGGCGCGCGGCTGGCGAAGGCGTCGCGCCGGCTGTTCGTCGCGGACCTTCACGCGCCGGCCCATGCCGAGCGGCAGTGCTACGTGCCGACTCGCGGCTGGGAGCCGAACTCGCCGACGAATCCCATCGCCGAGGAGTTCGGCCAGCGCCTTAACGCGGCCGTGCCGGAGGACATCCGCTCATCCACGGCGACCATCACGCCCCCCGGCGGGGCGAACACGCGATACGAAGGCCCGTCTGCATGCCGGTGGGCCACCGAGAGGCTCGGCCAGCAGGGCGTGACCATCGAGATCAGCTACCAGGGCACCGAGTCGGCGGACTACGGCATTGGCGACTATCACCGGATCGGCGCGGCGCTGGCCGAGACCCTCGCCGCCTGGGTGACCGCCTGACGGCCGTTGGCCCTTCCATTGACGTTTGCCGGGCCGTATAATGCCCGCCAAGAGGGTCCGTTGCGGGCGTTGTGGTCTGTGCAGTCTCATGTCGGCGGCTCTTGGGAAAGGACGACGCAGCCATGGCAACGATCGGTGGATGGTGGGGCGGCCTGACCGCCGTGAACCAGTGGTTCTTCGCGGCGGCGTCGTTCTTCAGCGTGTTCTTCCTCTGGCAGTTGGCAGCCGCGATCATGGGCCTGGGCGGCGGCGAGCATGACATGGACCATGACGTGGACACCGACGTCCACGTGGACGTGGACCACGACATGGACGCCGATATGGCCCACGACGTGGACCACGACTTCGACCACGCGGGCGCCGCACACGACGCGGCGGCGTCCGTCGCGGCGTTCCGGCTGCTGAGCATACGGTCCATCCTGGCGTTCTTCACGCTGTTCACCTGGGCCGGCTCGCTGTACATGAACGCGGGGCTCAGCCACGGCGACGAGCTCTTCCGCGCGCTGGTGTACGCCGTGCTGTGGGGCGTGACCGGCATGCTCGCGGTGGCGGCGATGCTGTACCTCATGCGTAGGATGACCGAGACGGGCAACGTCCGCCTGGCCTCCGCCGTGGGCGCGCTTGGCAACGTTTACGTAGGCATACCCCCGAACGGCCAGGGCGAGGTCCGCATCACGGTGGGCGGCGTGGTGCGCATCCTCAAGGCCCGGGCGGCCGCCGGCGGCGAGATGAAGTCCGGCAGCGAGGTCCGGGTGCGGCGCATACTCGGGCCGAACCTGATCGAGGTGGAACCTCTCGACAA